>Ga0209597_1002639_pt1 | contig 11321 bp, 8 predicted proteins | sample M_140625_MF_Meta_FD_187316 | JGI IMG/M metagenome (GOLD analysis project Ga0209597, IMG submission 187316) | Freshwater microbial communities from Lake Montjoie, Canada to study carbon cycling - M_140625_MF_MetaG (SPAdes) (version 2) | ecosystem: Environmental > Aquatic > Freshwater > Lake...
GGGTAGTCGATTTCCAATCCATCCAACGCAAACTCAATCGCATCTTCCAGATATACACGCATTACGGCAGCCTCGTTTTCCCAAGAATCATCAATGGCACCCTTGTAAACCAACTCTCGTCGTGCATTGAATAAAAATACCTCAGGTGTTCTTTCAGCGCCCAATTGTTTTAGGATTTCTTGTGATTCATCGTGCAAATATGGAAACGGAACTCCGTATTGCGACACCAATCGCTGCATTTCAGCAAAGCTATCCATGGGTTTTTGACTCGCATCATTGCCGTTAATAGCCAAAACACCCAAATTGTCTTCTTCATATTGCTTAGCCAATGAAACAATTCTTGGCCAATAGGCTAGTGCCGTGGGGCAGTGATTGCAAGTAACTACAATAAGAAGTGCGCTTTTGTCCGATAAATGGTACGTGCTAACAGTTTGTCCGCTAGTGCTTTTTAGTTCGAAATGCTTTAAATTGTCTCCAATATTCATGTTCTGTAATTGAATCGCAATTTACACAATCCTTTGAGAATTTGTGGGTTTTTTGTGGGTCAAGAAGTTTGGCAACATGGCTTGATTGGGGTTACTTTGCAATAATGGATCAATTTGTTGTTTCGGCTAGAAAGTATCGTCCAACCACGTTCGAAGATGTGGTCGGTCAGCACCAAGTGGCTGAGACGTTGATGCATGAAATCAACAACAATAAATTGGCTCAGGCCTTTTTGTTTACGGGTCCTAGGGGCGTTGGAAAGACAACTTGCGCTCGGATTTTGGCCAAAGTGATTAACGCCCAAGATGGGGGCGATCCAAACCAAGATTACGCCTTCAATATCTTTGAATTGGATGCCGCGAGTAATAACTCGGTGGAGGATATCCGTCATCTGATCGACCAAGTAAGAATCCCGCCTCAAGTGGGTAAATACAAGGTTTATATTATCGATGAGGTTCATATGCTGTCGACCCAGGCTTTCAATGCCTTCTTGAAAACATTGGAAGAACCTCCTGCCTATGCCATCTTCATTCTTGCAACTACCGAGAAACACAAAATTCTGCCTACGATTTTAAGTCGATGCCAGGTTTTCAACTTCAATCGAATCGAAACCAAGGACATGGTTTCACATTTGGAGGGTATTGCGAAGAAAGAGAACATCAGTGCGGAATTGGATGCGTTGCATTTGATTGCTCGCAAAGCGGATGGTGGACTAAGGGATGCACTTTCTATGTTTGATCAGTTGGTGAGTTTTGGTGGCGGACAAATTACATACGATTCAGCGGTAGATATATTGAGTGTCTTGGATTTAGATACATTCTTTAATGTGTCGTCCATGTTATTTCAATCGCAAATATCCGATGCTTTAATGGCCTATGATGCCATTGTGAAAAAAGGGTTTGACGGATCTACTTTTTTAGGAGGTTTGGCATCGCACTTTAGAAATTTGGCGGTTAGTAAAGAGACAAAAACCCATTCATTGTTGGATGTGTCAGATTCGTTCAGAGTAAAGTATATTGAACAATCCCAGCAGTTTAGCTTTGCTTTTGTATTGAACGGATTGAGTTTGGTTTCAGAGGCAGAGGAGAAGTATAAATCTTCTCGAAATCCGCGGTTACTGGTGGAATTGCTATTGATGAAACTAGGCCATTTGCAGTCGTTCATTCAGAATATACCTTCCCTTGAGGAAGTAAAAAAAAAACTGAGTAATTCGGAACCGATTAAGCCCTCTTCGTTTAAAAATGCACCGAGCATCGTAGAAGAGAAAATCAAGCCAGCTCCGCCTAATATTATTGAGAAAGTAGCTGTAATTGAAGCAGTTACGGTAGAATTAGAGCAAAAGGTAGTCGAGGCAATTCCGGAACAATCCATTCCAAAACCTATTGCCAAGCCTGCAATTCAGATCAATACGGAGAAGGGTAAATTGTCTGGCTTTGAAGCATTTAAACGCCAAAAGGAACTGCAAGCAAAAAACGATTCTGACGCCACTGAAGAGGATGAAACTGATGTATCTGCAGTTTCTCAACCAAATGGGCCGACGGGGCAGACTGATAGCAATCAGCTTGTCGATACCGATTTGGCAAGTGATTCAAATGTTGCAAAAACCGACATTCCAAAACCGGCAAAAGTGGTTTATCAAACATTGGATGAGGCCTATGTCGGATTTTATCAAACCCAGGGCCCAAGGATATCGACCTGCCTGAAATCCTTGAGTTATCGGTTGAATGAAAGTCAGTTGCTTATTGAATTATCAACATCAGGACAAGAATCAATCATCGAGGAAATAAAGCCTCAAATGATGCAGTTTTTTAAAGCGCATTTAAAATCCATCTCGATTAAAAACATCGGATGGGAAATGGGAGAAATTCAGGTGGTTGAACGGCGACCATATACCGATAAAGAAAAGTTGGATTTTTTGGTAAAAAAGCATCCTGCATTGGGTGAAGCCCTAGAATCACTGCATTTACGGTTGCCATAATTAATTCCGTTTTCCCGCCAAACACCCGAATTTCTTTGTTATTTTTGTAAACAACATTCATGGCTGAGCTTTCATTTCAAAATACGTCGGTAGCCTTTGCTCACAAGAGCGATGCAGAGTTGTCCAAGGCAAAGATGTTGTTTAAATCTTTCAATTACCCGGCCTTATTGACCTATGGTCCAGCGATGGCGAAAGTTGCCGTTGCTTTGGGTTTGAAGTTCACCATCAAAAAAACCATTTTTGAGCAGTTTTGTGGTGGTGAGACCATTCACGAGTGCGACCGTGCCATTGATTCATTGGCAAAAAGTGGAATCGGTACCATTTTGGATTATTCGGTTGAAGGCGAGGAGAGTGAATCTACTTTCCAATTAACGGCCGCTGAAATCCTAAAAACTATTGAAAGAGCCAAAGGGAATAAAGATATCCCGTTCTCGGTATTTAAAACCACCGGTGTTATGTCCTCTGAGGTTTTGGAAGCGGCTTCATCGGCCATCGAGAACAATGATATTAGAGACATCTCATTGGTAGAGAATCATTTGAATTATAGCTTGAAATCAGATTGGCAGAAAGGATTTACGCGTTTTATGTCGTTGTGTAACGCCGCCGCCAACAGTGAAGTCCAAATATTTGTTGATGCCGAAGAGACTTGGCTTCAACCGGCAATTGATTTGATGGCAACCTATGCTATGGAACAGTTGAACACGACGAGGGCATGGATTTTTAATACTTTGCAGATGTATCGACATGATCGATTGGCGTACCTTCAGCATCAAGTCGCTGAGAATAAATGTAAATACGGATACAAACTGGTGAGAGGGGCATACATGGAAAAGGAGAGGGCTAGGGCAATGAAAATTGGGTATCAAGATCCAATTCAGCCAAATAAAGAAGCCACCGATAGGGATTATGATGCTGCCGTTGCCTTTTGTTTGGAGAATCATGGTTCCGTTTCTGTTTGCATTGCTACGCACAATGAGAATTCATCTATGTTGGGGGCTAATTTGTTGGCAAAGCAAGGTTTGACCAATGGCGATATTAAAGTTTCGTTTTCTCAATTGTTGGGGATGAGCGATCACATTAGTTTTAATTTATCGAATAGTGGCTATAGAGTGAGTAAATATGTGCCTTACGGTCCTGTACTTGCTGTGATTCCTTATTTGACACGACGTGCTCAGGAGAATAGCGGGATGGCTGGACAGATGGGAAGAGAGTTGGCATTGATTGAATCAGAGATTAAACGCAGAAAACGATGAACCTAAAAAAACACTGGTATAAATGGGTTGCGGCAATCTTCTTGACGTATGTCGTTTTGGGTGGTCTATTTTTGCCTTTGAAGCCAGGAATTACTGCGGTTACGCCGGTTAAGTTGGAGTCCGGTAATAATATTTCCATCAAACTGAATGTTTATAATGCGCCTTGGTTGAGAGAAAACGCTTCCGCGGATAAGTTGATGCCCAAAGAAGGTGAATTCCTAATCCCAGCAAAGGTTATTCTTGTTTCCAAGGGTGTTGAAGGCAGATGGGAAAGTCAAAAGATTGAATTTTCGGGCAATCACGGTCAGCTGATCGCTTTGTTTGATTTCAAAATGGGAAAGTCTAAGATACCCAATGATTATTATTCCGTTTTTATTGAATTGTCGAACGGAAAATACCTAGGCTTGCCTGATGCCATTTTCTTGGGAAGAAGCGCCGGCGATACGGTGGGTGTCTCTACGATGACCTCAAGTTCAAATGCGAACATCGCTGTAGAACAGGAGAAATTTGAAATGAAATTTCCCAACCGCGTTGTTTTGAACGAAAGTGTCCGCAATCTGTTTTACCACGTTCCGATGTGGTTTGCGATGCTTGCCTTGCTAGGTATTGCCGCTTGGTATGCTTTGAAATATCTGCGATTCTCTAATTTGGAAGACGATATAATGGCCGATGCGTTGATTCGTGTTGGAATTTTGGCTGGAATATTAGGCTGCATCACTGGGGCGACATGGGCTAGGGTGACATGGCAATCGTGGTGGCCGGCGGCAGATCCGAAACTGAATGGGGTCGCTATCGGAATGACAATGTATATGGCTTATTTGCTTTTGCGTTCAACCATGAATGATCCTTACCAAAGAGCCCGAATTACCTCAGTCTATTCGGTGTTTATATTCCCGATTTTCATTGCCCTGATTGTAATAATGCCCAAATTATCACCCAATTCATTGCATCCGGGTTCTGGCGGTACAGTAGGATTTAACAAATACGATTTGGATTCAACAATGCGACTTTTCTTTTACCCCGCTGTGATTGGATGGATTGCCCTGTTTTATTGGATCGCTAATTTACGATTGAGAATTGCTCAGTTAAACGAAAAACAACTTAACAAATGAAAACATCTGTCAGTGAACAGTTTGATGCGAATGCCGCCGAATTACTGGCGCATCACAACCTTATGAATGCCGTTTATGGCGTTTTGGTAATAATTTTTGTAGGAATCCTTTTCTATTTGGTTCGATTGGATCGAAAAATTTCACGCTTAGAAAAAAATCAATCATGAAGCCGTTTCATTTGATTTTATTGGTATTGGCTGGTGTTGGAATCGCAACGGTTATCAGTATGTATGGCAACACAACGCAATATGTCGCCTTTCCTGATGCCAAACGCATCGCCATCGAAAACCCAGGAAAAGCAGTACACGTCGTTTGTAAACTCAATAAGGCCAAGCCCGTCATTTATGATGCCCAGACGAACGCCAATCGTTTAGAATTTTACGGGTTTGATTCATTGAATAACGAAAGTAAGGTGGTATTCACCAAGCCAAAGCCTGCTCAGTTTGAGCAATTGGAAAAAATGGTTTTGATCGGAACCTATCAAGACGACCATTTCTTGGCCACTGAGATTCTAAGCAAATGTCCATCAAAGTATGAAGACGCACCAGGAGCTGTGAAATCGAACAAATGAACGAACCAATAAAGAATATCGTTTTTGCGGGTGAGTGGCTTTGGTTAGGCAACTTAGGCCATGCCTTTACGATAATGGCCTTTATAGCGGCTATCGCTTCAGCTTATTTCTATTTCCAACACGAATCATCCAAGGACAATTCCATGCTAAAATGGGCAAAGCGCTGTTTTCAGTTGCATGCAATTTCCATTGTGGGTGTTTTTGTAGTGTTGTTTTCGATCATTTTTTATCATCGTTATGAGTTTTACTATGCTTGGCGACATTCGAGCAATGCCTTGCCGGTATACTATATGATTTCCTGTTTCTGGGAAGGTCAAGAAGGAAGTTTTCTCCTTTGGCTTTTTTGGAATGCCTTGATAGGATTAGTTTTACAGCGCAGCGCCAAAGATTGGGAGAGTCCTGTGATGGTGGTAATTGCCTTTGCTCAGATCGCTTTGGGGTCAATGCTCGTGGGTTTCCATTGGGGTGATTTCAAAATCGGAAGCTCTCCGTTTGATCTGCTTCGTGAACAACGTCCTGATTTCTTGAATATCCCAATTTTGGGTCAGTTGGGCGTTGAAAACTACCTACAAGTATTTAAAGATGGCAATGGATTGAACGCGTTGCTTCAGAATTATTGGATGGTAATTCACCCGCCGACATTGTTTTTGGGTTTTGCGACAGCCATCGTGCCATTTGCTTATAGTTTATCCGCGCTTTGGCGAGGCAGTGATAGGGGTTGGATCGCGCCAGCTCATATTTGGAGTTTGGTATGTGCCGGAATCTTGGGATTGGGAATCATCATGGGTGGTTTCTGGGCCTACGAGAGTTTGTCGTTTGGTGGATATTGGGCATGGGACCCCGTAGAAAATGCTTCGTTGATGCCATGGCTCATTATGGCAAGCGCAGCGCACATGTTGATTATTACCAAGGCTACGGGCCGACATCTATTCACATCGCATTTGCTGGTTCAATTGTCGTTCTGGTTGGTCTTATACGCAACGTTCCTCACACGAAGTGGAATCTTAGGGGAGGCGAGTGTGCACTCCTTCACGGATTTAGGATTGTCGGGCCAGTTATTGTTATTCTTATTGGCATTCTTGGCGTTGGCCTTGGTTGTTGTCTTACAGGGAAAACAGCGAAAAATTGCCTTATTTTCGATATTGGCTGTCATGCTGATTCCTATGGTTTTGGCCTATTCCATTGAAGCACCTGAGTCTGTCGCCACTTTTTATCAATGGTTAAAGGGATTAGGTACCTGTCTTTTCTTTGGCTGGTTGATCTATTACATTTATGTTTTGTATCAGCGTACCAAAATGGAAATGTCGGACGAGCGCATGGACTCCAGAGAATTCTGGATGTTCTTGGGTTCGATGTTTTTAATCTTGTCGCTAGTTCAAGTATTTGCAGCCACTAGCATTCCAGTATTCAACAAGTTGTTTGGTTACAAAACCGCAGTGCCCACCGCTGCCGATTATAACAAAGTACAATTGTGGTTGGCTATGCCGATTTTCTTGTTAATGTCGTTGGGTTATTGGTTCAAATTCCGTGAAACCGACATTGCATCAATCAAAAGGCCGTTGCTGGTGAATACAGCATTGACACTTGTAGCGACCTTGTTGCTTACCATTGGCTTCGCTATCGAAGGATATCAGTTTATCTTATTTTTACTATTGACTGTTGGTGTGGTTGTATTCAATATGATTTACGGCATCCAAAAGAAGAAAACGGAATGGAAGCGATGGGGTGGAAACGTATCTCACATTGGATTCGGAATTTTGATGATGGGTGTGCTGGTGAGCTCGGTGAACAAGAATATTTTATCGTCTACCAAAGAAGGAATTGACATGGCGCCTGAGGTGGACCAAAAAGGAAATCAGGATAACAAAGGCATAAAATTCAATCGCGAGAATCAGTTGTTGTACAAGAATAAACCCCAAGTATTACAGGAGTATACTGCAATTTATCTTGATGATAGAAAAGGACTTGGAGTAGATAGCATCGACAAATACTTTAGGGTCGCTTTTGTCAAAAAGAATGAACAAGGCAAAACGATTGATAGTTTCGTATTGGAGCCCAAGACCCAAAACAATCCGAAGATGGGGTTGCTGGCTGAGCCTTCTACCCGACATTTTCTACATACGGATATCTTTAGCCATGTGAACTATGAAAGTAGCATGGATCGTAAGGAGCCATATAGTAATTTTAGAATCGATACGATTGGATTTTTTAGGCCTTTCATTACTCAGACGGGCAAGGTGGTGATGACGATCGACAGTATTCGTCGTACCAAAGAGACCGCGGGTTTGAAGTTGGTATTGGCGATCAAGGCGAAGCGTTTGGGCGATTCAGTGTGGTTGCGTCCGGAGTTTATGATTAATGAGCAAACGGGAGATTTTGAAATGAAAGCTGCGGAAAACGATCGCTTTGGCATCATGGCGAATATCATCAATTTGCAGATCATCGACCCAAATCCTGCGCATCAGAACATTCTTTTTGTGATTCAGACGGGTGAAAAGACGCCGGTTTGGGATTATGTTGTCATCCAGGTGATTGCCTTCCCATGGATCAATTTGGTATGGGCCGGAACGATTATTATGGTCATTGGGTTTGTGATTTCGGTGTTGAATCGTATTGATAAGCAAAAAAAGCTGATGGCATGACCCGCCGAATCATCATATGGGGCTTAGGCAAAGTAGGCAGGGCGCTATATGAGGGTTTAAGGCATTCTTCCATTGGTGTAAACGTTGTTGTTGGCAGGGAAGCATCGAATCAAAGATCTGCTGAGTCGCTTCTTTCGGGAGTAGTTGCTTTGTGGTCGGCGGAGGAAGTTTTAGCAGCGCCACATAATTTCTTTTTACCCGGTGATTTGGTATTCGTATCGGTTGTTGATCGTGAAATAGAAAATATACTCCAAAGCTGCGATTTAGCGGGAGTAACATTGGTTCATTGTTCCGGTGCCACATCGATGTTGGAGTTGCAAAACGCCCATTCAGGTGTGTTTTACCCACTTCAGAGTTTTGTTGGGCAGGGTGAGGAAGATTGGCAGAGAATTCCTGTATTTATTGAAGGTTCGAGCGAAGTAGTTGTGTCGATGTTGACAGAAATCGCCAAGGCAATGGGGGTGATGTCGATTGATAAATTGAATTCACAGCAAAGGGCTTATTTGCATTTGGCTGGTGTATTTGCCAATAATTATACGATGGCGATGGCCGGGATTGCAAAAGATTTGTTGGATAGTCAAGGGTTGAATCCGGATTGGGTTTTACCCATATTGACAAAAACTGCGGAGAATTTTGGGCAGGGGACACCATGGGCGTTAATGACGGGGCCCGCTTCGCGGGCCGATCTAGCCACCATAGAACATCATCGTTCAATGTTGGAAAATCAGCCCGATATGCTAAGTGCTTATAATGCAGTTGCTCAGTACATTATAAACCGACCGAAGGACTCGTCGGAATAGGCATCAGACCAGGCGCCTCGGCGGAATCGGTATCGAACTAAAGATCCATTAAAAAATACTCCATCTCAGACCAGCGTAAACGGTTCTTCCATTCGTTGGTCCCCAAGCATAACCCGCGTCAAAGTCGGTCGCAGCAGGTTTTTCCCAGTTCATAATTGGATGATGCTGAGATACATTCGCCAAGTTTTCACCACCAAAGTAGAACTCGAATTGCTGAGAAATCACCTTTCGGACTTGTAAGTTAACAATCCAATAATGGGGGCTATATCCTGGGTGCTGCGGATGGCTAATACTAGAGTAATAGGGAAGTCGTTTGCGGCTATTGAATTGACCTACCGCATCAATATACCATTTGTTCCTGGTTTGATATTGTAAGGCGCCAATCGCTCTGTGAATAGACTGCAACGGTTGCTGCTGAAATTGATAATTCAACCATTGTTGACTGTTGATCCAGCGATAACTTACCTTAAAGCTCAATCTTCGATGTAAATAACCGTTTAAATCCACCTGGGCGATACGCGTTTTCCCTGCTTCTTTTCCATGAACAGAATTGATGTAAACCTCTGTCGCATTCTGATCCCTATCCACCAATACCTGACTCAAGAACTTGGTCTCAAAATAATCCATCACCAAGGTTGCAGGGTAATCAAACATCATGAAATTTTTCATATAGCTGATGCCGTAATTCCACGCTTTTTCTTGCGGTAGCCATTGATTATTAATGAGCGATGCGGAATCTAAGATGATGGTCCTCCCGTTTATCAACAAGGGCAAGTTCTCCGCGATGAAATAACTACTTCTTCGGGCCATGCCCCCCTGAATATTTATGCGATTGGTTTTATTGATTTGATATTTCGCGTGCAAACGAGGCGTGAAATAGGCCTTGTAAATGTTGTGATAATCGGCACGCATGCCAATCACTGCTGATAGTTTACTGCCTTCAATCGTATATTCACCAAACACCCCAGCCGAATTCTGCCAACCGTTTAATCGAAAGGAATCACCGCGTTCATTCGTTAGATTTTCATCCAAATGATTCGCCGAAAGTGTCATTCCCAAATTCATTCGGTTGTGCGTGAAACTCTCTTTTTGGAATACACCACTGTAATAAAATCGGTCTTCTACGGCTTCATATTTCCGATTGAGCGTCGAATTGAGTAGGGAAGCTGTTCGATGCCTAGATACGTCGATAATATTCCCTAGGCTCGTGCTTCCGCTCTGATTTAAAAACACACCGATCTTTGTATAAGCCTCCGCGTGCTGATCAAGAAAATCAAACTGAAAATCGTTTTTGTCCAAGCTGATCTCATTTTTACTACCAGATTTGAGCGTGCCACCCCGTTTGATATCCGAATAGGCCAAAGCACCACCTTGCATCTCTACCTTTTTTCCAGGAATCTGAAAATGATTGGCGATGAAATATCTCTGTGAAAGAGGCATGTCGGCCATTTTATCGTTGCCCATGTCGGTAGTTGCGTATTGACCTCCAGAATGCAAATACAAATGATTGATTGCACGGTTGGCGATAACCGACTTGCTTATCACGTTAATCTCGCTACGGGCTTGTTGGTTAGAATACAAGTTGACAAACAACTTCGGATCTTTCATGCCAGCCTTTAACTGATAATTTAATCCCCCTGTTAAGCCATCATAGCCCAGCGTTGCCGAACCCGCACCCTTGGCCAATTGAACTGCTGAAACCATGGGTCCTGGGATGTTGGAAAGCCCATTTAATGTCGCTAAGCCAGTGATACTTGGTATATTTTCCCGGCTCATCAGGACGTACTTTCCGCTGAGTCCCAGCATTTCAACTTGCTTAATACCAGAAACACCATCCGCATTGCTAACTTCAACCGTATTGCTGAGTTCAAAGCTCTCGGATAGGGTACAACAAGCGGCTTTTTTGAATTCCGATTCTGTGAGAATTTCTTGCAATCCAACGCCTTTTCCATTGAAATAGGAGCCCCTTTCTGTACGAATCTCAACGGTAGCAATACTATCCGATTTTTTCGGAATCGTATCCAACGCGCTACTCGATGTTGGCGTGTTTTGGGAGAAAAGGTTTATGGCGTTAACAAGGCAAAAAAACAGAATTAGTGTTTTCCTGGTCCCCATTCGTCGTCGTCTTTGCGATATTTACAACAATCCGGCAAGCTCTGATAAACCACATTGCTGGCCTTCACTTTGTCAGTATCGTGACCCACCATGGCAATCATGTTGTGCAATTGAATTTCTTGCAATTTGGTTGGGTCGTAAGTAATAGTAACCATACTGCTTTCAATATAATATATGGCCTTATAGATGCCTTTTTTATCCAAAGCGGTTTCGATTCGTTCTTTACATTCCGCACAATTGCCTTGAACCTCAAAAGAAATCATCGTTTTTTTGATGGGCTTGGGAGCAATGTTTTTGCTGCTTGGTAAAGTAAATGCTACTGATATAATGCCGATGATGGCAAAAAGGGTGTTTAAAATTTGTTTTG
>Ga0209597_1002640_pt1 | contig 11316 bp, 10 predicted proteins | sample M_140625_MF_Meta_FD_187316 | JGI IMG/M metagenome (GOLD analysis project Ga0209597, IMG submission 187316) | Freshwater microbial communities from Lake Montjoie, Canada to study carbon cycling - M_140625_MF_MetaG (SPAdes) (version 2) | ecosystem: Environmental > Aquatic > Freshwater > Lake...
GTCTCGACAGTGCTATCTCCATGGACAAACGTTATGTTCGTAGGGCGCGCCTTGACGTTGTTGCCGCTGGTTTAGAGCGTATGGCTAATGAAATTCTTGTAAAGCAAGAGCGTAATGCATGGGCTGTTATTCTCAAACTCTTGGCCGAAGCTTCGACTGCTGGTGTTCAACACGTAATTAAATCTAATACTGCTGGAACATTTCAACTCGATGATATGAATAGTTTATGGACTCGCGTTCGCAGACTCAACGCTGCTTACACGGGTGGTACTCCACAAGCTTTACAAAGCCGCGGATTAACAGACATATTCGTAAGTCCAGAAATCAAAGCTCAGATTCGTGCATTCGCTTATCAGCCAATGAACACAAGAAACGCAAGTGTTGCAAGTAATAATGCTGGTAACGTTGCTCTTCCTGATAATGTTCGTGAGCAGATCTATCGTAGCGCTGGTGCAACCGAAATTTTCGGTGTAACTGTCAATGAGTTGCTTGAACTCGGAACAAGTCGTAAATATAATGATTTATTTGCTACTTTTGCCACTGGCAAAAACTTCGTAGAGTTCGATGGAACTAATAGTGGTTCATTCGCTAGTTCTACTGCCGAAGTAATCGTTGGTATTGACGCAAGTCGTAATGCCTTCTTACGTCCAGTAGCAGTTCAAAGCGAAAGTCGTGGTCAAGTCAAGGTTCTTCCTGACGATCAGTTCTTATCGCGCAGTCAAAAGGTCGGCTTCTACAGTTTCGTAGAAGAAGGTCGTGTAGCTGTTGACGCTCGTGCGGCTGTTGGTTTAATCGTATAATTAAATTAATAGTAGATAAAAAATTAGAGCCGTCCTTCGGGGCGGCTCTTTTTTTTGTAAAATATTTATTAAATAAATTATTAGATAAACGTCATATATTTATTAATAATAATTAATATGAATGCTAAAAAAAGAGGTCGTCCATCAAAACAAATGTTACAAATTCATGGTAAAGATGAATCTGAAACAGTAAAGCGTGCGCCAATGACGCTAGATGAAATTCTTGGTGAATCATTATCAGTTTATACTGCTCAAAGTTCTGATGAATATCGTGGCCAATTAACTGAAATGAATATGACTGATTTGCAAGCGCACGCTTATAAAGTAGGACTAGTACCAACCGAAGATCGTAAAGTATTGATGGATCGTCTAGTACAGGAGTTTTCAAAATGGAATTCGCGTTATAATGCAACAGCAGTTAATGCTGAAGGAGTTAAATCTATGGAGGATATAGACGCACATGCGAAAAAGATCTTGAGAGAAGGTGCCTAGTTTTTTGTGTAAAATAGTATGTGGACGAATATTTTACAAAATTCATTTATAGTGTATATAACGATTTAGGTCAACCAGGAAATTATTCTATTTCTAGATTGGCGGCATGGTTTTTAGATGACGCAAATATAGGAAAATTAAATAATTTAATTGGTACAGATTTTACCAATAAAAAAGCCGATGCTGATTGTGGCACATTCGGTTATCTATTAGAACCAAGGCCGTATAATGACCAACTAGCAATTTATAAAATGCTATTTGATTACGAATACTATAAAAATGAGTCTAGAGACAATGCTAGAAGTGCCTCAAGTGTAGGCGGGGATTGGATAAATTTACGTGAAGGCGATAGTTCTATTTCTAGAGTTAATAAGAATGAAATTTCTAAAAATTTTAGAGCTTTAGCGCGTGACGCTAAATATGATTTAGATAAAGCTGTCAAACTTTATCTTAAATATAATGCAATTCCAGATCAAGTTGCTGGGGATGACACTCAAGGCATTGGTAACTATATAATTCAAGAATACACACGCGTAACCTATTAATATGCCATCCTTTATAACAAACGAGCAAAAATTAGCTTATGGAAATGTATTTAATGATATGCATGATACATTCTCTAGAAAAATCATTGTATTTAAAACTCCGTTAAGAACTGTTATATCTACAGATTTAAATTATAATTTTTTATATGGTAATAATCAGGATGGATTAAAAGTCAAATATACGCCAGTAAGTGGAGTGTTTGACGCTAGAATCAAATGGTTCGACCCACAAGTATTACAGGGATATAAAGAAATTAAAGAAGAAATTCATGGAAATGTATGTAGATTAAAAATTAAAAAAGACGCTAGAGATTTCTTGGATGGTTCTGAGCGCGTAGAAATAGATGGAAAATACGTTCAATTTTTTGGCTCTACACAACCACATGGATTATTTAATATAGATTTTTATACCATGTATTTTGAAGAAAGCGAGTGAGTATGGCAGGAAAAATAAATAAAAAAGAACTTTTAAATGCTATATATAATAGCGATGCTGTCAAAAGTGCTGCAATGCAAATAGTAAAAGAAAGTGTCGAAAAAGAAAAACAGCAATTAATAAAAGAATTTTCTGAACATCCAGTAACACGAGAATTAGAAGCTGGAGAAAATTCGGATAATTCGTCTGGAACATTAGGCGGATATGGTAATCTTTTTTCATTTATAGGATTTAGGAATGGAGAAAATCCAACAGAGAAAGTTAAAGATCTTTTAAATAAAATTTCTGTACAAAAAAGAGTTCAAACTGGAAATAATGGTTTTATTTTTACTGTAAATATCCCATCTAAAGATGAACTAATTGCTGCAACAAAAATGCCTTGGGAGGGCGGACGTAGTTGGCTATTTGGAATAGAACAGGGTATATCTGGACTTGGCGCTTACCTATATGGTAAATTTGAAAACTCGCGTTCAAGTACAGGTATACAAACACGTAAAAATTATAGTAATAGAGTTTATAGAGCTACAAAATATTTTAGTTCTATATTTAATAACTTTAAAAATAAATTAACTACAAACAGATGAAAGCTTCATATCTTAATAATTTAACTTCGAGTTTTTTTCTATGGTTAGACCATGAAATTTTATCAAATGGACAGGCATTTATTAATTATACTGGAAAGTTATATCCAGCAACTGATCCAAATTTTAATACAAGTACTTCTATTTATGGCTCTCCATTCAAACAATGGGTTTACGATTCGAGCGTAAATGGCGCAATAATTCCTAGTGGAATTTATTCTAATGGAAATTTTATTCCACGCGGACAAAGTGGGCTAGCTATTCATTATAATTATGGTCGCGTTATTTTTAATAATAATATAGTTAATAATAATAATTTAACTGCCGCTTATAGTCTTAAAGAATTTAATATTTACTATACAGACGAACGTGAAGAAAAATTATTATTTGAAAAATCAAATACAATTACTCCTAGAGTAACTACGGTAACTGGCACTTTAAATTCTATAGATCTTCCATATCCATGTGTATTTTTTAAATTAAAATCAAATGAAAATAAACCTTTTGCATTTGGTGGTCTAGATACTACCGAAAATTTAATTACTTGTGTAGTATTAGCTAAAGATATTTTTTCATTAGATAGTATTACCTCTATACTTGCGGATAGTGCAAGAAAAGTTTTTCCAGTATTTAATTCTGATATTTTACCTTTTAATTATTTGGGCGATTTAAAATCAGGAGCAAGTTTTAATTATACAAGTTTATGCGCTCAAAATCGTAATAATTTAGTATATATTAACAGGGTAACTGTATCAAAATTTGATGAATTTACCAATTTATTTGTAAATAAAAAATGTATGGCAGCTATTGTAGATTTTGAGTTAGAAAGTATAAGACAACCAAGAGTTTATTAAAAATAAAGAGTGTCGTCTATAAAAAAAGAATGTAATTATTAATATGGCAAATAGAAATAGAACAATTTATAATGTATTAGCCCTTTACGCATCGACTGGTAAAGCTGACTCTGATCAAAATAACGCTAACGCGCTAAAACAATTTTCTCGTGTGCAGTCTTTTGATGAAGATTTTACACGTAATTTTACAGATGTAAACCAGTATGGTAATTTGGCAGCTATTGATCGTATTGAAGTCGAAGCTCCAGACGTAAAAGGCAGTTTTGAATATTTTGTTACTAATGGTGAAAATGAAAAATTTTTAGGTTTAACTGTAGCCAATAGCGGAACACTATCTACTAATTTAGTATCTTGCATTTCTGGAATTCTTAATAAAAGTACTGACGAAAAAAATTATTATTTAATGATTGCCGACGAAGGTAGCGATGCTGCCAACTACACTAAAACAAATACAGGTGTTATAGGTCTTGGTAATGCATTTTTAACTTCTTATAGTATTAATGCTGCCGTAGGTGAAATTCCAAAAGCTTCAGTTGATTTAGAAGCATTGAATGTTAGAGTTTATGGAACTGTAGATAGTGGCTCGCCAGTACCTGGAATTAATGCGACCAACGGAACATCTTTAACTGGTATATTTATGTTACCACTAGCGACTAGTATGACTGGAACTAGCCAGTATAGTGCGTTACGTCCAGGTGATATTACCCTCTCAATGACAGGCGCAAATGGTTTTAATAATGATAATTTAAAAGTTCAAGATTTTACATTATCATTTGATTTGGCTCGTACTCCACTTCAAAAACTCGGAAATCGTTTTGCTTTTGCTCGTGAAATTAATTTCCCAGTTACTGCAAGTTTAGAAGTTAACGCAGAGGTTGGTGAAATTGTTAGTGGAAATTTAGCAGATTTGCTGTGCAATAATCCAACTCATAATTTTGAAATTACAATGGCACAACCAGGTTGTGGAACTATTAAGAGCGGTGCATTAGCTTACCTTTTTAAAGGCGCTAAGTTAACGTCTCAAAGTTTCTCGTCTGCAATCGGCAGTAACGCCACTCTTAAAGCTAGCTTTGAGGTACAAATCGGTTCCGCTGAACAAAAAGATATAGGTATCTTTATTTCCGGTTCGTTTGCTTAAATAGCAGACGGGCCTGCGGCGGCCGAATGGTCACAAGCGGTAACGTATAATTCTGGAAATAGGGTTTGGGCCGAAGGGCGTATTTTTGAAGCTACCAGTCAGACTGCGGCTTATCCATTTCATATTCCTGTTACAAATGTTGCAGGATATTTTTCTGGTGACTATTATTTTTCCAGAGATGGGCGTTATGATAATAACTACTATATAAATAAACCAATTTTTACAGGTTTTAATAATATTCGTCAAGAGATTAATATGTTATGGTATAGTAATCCTGGAAATGGTTTAGCATGGGCCATAAACTCACCACAAGATGGTGACGATACACATTCTACAGATTTATACCTTCCAAATATATCTGTATTACCAAATTGGCAACTAATAGGCTATGGTAATAAGTTGTAAGTGGTCTTATTAAATTTTTTGGTGTAAGTTAGTTTAAGGTAAAAGGTTAGTAAAGGATAATATGGATATAGATATTAATAAATTTGTAAATAGTCTTATTTTTAGAGACGTTAAAAAATTATATCTTAATTTTCTTTATGTAATTGAAGACTTGCGTGATCAAAATAAAATAGACGAGCAAGAATTTGAGCGTTTACGTAAACGAATTTTGGATCATGGTAATAATTGCTCTAGAAACATAGAAGAACATTTAAATACTTTTGATTTTAAAATAAAACAATAATAATATAAATATATGGAACAAGTAAATAAAAATTGGTTGTACGAATTTAAATCAAAGAATCTTATAAAAAAATTGGATGGATCGCAAACTGAAGAAACTACTGATTTTGCACTTCTAAAACCTAATCGTCGTTTAAGAGAGGATGGAGAATTATTTTATGCAGCGGAAACCTCACGTTTTGCCAAGGCTGGAGTGCTTCCTAAAGCCGCCTGGAATACAATATTATCTAATGGCGGTGGAAGTATTAGCGACAAGGAAAGAGAATTGTATGGTAATTTATTAATCAAATTCAGGGATTTATCATTTGAGTTACAGTCTATTTTAATTAAAAATGACCAAGAAAGATCTGCTTTAGAGAAGCAGCGTTCAAATGATATTATTGAAGAACTGGATGAAACAAGAAAAGATATTCAAACTTTCGAATCTTCCCAAATTGAAATATTTGAAAATACCGCGGAAGCCAAGGCGCGTAATAAAACAATTTTATGGTGGGTTTTAAATATTTTTTATAAAAAAGAAAATAATAATTATATTCCATTTTTTGAAGGAGAATCGTATGAAGATAAATTGAATTATTATGACTCTTTAGAAGATAGTGGAGAAACTAATTCGTTTTTACTAGGTGCTTTACGTAGGGCTACATATTTAATTACATTATGGTTCCTAGGAAGAGCGGAAAAAAATGAAGATTTTGAATTTTTCGATTCTAATCTTTTAAAAGAAAAAGTTAGCGAACAATCCCAAGAAGAACAAGCTGAACAAAAAGAAAATTCTCAAAATATAATTGAAGAAATAAAAGCTGAATAATGTGGAATCATCAAATAAATACGGCAGAATATACCATGAAATATGCAATGGTTTTTCAAAACAGTTATTAAATAACGACTATATTTATTTTAAACATCCAACCTTATCCGAACATTTTTCACAATATTATAATTATGAATTATATTTAGAAAATGGGAGGAAAAAGGGGCTTTTATCTGAAAAAGAAAAAATAGAACAAGCTATTGAGGGTAATTGGTGGTCGTCTGAAAATGAATCTAATATTAATTTTTTAAAATTAACTATAGATAACTTATATAAGACAAAATCAAAATTAATTTTACCATCTCAGAAAAAAGAGATACACAAAGACATAAAAAAAAATGAGGCAATTTTATTATCTTACGCCAAACAAAGAAATGAAATTGTAGGATACTGTTTAGAAAATTATGCCACAAAATGTTTAACCGGAGAATTATTAATTAATTTTATTTATTCGGACGAAAATTTTCAAAATAAAATATTTAAAAATAAAGACGAATACGATAATTTGTCAGAGAATGAATTGAATAAAATTGAAAATTATTTTAATATTTACTCTAGTCTTTTTACTATTCAGAATTTAAAATGCGTGGCGGCATGCGGTTTTTTCCAAAACCTTGTTTATCTAAATGAGGATGCTTATAGTTTTTGGGGTAAAGCCACAACAAAATGTACTAAGTATCAAATTGATTTAATTTTATATGGAAAAATGTACAAAAATTTTATTAAGAATCGGTCTGAAAATAGCAAACCAGTAGAAGAGGAAATATTATCTGATCCAGAAAAATTTGTGCAATTGGTAGATAATCAATATCAAAATGGGCAATCATCAAATATACCTAAAGAAAAATCTAGCCAAAATGCAGTATCTAGTTTGGTTGGCGCATCTAAAGAAGATCTCAAAACATTAGGGGTAAAAATAGAAAAATTAAAGGGCAAGAGTTTATTAGAATTAGCGCGCGAAAACGGCGGGATTTTAGAAAAATCTGAGTATTTAAATGCGCGAGAAAATAATTAATAAGTGTAAATATATACCAAGGACTAAGGATATATCACCATGGCAAGTATTAATTTAGATATTGGCGGAAATACAGCGCGTTTAGATAGAGATATCCAACAAACTGTTAATAAGGTTTATTCTATTAATTTAAAAACCAAGGGTGAACAGCCTCTTGGACGTATAACCGGACAGGTTAATGAATTTAATAAATCTTTAGACGCTTCTAATGCCCGCGTTATCGCATTCGGTGCTAGTGCTGGTGTTATATACGGTGTTCAGCGTGCTTTTGATGCCCTTGTTTCTTCGACAATAGACGTACAGAAATCTTTACAAGATATCAATGTAATTTTAAATGCCTCTAAAGACGAACTTAATAAATTTGGATCTGAATTATTTAATATAGCTAAAAATACAGGTCAATCTTTTGATAATGTTGCGAAAGCTGCAACTGAATTTTCTCGTCAAGGCTTGGGTATTTCTGAAACTTTAAAACGAACAAATGAAGCTTTAATTTTATCAAGATTAAGTGGTTTAGATGCGGCAAAAAGTGTTGAAGCTTTAACTGCGGCAGTCAATTCATTTGCTAGCCAAGCAGTAACGGCCACGCAAGTTGTAAATAAATTTGCTAATGTCGATGCTGCGTTTGCAGTTAGTTCTAGCGATTTAGCAGAAGCTATTAGCCGTGTTGGTAGTAGTGCCGTTCAGTCTGGAGTTAATTTAGATGAACTTATTGCTATTGTAACTTCGGCGCAACAAACAACCGCAAGAGGCGGTGCTGTTATCGGTAATGCTTTTAAAACAATTTTTACAAGATTACAGCGCGGCAAGGTAGTGGATTTATTAGAGAGTTTAGGCGTAAGTAGTACAGATTCTTCTGGACAATTAAAGTCTACTATTCAATTATTACAAGATTTAGCTGGAGTATATGATAAATTAGGTAGCACTCAACAAGCCGCTGTTGCAGAAAAAGTCGGCGGCGTATTCCAAATCAATATTTTAAAAGCGGCTTTGGCAGATTTAGGAAAACAATATTCTGTTTATAGTAGTGCTTTACAAATTTCTGCTAGTTCAACTGATCAAGCTATTAAGCGTAACGATCAATTGAATAAAACTTATGCGGCACAATTAAATACATTGCAACAAAATGCTACCCAACTCGCTGCTATGGCTGGCCAAAAAATTATAGGACCATCTTTTGATCGTATTGTTGGCAGTGCTAATACATTCTTAGGTGGTATAAATAATGCTGATACCAATAGTTATGGAGCTATCCTTGGAAAAGGAATTTTAGATGGGTTAGGACAATTTATTGCGGGACCTGGATTAGCATTAATTGGCGGCGTATTATTAAAATTATTCAAAAATTTAGGTACATTTGCAACTGGAAGTTTTAAAGAGTTACTTGGTTTAAATAAAGCTGCATCTCAGCAACAAAGTCTGCAACAAAGTATTTCACAGATTTTAGCAAAAAATCCACAACTTATAGAGCTAGCATTAAAAGGTGAGCAAGGTTTAAATTTAGCTGCAAATACTTTATTAGCAAACCTTCAAAAACAAACTCTTGAATTACAAAAACAGGCACAAGTTGCATCTCAAATATCTAAAGCTTTTTATGGCGCGGGTGTAAGAGTCAGTGGGGGTATTCCAGTAACGCCAACTAAAACTGTTAAAGCAGCTGGCTATGTACCTAATTTCGTATCAGATGGAAGCATAGAAAAAGCGCAAGCAATGGCTTTAGGGGCAACACCTAGTGTTCGCCCACATATGTCGCAAGGAACAATCGGTGGTCGTAAGTTTGTAATGAACAACCAAGAAACCGAATATCCAGGAGTTGGTAGTAATGGTGATTCGATGGTTATTCCACATTATGCGGCTAGAGGTTTTATTCCAAATTTTGCGCAAAATAGCATAAGGGGCTATTCAGTGTTTGATGGTGATAGTTTAAAAGTAGATACAGATTATCCCAATAAAAAATTACAGGGTAAAGAACTGAGACTTGAGTCTGTTGATGCGATTGAAAGTTGGCAAAAATATGGTAAGACAGGAAGCCCTGATAACGCAGAATCATTAGCTAAAAGTATAATTTATAGAGAGTTTCCTAATCTAGATTCGGTATTAAAATCAAGTGGTAAAACAGGTAGCGCAGCTTACGATAGGCCATATTTTTTCAATAAAAATCTACAAGAACAGTTAATAGAAAAGGGTCTTGGAGTACCAGATCTTAGATATGGTAGTAGTTTCAACAGCTTAACAATGGGGGTCATGAATAGAAAGCCAGGTATTGGTTTATGGTCTGATAAAAATAAAGATGGGTTCTATAATCATGCAAAAGCTCAGCAATTTATTAAACAAAATAATTTAGAAAAAAAATTATCTTCACAGAAGGGCCTGCCTCAATATAAAAAGAATTTTATTTTAGGTACTGCGTCAAATTGGGGAAATGGTAGATATAAAGGGGGGGAATTACTACCTGACAAATATAAAGATAAGGGCAAACCTGGGTCAAAAACATATAAACCTGGAAAGTCCTATAATTATGAAGCGATGAACGCTTCTGGTTTCATACCAAATTTTGCCCCAATACCGAGATCATTTTTAGAAGATTTAAGAAAATGGAATCGTCAATATTTAAGTAATGATATTAAAAAAACTGGCAATTTTAATGAACGGGGTGAATTAAATACATATCGAGGATATAAAACCAAAACACCCCAAGAAGCCAAAAAACTTTCTTCTTCTAAAATTTTTGCGCCAAGAAGTATTCGAGATCTCGAAGAAGCAAAAAATTCTTTTTTAAATAGGGGCGTAAAAAATTCTTTACAGGACCATAGATTTCTAACAACTCCTGTCAGCCAACGACCTTTCGTGTCCTCCAGCTCTTCGAAAGAAGTAGCCGAAAGTTTTAGTAAACAACCTGGTTTTTCCAATCAGGGTGTTGTGGGTACTACAGGGATAAATTTATCTAGAATTGTTAATAACAAAACATTAACAATGCTTAATGAAAAATATGGAGCAATGAGGACTCATGAATATTTATTGAGATTAACTAAAATGGGTGGTGGAAGAGGTATGGCGTTCGACATGAATAGTCTTCTTAAAGAACCGAAAGGTTCTGCATTTGCTAATGAAAAAGAATTAGCTTTAGCTGCTTCTGGTTTCATACCAAATTTTGCAACCACTGGTACTGGATCAGTAATCGACCTTGGAGATATAGCGGCGGGTAGTCCAATATTAAAGGGAAAAGTCGCTTCATTAATTCATCCAGGCGAGTCTAGCGGTATTCAAAAAGTACCCGTAAAATCTACATATAGAGGTCAGGCATTTAAAGGACTTCTCCCAACAGCTGGTATTAATAAAGGCCAATTAAAACAAGGTATTAATATACCTAATGTTGTGGATGACGTAGAGCAAATGCTCTTAAACCAAGCTAATAATTTTGGTCAAGTGCTCGGAAGCAGCGGCCTTCCAATGACGCCACTAGGAAAAGGTGAGTTACCGAATACTGGCGCAGTAAAAGGCGCTGCTGGGGTAGCATTTGAAGGTGGCGTAAAGAGTGTTGTACAAAAAAGTCTACAAGCTACAACACAAAATGCTAATATAGATTTTGCAAAGCCAAGCTCTAAATTAAAAAATATTTTTAATAAGGCCCCTGGAGTTTACGATGCTAAATATACTCCAGCATTAGCAGATGATGTTCTAACTAAACTTTTAAGATATGCACAACCAGCTGTTTCTGGAGTGACAAAGCCAGTAACGAGTGGACCTGGATATAAAGATTATCAAGCGAAACGTCAATCTGCTTTAGATGAGATCCGAAAGAGTGGGGTAAGCGGTTCGGTAGAGATTAAGCGAGCTTTAAAAGAGAAAGGTTTCGCACGCGGATTTATTCCAAATTTTTCGTCTACAAATCGTGGCGTTCCAATTTCACAAATTCGCGCGCACTTTGATAAGAGCGGAAGTCCAGTTGCCGTAACA
>Ga0209597_1002644_pt1 | contig 11306 bp, 5 predicted proteins | sample M_140625_MF_Meta_FD_187316 | JGI IMG/M metagenome (GOLD analysis project Ga0209597, IMG submission 187316) | Freshwater microbial communities from Lake Montjoie, Canada to study carbon cycling - M_140625_MF_MetaG (SPAdes) (version 2) | ecosystem: Environmental > Aquatic > Freshwater > Lake...
ACTTTTGAAAACCATCTGAAAGGAAAGTTTTATAGATACCTCTCTTATCCATATAAATTATCAAAGCCTCAATTTCCTTATATTTTTTAAGGTATTTCTTTGCTTTTTTCAATCCCATAACCAAAATCCCTGTTGCAGTTGCATCTGAAATAATACAGGAGTCTGAAATAATCGTAACACTTAGCAAATTGTTTTTTGTTGGGTCTCCAGTTTTAGGGTCTATATGATGAACTATTTTTTCGCCATTTTCTATAATATAGCGCCTATAATTTCCAGAAGTTGCAATCGCTTTATTTTCTAGTTTTACAATTGTATGATAAGAATTTAAACTTTTCTGATTGGCAATAGGAATTTCTATCCCAACTAACCAAGAATCTTTGTCGTTTAGTCCTTTTGCATAAACTTCTCCACCAATTTCAATGATGTAGGAGTCAATATTCTTAGCATTAAAAAATTGCCGAACAATATCAACAGAATATCCTTGTGCAAAAGCATTAAAATCAAGTGAAACTCGGGGATCCGTTTTTACTATTTTTCCTTCTTTAATGTTGATTAAATTAAAACCGACAAATGTTAAAATACTGTCTATTTTTTCTTTTGTAACCACAATTTTTTCCTTTGGTCCAAATCCCCACGCATTTACCAATGGATATACGGTTGGGTCAAATGATCCATTTGTACTTTTCCATAACTCTTTCCCTTTTTTAAAACATGTGAGAAAATAGTCATCAAGCACAACATCTTTTTCATTGTTATTAATCTTCGAAATAAGGGAATTTGGATTGTAGGTTGAAAGCGATAAATCAAATTCAAATAAGAGTTTTGAAATTTCATCTTCAAAATTCCGATCTTGCTTGTCGTAATAGGTAATGTGATATGTTGTTCCTTGAGCTTCCCCTTCAATAAATATTATTTTGTTTTGGGAGTAAGAAGTTGAATAACACAAAATTGATAGCGATAAAAATAAAAGATTTAAATAGTACATTTATAGTAAGATAAGTTTGGTAAAGATAGTTAGTTGCCCACTAATTTTCTTTTTTTACTTCTAATAACTTCTTAATTTCAAGTAATAACTGTAACTCTTAGATTGCGTGGTAAAATAAATTTCAAAACAGGAGAGAAATCCAAGAATTCCTCTCGTTTTTTCTAGAAAGAGTTATTTTACCCCGTTAAATCGCCAAAAATAAAGTTGTAATATTTCATCTTTATTTCGAGCAAAGATAAACAATTGGGCTATTAATAAAAGACGGGCAACCGCAAAAGGAAAATGCTAGAATACTTTCTTTAAACAATTCAAAAAGTACAGTATAAAAATAATGTCAAAAGGTATACACTCAACCAATTGGACAAAACTTAAGATTTATAAATTACCTAGAGCCTTTTTATGATTCAATGCTGATTTTAGCGCTTGTTCTGTCGCAATCAAGAGATTCTTCATGATGCTCGTATATTCCGCGTTTAATTTTGCCAAGTCCGCACTAGACGCTGCACCAAGTTCTACTTTATCCATCATGCTTTTTTCACGCAGTTGATACGCCTCCAATTCTTTCGCACGCAACTTCAATTCAAATTGAGCCAAACGAAAGTTGTTTTGACTTTCACTAATTTCGCTTTGAACTTGACGCTCTAAATCACTCAATCGTGCTTTGCTTTTATCTGCTTCCAACTGTGCAATTTTTGTGGTTTGCATGCGGTATCCTCCTTGGAAAATACTCAATTTGAGTTCCACACCAACATACGAATACGCATACCACGGATTTGCGCTCATCAAATCAAATGTCTGACGGAAAGCCTGAGTAGCCAATCTGCTGTTCATATTGATTGTAGGCAAGTAATTCCATTTAGCTGCCTTGGAAATTTGAAGCAATTCAATAGATGTTTGTTGCGCCAAACGCATGTCAGGACGATTCGAAAGATCTGTTTCGGTTGACAAGACCGCGTGTGTGTTAAGCATAGATGAACCGCTAACTGTAATGATTGCCCCATCTAACTTTCCAGTGATGCGCTCTATTTTAGCGACGGTATTTTCTATTTGAATGGCATTGAGTTCACGGTTGTATGTACTCAACTCCACATCTACTGCAGCTTGTTCCACATCGATTTCAGTCTCAGTTCCTTTTGATAATTTTTTTGTCGACGCAGTCAGGATTTCTTTCTTCGCTGCTTCTTGTTGACTGTAGATTGCATCCAAAGATTGCAGGGTGGACAACTGAAAATACAACAATGAAATGTCGTAGGTCAACTGTTGTTTGCGGTTTTCCAAATCAATCATCGCTTTCGTGCGTTTCATTCCTGCCAATTTTCGGCTGGCCAAAGCGCTTGCATTGAATAGTGGAATTGACCCGTCAAAGGCAAGATTGGCATTCCACGGTGTTCCTTGCAACAACCGCTTGTACCCCTCATCTGTACCGCCAAAAGCACTTGTTGGCAAAATGAAAGACTGTCGCTTCACATTGTACCGCGTATCGAAACTCATGTCCAACTTCGGAAGTAAAGCAGATAACGATTGCGCATATTGCAAATTATAAATCTGTGAATCCATTTGAGCGATGGCATACAAAGGGTCATTTTTCAGTGCAATATTTACTAATTGTTCAATGTTATACGTTGACTTCGGGTCTTTTTGCGAAAAGGTAAACGATTGATAGACGAAGAATGCGGCTAAGAGAATATATTTCATCATAAGATTAAGTTCTAAAAACGGAAGCAGGTTCTAATTTGGCGATTCGGCGAATGGCGAATAATGTTCCTGAAATGGAAATCACTGCAGTGATCACAAAGAAGGCAAACTTCACCACAGGTGGGAAAGAGAACAATGTTCCCGCATTTGCGATCCCGTTTCTAAATCCTTCAATGAGTGCGTAACCAATCATGAAACCGACAATCGCATACAACATGGCCTGCATGAGAATCAATTTGCGGATGTATCCATTCGTCGCTCCAATCGCTTTAAGAGTACCATAATCTTTGATGCGGTCGATCGCTGCAGAATACAGAGTGAGGCCGATAATGATGAAACCCGAAATCAAGGCGAAAATGATTAAGGTACCAAAAGAGAAAGCGATCCCGCTTGATTTTAATACGGTAAGAATCGTTTGATTTTTAAACTCCTTTGGCATCCATGCTTTCACACCGGGAATATTCGCGTTGATGTAATTAACCACTTCTTGCATGTTCTTATCTTCGTCAACCTTCACTAAAAAAGCAGATGTTTTATTCACCGGTAAATTTCCCAGAAAACGTGCTCTAGCAATTGTTGTGTAGGAAATCAAACCGCCACCGAATGAACGCGCCCCTTTGGTGACCGCCGCGATGTAAACTTGTTTCCCGTTGATTTCGAAATAATTTCCTTTTTCTGGTTTACCCAGCGCTTTTCCGTCGAAAAAATCGACCGACACCGCTCCATCTGGAATTAAATCAGCTGCTTCGCCATCGAACATGATTCCATCTTGGATGCCATTAAATTCTGGGAGTTCAACACCTACCACACTCATTCCAGCTGATGTTCCATCATTGAAGCGTGCAGCTCCAGCAGAAATCACCAATTGGTGTGCCTTTGCCACATGGGGTAAACTTTCTATTTCATAGCCTAAGCGCACATCGATCGGTGCTAGGGCATTCACGTTTTCTGTTTTGTTGTCGGTCACCCACACATAGCTATCATTCACCCGCACGTAATAACACATGGCATTCGTAAGGAAGGTAAATATTCCCGTTTGCTGTCCAATTAAGAAGATGGAAATAATTACTCCGAAAAGCGCACCAACACTCTTTGGCTTATCAAACCTCATGAATTTTAGAGCGGTCAATAACAGCTGCATTGTTTACAGTTTAATGATGCATTCCACGCGACTACCAATCAATACAGCAGAAGGATTGTCCACCCGAACCCGAACTTCACGTACTCGGCGGTCTTCGAGGTTGTCCGCACGGTCGCTGAAGATTGATTTTTTCGAGAGGTAGGGTGCGCAATACACAACTATTCCAGAGGTAAGAGTTTGCTTCGTTCCTTGAAGATTAATTGAAACGCGTTGTCCTTTTTTCACTTTCATTGCAAATAATTCATCCACTTCTGTGATGGCAATCAATCCACCTGCAGGGGCAAAATCACCGAGTTTTGTTCCAGCGCCAATTGCTTGTCCAAGTTTGATGTCCCAGTTGAGCATCATTCCATCTGCGGGGGCGTTTATGCGTTTTTTATTGCGCATCTTGCTGATGTAGTTCGTTTCTGCACTCACTTCATTTACTCCAGATTTAGCTTCTTGCAAATCTGCTTGTGCAATGATCAAATCTGCACGCAAATTGTTGTATGCTGTTTCGGAATCGGTCGCTGCCTTTTCTGTTCCAGCTTTGGCATCGGCCAGTGCACGGTCCCTTTTGCCTTCCACATCGGCAGCCTCCAATTTTATTTTAATGGCTTCCACTTTTGCTTGCAGGCTAAATACACGTTGATTGCGAGATGCCAGTTTTGAGGTGCTTTGTTCCACTTGAGCCGATTCAGCGCTGTCATCCAAAAGCATGATGAGTTGCCCTTTCTTTAAGGGCTCGCCTTCAATTACGAGAATTTCAACCACTCGACCTGCGATTTCTGCGCCGATTGGAGAAATTTTATTTTCGGGCTCGATGCGGGCAATCCCGATTAGTTCTTTGATGTTTTTCAGGTTATAATCGGAAGATTTCTTCTTCGGTTCTTCTTTTTTTCCACCACAGGATGCGAGAAGTATTAGTCCAGTCAGGACCAAAAGGTTATTTTTCATATTAATGGATTGAAAATGCATTTGTAATTCCGTCTTTCTCTATTTCAGTTGCTTCACCACCGTCTACTTTGATGACACGATCGGCATAAGCGAGCAAGCGTGGGTCATGGGTCACAACGCACACGCTCTTGCCACCTTTGGCTAGGGCTAACAATTCATTCATTACGGTTGAAATCGATGATGCATCGAGTGAGGCTGTTGGTTCATCACAAAGAATCAGTTTTGGGTCCGTCACCAAGGCACGTGCGATTGCCACACGCTGTTGCTGTCCTCCCGACAATTGCTTCGGCAAACTTTTACGTCTGTCTAGCATTCCTACGAGTGCAAGTGCATCTTCTGCTTTTTTTCTAGCTTCAGCTGCGGATACCCTTTTCAGTTGCAGCGGCATCAAGACATTGTCGAATGAATTGAGTGGTGCAATGAGATTGAAACTTTGGAAGACGAATCCGATGGTATTGAGACGTAGGGATGCCAATTGTTTCTGCGACATTTCATTCACCAACTTGTCATTGACATAGAGTTCACCAAAAGTTGGGTAGATGACACAGCCGATAAGAGATAGTAGTGTTGTTTTTCCAGAACCCGAGGGACCGATGATCAACACCAATTGACCTTCATAAATCTCAAGGTCAACAGGTTTGAGTGCGACGATGGTTTGGTCTCCTACTTGGTATTCTTTTCCTACGCCGATTAATCGTGCTATCATAACCTTTATTATAACAAAATTAACGACTTTTTGTTTATGCATTTCAACAAAGTTATTATTAATTTAAAAGTCCTGCTCTCAACTGTGGAAATCTGAAAAAAGAATCACCGAACAAAATCACTTGAATAATACACGGAGCAACAATAGATTCACCATGCACTAAATGCGTTGCAATGTCACCGCTTAAAAATGCAGCAAGTAGCATTATAGCTATTACTCTAGTTCTAGGAATGATAAATAGAATCACGCTAATGAGCTCTTCAACACTCAGTATGAAATGCGTTTGTTTTATAGTAAACGTGGATCATTCAAAGACTCCAAGAGTTCTGACTTTTCAATATTTAGCGATGAAAGAATAAAAGAGATTCAAACCATATTACATAATCTACCAAGGAAATGCTTTGACTATTAAAATCCTAAATTTATCTATGGAAAAATTATTGTTTAACCCTCAAGTTATATTAGAGACTTGAATTCAGCCTTCTTAAAATTAGTGATTTTATATTTTTGTATTTATTATTCTATTTTAATTTAGGTTAATTAATGCAGTAGATAAAATTAACTGAAACGGATGTTATTTAGCCTGTAGATTATTTTAATATTACCAAGATTAAATAATTCCTTAATATAACCTTAACCTTATTTTAATTTTAGCATTACGATAAGACAGTTTCTTTGCATACAATTTTAATATTTTTATCTTATGCATTTTAAGTCTTTATTAACCTTTTTATCTACTTGTTTTTTAATTTTAAATACATTTTCCCAAAATGCTTCCTTAAGCGGAAAAATAACAGATTCTAAAACGAATGAAGCTTTATTTGGTGCAAAAGTAATTCTTCAAGGACTCGGAAAAGGTGCTGTAGCAGATGGTGATGGAAATTATTCTTTGAAAGCTTTAAGCGCAGGAACTTACATATTGGAGGTTCGAAATGAAACATATAACAACCTAATTTTAACGGAAATAAAACTAAAAGAAAACGAGAATTTAGTTTTAAATATTCCCTTAGATAAAGTTGTTCTAGAATTTGGCCCAGTTACTGTTAAAGCGAAAGTAAATAGAGAATCAACAACTGAAATATTAAGACTACAAAGAAATAGCGCAACAGTTGTAGACGGAATTACATCAGAGACATTTAAAAAGACCCCCGATTCAAAAGCTTCAGATGTTTTAAAAAGAATTAGTGGGGCAAGTGTTCAAGACAATAAATTTGTTGTTGTAAGAGGCTTAAGTGATCGTTACAATTTTGCATTAATTAACGGTGCTCCACTTCCAAGTTCTGAAAGTGATCGAAAGGCTTTCTCTTTTGATGTTTTCCCTTCAAACATGTTAGATAATTTAGTGATTATTAAGACCGCAACACCCGATTTACCGGGAGAATTTGCTGGAGGTGTAATTGATATTAATACAACTGAACCAAAGGAAAATGATTTTCAAAGTATCCAAATAGGAGGTTCTTACAATCTAATTACAACTTTTAAAGATTTTAAAACATACGATGGAAGCAAAACAGACTTTTTGGGCTTTAGTTCTTCTTCTAGAGTACTTCCAGCGGGATTACCATCAACAGAAGAATTCAATAATCTTTCCGCCCTTCAAAAAGCTGAGTATGCGAAATCAATACCAAGTACTTGGGGGACATATAGTCGTGTAGCATTGCCAAATCTAAATTTGCAGTACAGCATAGGAAAAACATTTAAGTTAGCTGAGGAGCGAAATTTCGGCTATGTATTTGCTTACAATTACCAAAGTAACAAGAGTTTTAATAAAGTTACACGAAGAGAATTTGAAGAGTCAGCAGCAGGAGTTATAACTAAAAATGAATTAAAAGATTCAGCGTTTACTCAGTCTGTATTAAACAGTGCGATGTTTAATATGAAATTCAAGTTAAACAATAATAATTCCCTTCAATTAAAAACACTTTATTCGCTTTCCTCAGATGATAAAGTGAATATTCGAAATGGAAAGCGAGACATGGATGTTGAATCAGTTTTATCTGAGAAATCAACTAATATTTGGTACATGCAAAATAAGCTTATAAGTTCTCAATTTCTTGGAAATCATGAATTTAAAAATAAAATAAAATTTAAATGGATAGCTGGTATTAGTGATGTGAAACGTGAAATACCTTTCCTAAGAAGAACAGTTTATCAGCAATCAGATACAGCACTTCCATTTGCTGCAGTGATACAAAATAATGACATTTCAACACTTGGTGCTGGAAATATGTTTTGGTCGCTGCTAAATGAAAAAATAGTAAGTGCGAAATATGATCTTTCTATTCCTCTTGAGTTCTTGAATACAAAGACGGAACTAAAAATTGGGGGTATGCATCAATACCGAACGCGTTCTTTCGAATCAAGAAATTTAGGTTTTTCTAAATACGATCCTGCAGATACCTTAAATTTTAATGACCAATTATTATTATTACCTGAAGATCAAATCTTTTCAAATACTAATTTAGGTTTAATGGCTGATGGACAAGGTGGATTTAAATTAGAAGAAGGAACAAATGTAGATGACAGTTACCAAGCATTTTCTTTATTAAATGCTGCTTATGCTATGTTTGATACAAAAATTGCTGAAAAACTAAGAATTGTTGGAGGTGCTCGCATAGAGTCATATCGTCAGAATTTTAAATACATAGAATTTGGTTCTAATCTTCAGCAAAATATTGATACAACTGTTGTTGATATTTTACCTTCCGTTAATTTAATTTATTCACTTACTAATAAAGTGAATTTTCGCTTGAGTGCTTCAAAAACAGTTTCTCGACCTGAATTTAGAGAGTTAGCGCCATTTTCCTTTTACAATTTCTTGAATGATAATTTAACATCAGGAGACCCCACATTAAAGCGAGCAACAATTAATAATTATGATGCTAGATTTGAATTTTATCCTGGTGCTGGACAAATTTTTAGTATCTCGGCATTCTACAAGCAATTTACCAATCCAATTGAATTGATTTTACGAACTGGCACATCTGGAACACCTGAACTTTATTATGACAATGTTGGAAATACTAAGAATTATGGAGCTGAATTTGAATACAGAATGAATCTTGGATTTTTAAATTCTAAGGATTCAACTTCGTTCTTAAAGGATATCACACTTTATGCAAATGCTTCAATTATTCGTTCTAAAGTAGATTTAAGTATGTATGCAGGTCAAGCAGAATATACTAATTCCGCAAGACCATTGCAAGGCCAATCTCCTTATATTATTAATGCGGGTATTTATTATTCGGCTCCGAAGGATGTTAATTTTAGTTTGTCTTATAATTTAGTTGGTCAACGAATTGCTATTGCTGGTAGTATTCAAGAACCAAGTGTTTGGGAGAATGGTAGAAATGTAATTGATTTTCAGATTTCCAAAATGTTTAAGAAAAAATTAGAATTAAAATTAAATGTTAAGGATTTACTTGCACAAGATTTAATCTATTTCCAAGATATAAATAAAAATAAGAAGTATGATAAAGGCACTGACAGTGCTTGGCAAGAAATAACGTTTGGGCAAACTGTTTCTATGTCATTAAAATACAATTTCTAATAATCCCCGCTTTTTCTAATGTTAACAAAATACCGATAGTTCTTAACCTAAACTTAAAGAACATTTAAATATCGTGTAACATGGCAACTTCTTTTTCTGTGGAATTTTGTTCCAACTAAAAAAAAAATATTATGAAAAAGAAAAACATTTACTTACAAGCTTTGTATTAAGCTTGGGGATTAACCTACACGCTCAAGATGCATTTTGGACACCAACAACCTACAAAGGTGCATTTCCTGTAACGGACAACACTGCAGCATCAGATTGGACTTCGGGCTGGTCAAATTTTGATGCAGAAAATACAGTTTATCCAGCGACAACAACTACAGTTTCAACAGACATTACAACAAGTACAACTTGGAGTGGTGTTATTTTATTACAGAATAAAATATATGTGAGAAACTCTGCAACCTTAACAATTGCTCCAGGTACAATTATTCGTGGTGACAAACCAACACAAGGTTCATTAATCGTTACACGCGGAGCAAAATTAAATGCACTTGGAACTTTAGCAAGTCCAATTATTTTTACATCTAACGAAGTAATAGGCAATCGTAATGAAGGAGATTGGGGTGGAATTGTACTTTTAGGATTAGCAAGAAACAATCAACCGGGTGGTGTAGCAAATATTGAAGGAATTGTTCCAACAACTGATACACAGTACGGTGGAAGTTTCGATAACGATAATTCTGGCACAATAAAATATGTTCGAATTGAATTTGCTGGTATTGCATTAGAACCGAACAAAGAGATTAATGGTTTAACTTGTGGATCTGTTGGATCTGCAACAACGATAGATTTTGTTCAAGTTTCTCATTCTGGGGATGATTCATTTGAATGGTTTGGAGGAACTGTTAATTGTAAGCATCTTATTGCCTACAGAGGTTTAGATGATGATTTTGATACTGACTTTGGTTTCAGAGGAAAAATACAGTTTGCCTTAGCAATTCGTGATAAAGATGTTTCTGATGCAATTGGAGATTCTAATAGTTTTGAATCAGATAATGATGCAGCAGGTTCTGCTGGTCAACCAAAAACTGCCGCTATTTTTTCTAACGTTACTTTAGTTGGACCTAAAGGAAATGGTTCAATAGTTCTTCCAGTGGGTGAGAAGTTCGAAAAAGCGTTTCGTTTGAGAAGAAATACGGCTGTTTCATGTTTTAATTCCCTTGTTGTCGGATGGGAAAAAGGATTGTCAATCGAAGGGACTGCAGTTGTAAATAATGTAAATGGGGATTCTTTAGTTTTTGCTAATAATACATTAACTAATTTAGTTCCAAACACAAATTATATTAATAACACTAGCGGTACTCCTCCTGTATCTGATGGCACAACGGATTCATGGTATTTATCGTGGTGGAATGCTAACGGTAATGACACAACATCAACTTTAGCTCAAGTATCTTGGGTAAATTTATTTACGCCACTTGGAACAACTCCAGATGCACGTTTGTCTAGTGGTTCTTCCGCAGCTTCAGGTGCAGCATTTATACATCCGAAATTCTTTAGTGTTGCTTCGCCAGTTGTTTCTACAAATTCATACACTTATTGTCAGGGTGAAACAGCTACAATTTTATCAGCAACTTCTTCTAATGGTAATTCTTTGAAATGGTATGATTTACCAACTGGTGGAACTCCATTGGCATCAGCCCCAGTTCCTAGCACTTCATCAGCAGGAGTATACTCTTATTACGTTTCACAAGCTAATTCTAATAATGATGAAAGTCCACGAGTAGCAATAACAGTTACTATTAATGCACTTCCCTCAACTCCAATTATTTCTGCAAGTGGGAATACATCTTTCTGTACAGGTGGTTCAGTAGATTTAACTTCATCTGCAACTACTGGAAATTCTTGGTCAACATCTTCAACTTCTCAAGCTATTACTGTAGCAACTTCAGGTTCTTATACAGTTACTGTAACTGATAATAACGGCTGTTCAGCAACATCAACGGCAACTGTTGTAAATGTAAGTTCTGCACCAGCGCCAACAATCAACGCATCTGCAACTGCAGCATGTTCAGGTGAAACAGTAACTTTAACATCATCAACTGCAGACGCTTACTTATGGTCTAACGGTGATACAACACAAGCGATTCAAGTAACTGCATCTGGTAACTTTAGTGTTATAACAACAAATTCCAATGCTTGTGATGGCGTAGGGACTTCTGTTCCAACGACAGTTACATTTACAACTTCTCCTTCTGCAGCAGCTTCTTTCTCAACAAACGGAAATATTGTCACATTTACGAATACTTCAACTGGAGCAAGTTCTTATTCTTGGGATTTTTCA
>Ga0209597_1002658_pt1 | contig 11281 bp, 9 predicted proteins | sample M_140625_MF_Meta_FD_187316 | JGI IMG/M metagenome (GOLD analysis project Ga0209597, IMG submission 187316) | Freshwater microbial communities from Lake Montjoie, Canada to study carbon cycling - M_140625_MF_MetaG (SPAdes) (version 2) | ecosystem: Environmental > Aquatic > Freshwater > Lake...
TATCATGGAGATCTACGGCATCTGCCCGGCCTGCACCCAATCTTCCCATGCCTGATTTCCCTCGTACCGCTTTCCTTCTCGGCGCCGGCCTCGGCACGCGCCTGCGTCCGCTCACCGAAAACTGCCCGAAGCCCCTCCTGCCGATCGGCGGACGGCCGATGGTCGTCCAAGCGATGGAGAAACTCCATGCCGCCGGCACGCGTCGGTTCATCATCAACACGCACCACTGCCCCGAAGCCTGGACGCTCGCCTTCCCTTCCGGTCGCTTCGGCGACGCCGAGGTGAAGCTCGTGCATGAGCCCGTGCTGCTCGAGACCGGCGGCGGCCTCGCGAACATCGCCGGCCTGCTCGGTGAAGAAGACAAGAATCTCGTCATCTGGAACGGCGATATTCTTTCCGGCTGCGATATCGCCGCGGCCTACGCGCACCATCAGGCCAACGGCGGCGGCGCTACGCTCGTCGTCCGCGAACAGGGCCCGAACCGTAACGTCCGCATCACCGACGAAGGCTTTGTGACCGACCTGCGCGACCGCCTCGGTAAGGCCGACCCCTCGTACCAGTACACCGGTATCTGTATCGTCACCAAGGCCTTCATCCAAAGCGTCCCCACTGCGATCGAATCGCTGGTCGAACATTTCCTCCGCCGCCTCCAAGCCGAACCCAACAGCATCCAGGGTTTCCTCGATTCCTCCGCAAGCTGGCACGACCTCGGCACTGTCGACGAATACCAGGCCGTGAAGGCCGAGCAGGAGAAGCCCGTGCGCGGCGCGATCTCCCCTGCCGACGCCGCCAAGGCGCATGGCTACGAACTCACCGCGGGCGGCGCTGTCCTCAAGGGCGGTTCCGGCCGCAAGTTCCACCGTATGCGTAATGCCGCGGGCGAGTCCGCCGTGTTGTGCGTCTACGATGATTCGCGTCCTGAGAACCAGCTCTACGGTGCCATCGCGGGCGTCCTCCGCGACAAGATCGGCGTCCAGGTCCCGCAGGTCCTCGCCGAAGACAATGCTGCCGGCGTGCTCATCCTCGAAGACCTCGGCGACACCGACCTCTGGTCGCTCGCGCAGGGCAAAGATTTCCCGTGGGCGCCCGTCGCCTCCGCGCTCGAACAGGTCGCCGGCATCCATCGCCTCGGCGTCGACGCCTTCGCCGGCTCCGGCATCACGCTCATGGAAGCCTTCGGCCCGAACCTTTACCAGTGGGAGCGCCAGTACTTCCAGGACAACGCGCTTGGCGGCCGTAAGCCGGACCGCGCCGTCGCCGACGAGATGGCCTCGCTCGCCAAGGAACTCATGGGTCAGCCCGTCGTCACGATCCACCGCGACTTCCAGTCGCAGAACATCATGGTGCGCGACGATTCCGCCTGGCTGGTCGACCTCCAGGGCCTGCGCCACGGCTGCATGTTCTACGACTTCGCCTCGCTCGCCTTCGACCCCTACCTCACGCGCAATGATATGGACCTGTGGCGCATTGAAATCGAGGACCATGCCCGCGAAGTCTCCGGCTGGAAGGGTTCCAGCGACGAGTTCTCATACCTTTTCCACGTCGCCGCCACGCAGCGTCTCCTGCAGGCCTGCGGAGCCTACGGTTTCCTCGGCCACAAGAAGGGCCGTCCGGAATACCTTGCGCACCTGCCGCAAGGCCTGCGCAACCTGACGATCGCCGCCTCCCTCTGCGGGAAGCGACGTATCGCCAAGCTGGCGGAAGATCTCGCGGGCGTCCCCGCTAAGGTCAGCCGTTGACCTTGTCGTCGAGGAAGCGAACGACCTCGTCTTCGGTCATGCGCACCTGCTCCAGCGTGTCGCGGTCGCGGACCGTGACGCCGGCGCCCTTCTCGATGGTCTCGAAGTCGATCGTGATGCCGAAAGGCGTGCCGATCTCGTCCTGGCGACGGTAGCGGCGGCCGATGGCCCCGGCGGCGTCGTAGAAGACGTTGTGGCGCTTCTTCAGGCGGCGGTAGAGGGCCTCGGCGCGTTCGACGAGCTCGGGCTTATTCTTCACCAGCGGGAAGATTGCGGCCTTGAAGGGAGCGATGCGGGGCGGCAGGCGAAGCACGACGCGCTTCTCGCCTTCGACTTCGTCCTCATGATAGGCCGTAGTCAGGAGGGCGAGGAAGACGCGGTCGACGCCGACGGACGGCTCGATGACGTGCGGAATGTAGCGGGCCTTGGCCACTTCGTCGAACCAGTCGAGCTTCTGACCCGAGACGTTGCTGTGCTGGGTCAGATCGAAGTCGCCGCGAGCGGCGACGCCCTGGAGTTCCTGCACGCCGAAGGGGAACTCGAACATGATATCCGTGGTACCCTTCGAATAGTGGGCGAGCTTCTCGGTCGGGTGCGGGTAGAGGGAGAGCTTGGCGCGCGGGATGCCGATGGACTCGAACCAAGCCAGGCAGCTTTCAATCCAATCCTTGTGGGCCGTGGCCCAATCGGAAGCGGGTGAGATGAAGTACTCGATCTCCATCTGCTCGAACTCGCGGGAGCGGAAGATGAAGTTGCGCGGATTGATTTCGTTGCGGAACGCCTTGCCGATCTGGGCGATGCCGAAAGGCAACTTCACGCGGCCGGTGTCGACGACGTTCTTAAAGTTGATGAAGATACCCTGCGCGGTCTCCGGACGGAGGTAAGCGGTGGCGGAGGCGTCCTGCATGGCTCCGACGTAAGTCTGGAACATCATGTTGAACGAGCGGGGCGGCGTGAGCGAACCCGGCTTGCCCGTGGCGGGCGAAGGGATGAGCGCATGCTCCTCGGTCGTAGACTCGGTGTAATCCTTGAGTACGACCGGCTCGAGCGCGCCCTGCTTGGCGAGCTTACGCTTCATGTCGTTAGCCATCTCGTCGGCCTTGGCCTGCATGCCGTCGTCCTCGAGGACCGAGACGTAGCCGATGGTCTCGCCAGCGACGCGGACCGGGGCGAAGAAGAGCTGGTCGGCGCGGTAGCGCATCTTCGACTCCTTACAGTCAACGAGTGGGTCGGTGAAATTGTCGATGTGGCCCGAGGCCTTCCAGGTCGTCGGGTGGTGGATGATCGAGGAGTCGAGGCCGACGATGTCGTCGCGGCGGTGGACGAAGTCCTGCCACCAGGCCTGCTTGATGTTGTTCTTCAGTTCGACGCCGAGGGGGCCGTAATCGAAGAAGCCGTTGAAGCCGCCGTAGATGTCGGAGGAAGGGAAGACGAACCCGCGGCGTTTGCACAGGTTGATGATGGATTCCATCTTGTCGGTCGGGTCGGCCATGGCTGGTAAGGGCCCACACCTATCCCCGCTCCGGGGGTCCGCCGCAAGCCTGTTCCCTCAGCGAGGGCGCGGCTCGGTGGTCAGGCCGGCCGCTTTCTTGGACCACGTCCGGGCCGCCTCGGAGACCGCACGGAAGAGCTCGGAGAATTCCATCGAGGCGGCGTTCAAGCGGGTCTGCGAACCTTCCAGGGCGGCGGAAAATGAGGCCAGAGCCGCGCCGGCATCGGCGAGGCTAACCTGCAGGAGAGCCAACGTCTCGTCGTCCATCTTGCGGTCGGCCTGCTCGACCGCTGCGCGCAGGCGGGCGCAGGCGGCAATCAGGCGGGCGCTCTGCGCATCCAGCTTACCGTCGCCGGTCGCCTCGAGGACCGCGCCGGTGCGACGCACGATCATCGCCGAGAAACGGGCGGCTCGCGCAGGGTCGGTCGCGTCATGGAAAGCGTCTAAGTCGCGCTCTAGTTCCGCCGCGATGCCTAACAGATCTTTTTCCGCAAGGTCCTCGAGCTGCTGGACGAAGTCGGCGATTTTGCTCTGCAGATGCGTGCCGAGCGGAGGAATTTCGTCGGCGGCCAAGGGCACGGTCGGAGCCGGTGCGGACGCATCCCAGATCAGTTCGACCTGCAGCATGCCGGAAGCAGGGCTCACCGATACGAGTCGGGCCCTCAGTCCTTTGGCGACTTCGGCGCGGAGGCGGTCGCCGCGCAGGCGATCGGCGAAGCCGCGATCTTCCAAGGTCTCCGGGTCGAGGATGAGCCGGACGACCGGTCGCAGGCGACCTTCGCCGTCGGCGTCGAGGCCGATGGAACTCACCTGCCCCACCGTCACGCCCTGCACGCGGACGGGCGTGCCGGAAGAGATGCCTTCGACGGAGAAGGACGGACGGAAGACGACGGGGACGAGCGGAGCGGACCACGCGCGCCACCAAGAATAGCCCGACCAAAGCACGGCCACGCCGAGGACGGCCAGCATCACGCCTCCGAGGGCGCGACGACTCATCCGGCGGATTGAGGATAGCTGCCCAACCACTTCACCACTTCGCAGCGACCCTTGAGCTCGGTGACGGCGGCCTGCACGGCCGCGGTGTCCCAGTGACCCGGGAAATCGATGAAGAAAAGGTACTCCCAGGCGCGACGATGGCTCGGTCGGGATTCGATGCGGATCAGGTTGATGCCGCGGTCGGAGAAGGCGGCCAGCGCGCCTTGGAGGGCGCCCGGCTCATGCTTGAGCGTGAGCACCACGCTCGTGACCTCGTCCTTGGCGCCGACGGTGTTGGCGGCCTTGGCGATGACGAAGAAGCGGGTGGCGTTGTCGCGGCGATCCTGGATGCCGCGGGCAAGAATGGGGACGCCGCGAGATTCAGCGGCGGTCGCGGAAGCGACGGCGGCCTGACCTTGCGGGTCACGAGCGATGAGCTCCACGGCGGCAGCTGTGCTGTCGGTCTCGACGAGCGCGGCGCCCGGGACATGGCGGGAGAGCCAGCCGCGGCACTGCGCGAGGGCGATGTCCTTCGAGAGGACCTTCTTCACCTGATCGAGGGGGCCTTGGCCAACGAGGCACTGCTCGACGGAAAGCGTGACTTGGGCCACGACCTTGAGTTCAGATTCGGCGAGCAGGTCAAGCGAGTGGCTGACGACGCCTTCGGTCGAGTTCTCAACCGGCACGACGCCGTAGGAGGCTTCGCCGGATTCGACCGCGGCGAAGATGTCGCCGATGGCGCGCAATGGGAGCGACGGCACGCTCGTGCCGAAGGCGCGGATCTGGGCCTGCTGGGTGAAGGAGCCTTCCGGTCCAAGGTAGGCGACGGGATTGGCCATCTGGGCGCCGATGGAAAGGGAGATGATCTCGCGGTAGACCGCGCGGAGTCCGGAGGCCGGGATCGCCGGGGCGGCTTCGGTGATGGAACGGAGCAGCTGTTCCTCGCGCTGCGGAGCGTAGACCGGCGCGCCAGACTTGAGCTTGGCTTCACCGATGGCACGGGCCACCTGCAAGCGCTCTCCGAGCAGCTTGAGGATCTCGCGGTCGATACGATCGACCTCGCGGCGGTGCTCTTCGAGGCTCATTCGGCAGGCTTCTCGTCTTCGGGCGGGGTCTCCGTCGCGATCGCGGCGGACGACTGGTCTTCCAGCGGCAGGCCGACTTCGGAATCGCCGACTTCGACCGGGGTGGTCGCACGGGTGATCCATTCGGAAATCTGGGCGGGCGAAAGGACATCGGAGGCCGGGAGTTCGCCGAGCGAACGCAGGCCGGTGAAATCGAGGAACTTGTCGGTCGTGCCGTACTGAATCGGACGACCCGGGAGATCGGCGCGGCCAGTGACGGCGACGAGCTCGAGTTCGAGGAGACGGTTTAGGGCGCTATCGACGGAGACACCACGGATGGCTTCCATCTCCGAGCGGGTGACCGGCTGGCGATAGGCGACGATCGAGAGCGTCTCGAGCGAAGCGGGGCTGAGGCGTTGCGGACGCGGCTCACCGCGGAGGAGGCGGACCCAATCGGCGTAGGCCGGAGAAATCACCAGGCGGAACCCTTCGGGACCCTGCAGGATCCGGCAGGCGTCATTGGCGTCGCGCATCTCGGCTTCAAGGGCGTCGACCGCTTCGCGGATCTGGGTGGCCGTGAGCAGCGTGGGAACCTGGTCGATGATGTCCTGGATCACTTCTTGGACAGGCTGAGCCGCGGGCACGATTGTGGGTTCGCCGGCTCCTTCGAGGAGGTCGGGCTGGCGCTCGGCGGCCGCCTGGGCGTGGTAGCGCTGCACGACCTTCTGGATGTCCTTGATGGACACCGCCTCGGAGGTCGAGAACAGGAGGGCCTTGATGATTTTCTTGAGGTTGAATTCCACGGGACGGGGAGGCTTAAATCGGATTGTCGGGAGCGAAGGGGCGGTTCAGTGTCCGCTCCCTGCCCTCTTATTAGGGGGCGCCCACCGACTGACAACCGCAGACTTTTCACACCCATCATGACCGACGCCAACCACTGCCGCCAACACTCCGCCATCGTCGTAGACGGCCCCGACCGCGCCCCCAGCCGAGCCATGCTCCGGGCCGTGGGCTTCACCGACGCCGACTTCGCCAAGCCCGTCGTGGGCGTCGCCTCGACTTGGTCGATGGTGACCCCGTGCAACATGCACATCAACCGCCTGGCGGACGAAGCGGTCAAGGGAGCCGACGCGGCCGGCGGCAAGGCGGTCATCTTCTGCACCATCACCGTCTCGGATGGCATCTCCATGGGCACCCCCGGCATGCGCTACTCGCTGGTCTCGCGTGAAATCATCGCGGACTCCATCGAAGCCGTAACCGGCGCCGAAGGCTTCGACGGCCTCGTCACCATCGGCGGCTGCGATAAAAATATGCCTGGCTGCGCCATCGCCATGGCACGCCTCAACCGCCCTTCCGTCTTCGTTTACGGCGGCACCATCGTCCCCGGACTGCATCGTGGTCAGTCAGCCGACATCGTCACCGTCTTCGAAGCTGTCGGTAAGCACGCCGGCAAGCAAATCGGTGAGAGCGAACTCCGGGAGATCGAGGTCTGCTCGATCCCGGGCGAAGGTTCGTGCGGCGGCATGTATACCGCCAATACCATGGCCTCCGCCATCGAAGCCCTCGGACTCAGCCTGCCGGACAGCTCCGCGCAGCTCGCGAATTCCAAAGCCAAGCTCGAAGACTGTGAACGCGCCGGTAAGGCCGTGCTCGAGCTGATCAAGAAGAACATCCGCCCTTCGGATATCCTTTCCAAGGATGCGTTCGAAAACGCCATCACCGTCGTCATCGCCCTCGGCGGTTCAACGAACGCCGTACTTCACCTCATCGCGATGGCCCATTCCGCAGGCATCAAGCTCACCCTCGAGGACTTTGAGCGCGTCGGCCGCCGCGTACCGGTGCTCGCCGACCTCAAGCCGAGCGGCAAGTACAACATGGCGCACTTCGTCCGCATCGGTGGCCTCCAGCCGCTGCTCAAGATGCTCCTCGATAAGGGTCTCCTGCACGGCCACTGCATGACCGTCACCGGCAAGACCGTCGCTGAGAATCTCGCGAACGTCGGCAGCTACGCCGCCGACCAGGACGTCGTCCGTCCCTTCTCCAATCCGATCAAGGCCGACAGCCACCTGCGCATCCTGCGTGGCAACCTCGCCCCGGAAGGCTCCGTCGCCAAGATCTCCGGCAAGGAAGGCAACGCCTTCACCGGCAAGGCCATCGTCTACGAATCCGAAGAGGCTTCCCTCCGCGGCATCCTCGACGGCGAGGTCAAAGACGGCCACGTCATCGTCATCCGCAACGAGGGTCCCAAGGGCGGACCCGGCATGCGCGAGATGCTCGGACCCACCAGCGCCGTCATGGGCAAGGGACTTGGCAAGACCGTCGCGCTTATCACTGACGGACGTTTCTCCGGCGGCTCCCACGGCTTCGTGGTGGGCCACATCACCCCCGAGGCCGCCGTCGGTGGCGTGCTCGCGGTCGTACAGAACGGCGACACCATCACCATCGATTCGCAGAAGAACGAAATTAACCTGGACGTGCCGGCCGCGGAGATCGCGAACCGCCTGAAGTCCTGGAAGGCCTCCCCTTGCAAGGAGAAGCGCGGTACCTTGGCCAAATACGCCAAGCTCGTGTCCTCGGCCTCCGAAGGTGCCATCACCGACGGCGACTAAAGCCTTTACCTGAACGGAAATGAAAGGGCGGACGCCTCGGCGGACCGCCCTTTTTGTTGCCAAGCAGGGTTGTGGCGGGGAAAACTGTCCTACCGTGGCCAACTCCTTCGACCTCTTCCGGAAGCAGCTCCAGAACTTCCCCGAACTCGGCATCTCGCTCGACTTCAGCCGCGCCCCGGCGCCCGCGGGCTTCGCCGAGAAGATGGCCCCGGCCATGGCCCAAGCTTTTGCCGACATGGCTGCGCTCGAGAACGGCGCCGTCGCCAATCCGGATGAGAAGCGGATGGTCGGCCACTACTGGCTGCGCGCTCCTGAGCTCGCGCCCGACGCGAAGATCGCCGCCGAAGTGAAGGCCGCCATCGACGCCATCGCGGGCTTCGCCGCGCAGGTCCACGGCGGCCAGGTCAAAGGCTCCGCCGGCAAGTTCACCGACCTCCTCTGCATCGGCATCGGCGGTTCGGCCCTCGGACCGCAGTTCGTCGCCGACGCGCTCGGCGGCAAGGCCGACAAGCTCCGCGTCCATTTCATCGACAACACCGACCCTGACGGCATCGACCGCGTCTTCGACACGTTGGGTACGCGCCTGGGTACCACGCTTGCGATCGTGACCTCGAAGTCCGGCAGCACGCCCGAGCCTCGTAACGGCCAGCTCGAAGCTGCGCTCCGCTGGAAGCAGGCCGGCCTCTCCTTCGCCGCCCACGCCGTCGCCGTCACCGGCGAAGGCAGCCAGCTCGACAAAGTCGCCGTCACCGAGAAGTGGCTCGCCCGTTTCCCGATGTGGGATTGGGTCGGCGGCCGCACGAGCGAGATCGGTCCGGTCGGCCTGCTGCCCGCCGCATTGCAAGGCATCGACATCCGCGGACTCCTCGACGGCGCTCGTGCGATGGACGCGCTGACCCGCGTGCCCGATGCGCAGAAGAATCCCGCCGCCTCGCTCGCCTTGGCTTGGCACCACCTCACCGAAGGCCGCGGCACCAAGGCCATGGTCGTACTCCCTTACAAAGACCGCCTCCTGCTCTTCTCCCGCTACCTCCAGCAGCTCGTCATGGAATCGCTCGGCAAAGAACTCGACCTCCAGGGGCGAAAAGTCCTGCAGGGCCTGACCGTGTACGGCAACAAAGGTTCGACCGACCAGCATGCCTACGTGCAGCAGCTCCGAGACGGTGTGAATAACTTTTTCGCCGTCTTCATCGAAGTCCTCAAGGACCGCGAAGGCAGCTCCTTGGAAGTCGAGCCGGGCGTGACCTCCGGCGACTACCTTCAGGCCTTCCTCCTCGGAACGCGCGAAGCCCTTTCCGGCAGCGGCCGTGCTAATATCACGATTACCATCAATCAAGTGGACGCCCGTTCCGTGGGCATGTTGATCGCGCTCTTCGAGCGGGCCGTCGGCCTGTACGCCAACCTCCTCGGCATCAACGCCTACCACCAGCCCGGCGTCGAGGCCGGCAAGAAAGCCGCCTCGGAGACCCTCAAAGTCCGGGCCGCCGCCATCGCCACCTTGGCCAAGTCCAAGGGCAAATGGCTCTCCGTCTCGCAGGTTTGCGAGGAAATTGCACTTGAGGGGCAGGAAGAATTGGTGTTTAAAGTCCTCCTGCACATTTCGGCCAACCCCGGTGCCATTTCCCGTCAGGAATCTCCCGATCCCGGGAAGACCCTCTTCAGCCATTCTTAACCCCAATTCCCCTACCCCATGAACAAGAAGCTCAACGCCTTCCTCCGCATCCTGACCGTCGTCGCCGCCGTGGCCGCCGTCGTCTTCGCCTTCCTCCTGAAAGGAAAGATGGACGCCGCCCTCACCAAGACCGCTTGGGCCGTGACCGACGCCGAAGTCAAAGCCGGCAAGGACTACGACGCCCGCATGACTTCGCTCGCCACCTTGCCCACCCTCCTCGACGCCAAGCGTAAGGCCATCGCTGACCTCGAAATCGCCAAGAAGGACCTCATCGCCGACGTCGCCGACAAAAAGACGAAGATCGAAGGCCTCACCGCCGCGAACACCACCCTGGAAGGCGAACGCGCCGAACTCACCCGCAAGCGAGACGAACTCGCCGCCCAGCTTACCGACTCCAACAGCAAGAAGGATGGTGCCGAAGCCGCCCTCGCCAGCGCCAAGGAAGAACTCGTCAAGGCCACCGAAAAGGCCGCCGGCATGTTCACCAAGGAACAGCTCGCCGAAAGCGAGACCAAGGCCACCAACGCCGAACAGAAGGCCGAACTCATCAGCGGTAAATACCGCTCCCTCCACGCCAAGGTCTCCCGCGCGATGGACAACAACCCGTCCCCGTTCGGCTTCGCCAGCGACCCTCTCGGCGAGCCCGCCAAGGCTGGTGATGCCGCCGCCCCTGTCGTCGCTGTCGATGCACCGATCGAAAGCATCCTGACCAACGTTCTCGCTCTCGACGCCGACTCCGGCATCGTCGCCTTCTCGGTCGGCGAAGCCAACGGTATCAAGGCCAAGGACATCTTTGACGTGAAAATCGCCGGCAAGAAGGTCGGCAAGGTGCAGATCTCGACCGTCAAGGGCGTCCTCTCCTTCGGTCAGCTCCAGCCGGACAAGGAACTCGACATCCGCGCCATCTCCAAGGCCGGCTCGGTGTCTCTCGCTCCTTCCACCAAGCTCGCTGCCAACTGATGTCCGGCCGCACGCTCATCGCCTTCGCCCTGCTCGCCTGCCTCCTAGGCCTGGCGGGCTGTGAGACCGTCGAGAAGCCGGCCGACTCCATGCTGCCTCAGTCCCAGCCCACCGGCTGGCAGGGTGGCATCCCGGGCGTATCGACGCCGGGTTCCGGCTACCGCCGCTGATGCATTCCGCCGACGCAGGCGCCGCCGGCCGTCCGCAGGGACCGGCCGGACGGCTCTGGGTCGTGGCTACGCCGTTGGGCAACCTCGGCGACATCACCGCCCGTGCCCGCCAGGCCATCGCGGAGTGCGACCTGGTCGCCTGCGAAGACACCCGCGTGACCGGCGGCCTGCTCCGCCACCTCGCGATTTCTAAGCCGATGCTCGCCTACCATGAGCACAACGAGAAGGACGCGGCTATCCTGATCGCCGACAAGATCGCCAGCGGAGCGAAGATTGCCTTGATCACTGATGCCGGCACGCCGGGCATCAGCGACCCAGGGTTCCGCGTCACCCGCGAATGCCGCCGCCGTGGACTCACCGTCACCCCCTTGCCCGGCCCCTGCGCGATCGTGGCCCTACTCTCCGCCTCCGGACTCCCGACCAACGCCTTCCGCTTCGTCGGCTTCCTGCCGCCGAAATCCGCGGCCCGCCGCCGCTTCTTCGAAGGCCTCAAGGAGGCTGATGAGACCGTGGTGCTGCACGAATCCTGCCATCGCATCAGCGACTTCCTGGACGAAATGCTGGAGATCCTTGGTCCCGAACGGGTCGTCTGCGTCGGCC
>Ga0209597_1002659_pt1 | contig 11278 bp, 10 predicted proteins | sample M_140625_MF_Meta_FD_187316 | JGI IMG/M metagenome (GOLD analysis project Ga0209597, IMG submission 187316) | Freshwater microbial communities from Lake Montjoie, Canada to study carbon cycling - M_140625_MF_MetaG (SPAdes) (version 2) | ecosystem: Environmental > Aquatic > Freshwater > Lake...
AAGCCAATACTCAATGCTGCATTGACGTGCGACCCCAAAACGGGCGCTTGATAATTCGATTGTAGATTCCAAATCTTGGTGGTGTAACCCAAGCCAATACCCAAATTGATGAACTTTTTGTTTGAAGGACGCTCGCCAAAGATTCTGCGGTTAGTAGGGAACTGATTCCAGAAACTCAGCGAGAATTGTTGTCCCAATTGCTGAATGTTCCCAGTGTTGATGTATGTAAAATCGACACCCTGATAAGGATTTCCGTATGGCCTTGAATAGAGTCTATTGGTTACACGCTTCACAACGCGAACACTTCCTCCAACGCTATGCCCCGTGATAAGCGGTTCCATAAGCGAGTTATGAGGAATCACAAATCCGAATTGAAGACCGCCATGTACTTGCCATTGCTCTTGTCCAAATGTCTTAGGGCAAGAACAAATAACAAGCAACAGGACAAGTGCTTTTTTCATTAGAGATTTTCTTTTAAGAAGTTGGTCATCTTAGTGAACAAGTGCAAACGTGTGTTTCCACCGTAAATCCCGTGGTCTTTGTTCGGATAAACAAACAAGTCGAATGGCTTATTCGCAGCAACCAATGCTGTAACCATGTCCATGGTATTTTGAAAATGCACATTGTCATCGGCACTTCCGTGAACCAACAAGTAGTTTCCTTTCAATTGTTTCGCGAAATTAATGGGCGAGTTATTCTCGTATCCACCTGAATTCTCCTGTGGTGTGCGCAAGTATCTCTCTGTATACACGCTGTCGTAATATTTCCAGTTCGTAACAGGAGCAACGGCAATTCCGGTTTTGTAATAGTCAGCTCCTTTGGTCATGCACAACGAAGTCATGTATCCGCCGTAGCTCCAACCTTGCATACCAATGCGCGCAGCATCGATGTAGGTTTGCTGACCTAAATATTTCGCGAAGTCTATAAAGTCTTGTGTTTCATTTCCACCTAAATTCATATAGGTTGAATGTTTGAACTCTTTTCCACGGAATTGTGTTCCTCGAGGATCGCAGCTTACAACAATGTATCCTTCCTGACAAAGCAATTGGTACCACATGTAGTTCTTTCCGCCGTAAGAATCCAACACGGTGTTGCTTCCAGGACCGCCGTATATGGCAACAAGCACAGGATATTTTTTATTCGGGTCGAAGTTCGCAGGCTTCATCATCCAGCAATTCAAATCGATATCCGTAGAATTCTTAAACGAGAAAAATTCCTTCTTCACGCAATTGTATTGCGCCAATTTATTCACCAAATTTTCATTGGAAATAAGTGAGCGCTTGATTGCTCCTTGATTGTCGCGAATGCAGAAAGTAGGAGGTGTGTTGGCGTTGCTGTAGGTGTGAAGGAAATATTTCAATCCTTTGCTGAAAGCCGCCTCGTTGGCGCCGTCTTCAGAGGTCAAACATTTCCAAGTGTTCTTTTTCAAATTCACGCAGTAAACATATTTTGAAGTCGCGTCAAGTGAGCTACTCATGCGCTTGTTGTAGTTCACCTGGGCAGCGCGCGTAGAGCTGAAGTAAATGCTCCCAGCCTTTTCATCGATACCGTAAAAATCAAGAATCTCCCAATTTCCTGAGGTTAACGCTTTCTCTACTTTCGTTCCCAAGTCTATTTGATAAAGATGTGCGTATCCACTTTTCTCGCTGGTGTAAATCATACAACTTCCACCCGATAAAAACTGAATGTTGTCGTTCACGTCGATGTATGTTTCAGATTTCTCTTCCATCAATATAGCTGTTGGCCATTTGTCTGAACCTTCCACGCGAAGAGGAGCAGTTAATTCAAAGACCAAATGATTCTGGTGACGATTCATTTTTTGAATTAAGAGTTGTGTCTCTTGTTTTCCCCATTTAATGCGCGGGATATATTCGAATTCTTCAGAAGTCTTTTCAACCAAGAAACTTTTGTTGGTAGTCAATTCATAGATGTGAATACTCACGTCTGAATTCTTTTCGCCCGCTTTCGGGTATTTGAATGTGGTTCTTTCCGGATAAAGACTTCCATAAATGTCCATTCCATATTCAGGAACGCTGCTTTCGTTGAATTTGTAGAAGGCGAGGAGTGAGCCTGTTTCATTCCAATACAATCCGCGATCGAATCCGAATTCTTCTTCGTACACCCAATCGGTTGCTCCGTTAATGATTTTGTTTTTCTCACCGTCGAAGGTGATTTGCTTCTCTTCTTTCGTTTCAATATTGAAAATGAAAATGTTATTGTTGCGAACGAATGCTACACGATTTTTATCTGGAGAGATGGTCGCCAAGCGTTGCTTTCCTTTCTGGAAGTCCGCAATCGGCGTGGTTTTTCCACTTGCTAAATCGTGAACGAAGTAATTCGCCATGCTGCTCCAACGGTAAATGCCTTCGCTTTCTGTTTCAATCAACAACATGCTTTCATCTGCATTGAAAGAATAATTGTCGAAGGCGCTTATTGCATTCCCGAAAATTTTCTTGGCAGTTGTAATCGCTTTCAACGTATCTCCATTCACGAAGCTGCATTGAATAATCGTTTGTCCATTTGCATCTGACGCAATAACGTCAGAGAACGATTCTCCGTCGTTCATGGAGTTGAATCCACCGAGGTAATCCGCATTGAATTCGCGGCTGTTCCAAATGAGTTCATTCGTAATTTTTTTCTGAGCAGTTGCACCGAATACGGTGGCTAAGAAAAACAAGGAGGCTAGGGTCTTTTTCATAATAAAAATCAGTTCCGAAAGATAAGCCGAATGCAGAAGATATGCAATTGTGCCGTTAATTTGCGCCATGAATTTGAAATTAGCTTCACTCGCAATGATAGCGGTTGCATTCAGCAGCTGCACACAGCAATTGGTTTTGGAATCTCTTCCAGTTACGACAGAGCCCGGTCCCATGACTTATGAGAAGGAAAAGCACTTCAAGAATATTCATCAAGTTACATACGGAGGGGACAATGCAGAGGCTTATTGGAGTCCCGATGGGAAGCAGTTGATTTTTCAAAGCAACAATGCGAAATGGGGTATGAGTTGTGATCAGATTTTTTTATTGAATGTGGAAACCAAAGCAGACAGTTCAAAGCGTCAGTTGGTTTCAACGGGATTAGGAAGAACCACCTGTTCTTGGTTCATGCCAGACGGAAAGTCATTCCTTTATGCTTCAACGCACAAAGGCGGAGAGGCTTGTCCACCGCCACTTCCAAACAATGGAAAATATGTTTGGCCATTGTATTCAACTTACGATATCTACACCGCAGACCTTCAAGGAGAAGTATTGAAGCAGTTAACCGATTCACCGCGTTACGATGCTGAATCGACAATCAGCCCGAAAGGAGATCGAATTGTCTTCACTTCATTAAGAAACGGTGATTTGGATTTGTATACCATGAATTTAGATGGAAGTGATGTGAAGCAAATCACGTTCGACTTGGGCTACGACGGTGGTGCGTGTTTTTCTCCAGATGGAAAGAAAATCGTTTGGCGCGCTTCTCGTCCGAAGAACAAGGAAGAAATAGATGCTTATAAATCTTTGTTGAAGGAAGACATGGTCGAACCTTCGAACTTGGAAATCTTCGTTGCCAATGTAGACGGATCAGAAGCTCACCAAGTAACTTCTTTAGGAAATGCGAACTGGTCTCCGACTTTTTCTCCGAAAGGAGATAAAATTCTCTTTTGCAGCAATCACAACAGTACGCGTGGATTTCCTTTCAATTTATTCTTAGTGAATGTAGATGGAAGCGGATTGGAGCAGGTGACGTACGATAGCGAATTCGATTCGTTCCCAATGTTTTCACCGAATGGAAAATACTTGGTGTTCTGCAGCAATCGTCACAACGGAAGAACCCGTGACACAAACATTTTTATTGCTGAATGGATTGACTGATTCTATCCTTCGAAACTGAAAGAAACTACAAATGCGCGAGAGCGCAATTTATCAATTGGCATAGCGTACTTCGTTTCTTCGTGAATAAGCAAATCAGGAAGACCAATACTTGTTTTGAATTCAATTGCGAATTTGAAAAACGGAAGGAAGAAATCGAATCCACCACCCGCCTCAACGCAATAATCATTGGTCTTTAATTTAACCACAATCTCGTTCGACTGGTTATTACTTACGTTCTTTTGCGATTGCATGTCGCGTGCATATTTCCCCCCAACCAAGGCATAAGCAGCAAAGTTCCCCGTTCTGTTCGTTCTTAATTTAAACAGCACCGGAAATTCTAACCACACACTTGAGATAGGTTTATTTTGTGTTTCAACTTTGTTGTTTGGTTTCAAGAATTGATACTGCAATGATCGATCTTGAAAAGATAATCCTGGAAAAAAACGCACATTAACATTAGGCAGCGGATTGTATGATGCTAAAATATGTAGATTGAATCCAGCTTGCGGAACATTTGTGATACTTAACAACGAATCTTGAAAGGAAAAGTCAGGTTTGTAATTCAAAAAAAATGAACTCTGATTTCCACTTAATGCAAATCCGAAATGGTATTTACGGTAATCGAATTTAGCCAAATTCATTGCCGCGCGATCACGCTGCGCAAATGACGTTAATGCAATGAAGACAAATAAAAATGCTGCGACTAATTTTTTCATTGTAGTTCTTTCAACATAACGGTTCTAAAAATCCAAGGTACGATAAGTGAAAAGATAAGAGAGCTCAACATCATTGCTGAAATACCGGCTGCTACTATGGTTTTCGCTGATGTCATGGTGTTAACGCGTTCAATATAGTTTTGTTGTATTTCCTCTTTAGTTAGGTCTTTCAACGGCTCGTTAGAGGAGGTTATTGCAGCCACTTTCTCAGGAGTGTTCAAAGCCTCTTCTAATTGAGCATAGTCGGTAGCACGCTTAATACTCATGTCATCAGCTGTTGAGTAATAGATTCCAATGGCCAATCCAATAGCTACAGAATAAGCCACTCCAGCACGCAGAGACAATTTGAAATCGTCGAAATAACTGCGTACTTGCGGTTCTTTGCTATAAGTCGTATACAGCGTTAACAAGATTGAAGACAAAAGAAAAATAAGATTAAAGAGCACACCCTTGGGCTGAGCGTCAGCATAATTGTAGTCAAAGTAATGTCCAAGTGAAAAGCGCAATCCCAACCAGGTAGCTGCTAAGGAAAGGGCGTAAGCCCAAATGCGCCAGGTGCTCATTACGAGTTCATCGTTACTAAAAACTCCTCGTTCGTTTTCGTGCGCTCGATGCGGTCTTTCACGAATTCCATGGCTTCAACCGGATTCATATCTGCAAGGTGTCGGCGTAATACCCACATACGTTGAAGGGTATCCTTGTCTTGCAACAAATCTTCACGACGCGTACCTGAAGAAAGAATATCAATGGCAGGGAAAATACGTCTATTGCTAATCTTACGATCCAATTGCAATTCCATGTTACCCGTTCCTTTGAACTCTTCGAAGATTACCTCGTCCATCTTACTTCCAGTATCTACCAATGCTGTTGCAATGATGGAAAGAGATCCACCGTTTTCAATTTTTCGTGCCGCTCCAAAGAAACGTTTTGGTTTCTCAAGTGCATTCGCTTCAACACCACCGGACAATACCTTTCCGCTCGAAGGCGCTACAGTATTGTATGCACGCGCTAAACGTGTAATAGAATCTAAGAGAATACAAACGTCGTGTCCACATTCAACCAAACGCTTGGCTTTTTCCAATACAATATTGGCAATCTTTACGTGACGCTCAGCTGGCTCGTCGAAAGTCGAAGCAATTACTTCTCCTTTCACACTGCGCTTCATGTCTGTCACCTCTTCCGGACGCTCGTCTATGAGCAATACAATCAAATACGTCTCAGGATGGTTCATCGCAATCGCATTAGCAACGTCTTTTAACAAAGTAGTCTTCCCTGTCTTCGGCTGCGAAACAATCATTCCACGCTGTCCTTTTCCAATAGGAGCAAACAAATCCATGATTCGCATGCTTACATTGTTGTTGTTGTCTGCCAAATGGAAACGCTCTTGCGGGAACAAAGGCGTTAAGAATTTAAATGGAATACGATCACGAACCCAAGCTGGATCGCGTCCGTTAATATTGTCGATACGAATCAGAGGGAAATATTTTTCACCTTCTCTTGGCGGACGAATGGCTCCACGAATGGTATCTCCAGGTAATAATCCGTATGTTTTTATCTGTTGTTGAGAAACGTAAACGTCATCAGGAGAATTCAAATAATTGAAATCCGAAGAACGCATAAACCCGAATCCGTCAGGCATCACTTCCAACACACCTTCTGCCATAACCAATCCATCGAAATTGTACCCGTGCTCATCCGGCATTCCTCTGCGCTGACGATCAGGACGCACAATGTTCGGCTCGCGCTCTCCTTGACCTTCCTGTTGCTCCGATTTGTTCGGTCTTTCTGGACGTTCTCTTTGCTCAGGTCTTTCCGGATGATCTATTCTTTCCGGACGATCTTTTTGCTCCGGTCTTTGATTTTTCTGATTCGGATGCTGCGGACGCGGTTGTCCGTCTTTCTTTGCCAAAACTAAAAATGGAATCTCAGGCTTTGTCTCTTGTGTTGGAGTCTCCTCTTGCACAGACTCTTCATTTATTTCGGTTGGAATATCATTCGATACTTCTTCCTTTGCAGGAACCTCTTCCTTTTCGGTAGCCTTATATGGCTTTCTTTCACGCGTTTTTTTCTGACGATCTGAGGAGTCAGAATTCTCAATATAAAAATCGGTTTCCTTTGCTTCAACCACCGTTGGAGAAGGAGCATCAGCTGGCGCCGCAGATAAAGTCTGACGGTCCATAATGCTTAGAACCAAATCTTGTTTCTTTAATTTTTCAGCATTTGCAATGCCTAAATTTTCAGCAACAGATTTAAGCTCTGCCACTTTCATCGCGTTTAATGTTAAAATATCGTACATGTAGGGGAAATGAAATTTAAAATGTATTGTTGGGAATGCGAAAGCGAAATGCTTTCAACGATGCAAGGATACAACGCAATTGGTATATTTTCAAAAAAATAATTAGCGGATAATCTCGGAAACATTTCTCTTGATGTTTTGAGAGATTTTTTCAATGGGAACGTCGTTTTCATCACCACCAAACGGATCTTCAATTTCTTCAGCAATAAGTTCCAAACTTCCAAGGACATAAAAAATGAAAATGGAAAACGGAATGACATAGTTTCCAAGCGTGGAGCTGAACACCCAAGGAAGTGTAATAATGTAGAACAAGATGAATTTTCTTAAGAAAGAGCTGTAGGAATAAGGAATAGGCGTGTTCTTTATACGCTCACAGGCTCCAGCAACTTCAAGAAAATTTGAGATTTCAGAATTGATAGAGAGTAGCTCGCTTTCAGTGATTTTTTCTTCTTTTCGAAGTTTATAGGTCCTGTGGTGAATAATAGATGCCAAATAATTCGGTTTGTGCTGGACATCCGCTGGCATCTCGAATTCATCTGTAAAATCTTGATCGAGCTCAGTTCGCGTTTTTTCCAGAAGTAAATGGTGCGACAAGGTTATTGCGAATAAGGGAATGCTTTTGCGATAGAAATTGCGATTCTCGTGATCCGAAAAATGAAGTATAGCATTCATCTTCGAAGCTAAATTCCGACTGCTGTTCGTCAGGCTTCCCCATAATTTCCTTCCTTCCCACCAACGATCATAAGCAGTATTTGTGCGAAAGACCAAAAGCAAACTCATTACAGTCCCCAAAATAGTATGCAAAATGGTGAGCTTTGAGATTTCGCTGTTCACATCAATGTGAAAATATTCCTTTTCAACATAGCGCACACCATAGGCGTAAAGTCCCAAGGCTATCATAAGAATTCCGAGCTGACGGAACGTGTCTGATTTATGAAAGCTGAATAAAAAATTAAGCCAATCGGAAGGTTTGTAACTAATCATTGAATCTGCTGTATTAATTCTTTCCATGCCAACATGCTGGCCTTCATGGAATATTTTTCTTGAAATTTATGTTGAAGTTGAATCGCCCAATCTGCGCGCACCGTGTCGTTATTCATGACTTCCAACCATGTTGAACCCAAACTTGAAGGGTCATTTGCATGGAAAAGGAATTGCTCGTTTTCTAAAATTTCTGCCGTACCGGCGGTGTTGCTTCCAATCACAGGAACCCCACTAGCCATAGCTTCTATGGTCACTGTTCCAAAGGTTTCTTCCCAACTGGGAACAATAACCAAATCAAAGGCGCCATACAATTTTTGCATGTTCAATTGATGGGGAAGGAAGGAAACGAATTCTTGAAGTTGTTCTTGTAAGATTACTTCGTTCAATTTCTGAACGTATTCGTCGGCTTCATTTTTTGTTTTATCTCCGATGAAAACAACATGCAAATTTTTGTTGCTTTCCTTCACCGAAGAAATGGCACGAATCACTTCAAGCTGACCTTTCTTTTCATCCAATCTTCCAACTACACCCACAATGAATTTTTCGAGGGGAAGATTTAATGCGGCGCGTGCTTCTTCCCTCGATAATATGCAATCCGCGTCTATAGAGGTTCCCAGCGGAATAACATTAAGCATCTCTGCGGGAAAGCGTGTGTGCGTGAGCACTTGTTGGTGCATGTAATTCAACGTAGAGACCCAGGCATCAATTCTTTTAAATCGAAGCGTGTGTAAAAAATCTTTTTTCGAAATGCCGAGCTGCATGGCTTGATGATAAACCAATTTTATTTTCCGGGAAGAAAAAAACTTCATCCAACCTAAAAAATCTAAATCGCGATTGTCTCTGAAATGAACGATGTCAATTTCATCTTTTTCGAATTGCTTCGCCACCAGGCGAGCACGTGTAAAGTCGAAGTACTTTTTGTTTCTTTCAATGGAAATAACAGGGAGCTCAAGTTCTATTGCATGTTGGAATAGCGTAGTTCCTTCAACCAAATACACTTCAACTTGAAATCCTTCCGCTTGAAACGCCTTCGCGTAACGAAGGGTATTCATCTCCAATCCGCCCCAACTGATAGAGCTGCAGTAAAATGCAATTTTGGGTAGGGAAGGGGAGATGTTCATTCGTCGAAAACGTCAAGAAGCATAAGTGCTTCAGAAAGTTCACCTTCCGTTTTGAAGTCTTTTTGAATGCGAGCTAATTTTTTTCCTTCAAGATAAAGTTCTATCGCACGCTCACTGTTTCCAACCAATTCGTGAAGCTGTCCGGTTTTGTAATAGGTGGGCAAATAATCTGTTTGAGTCAACAACAATTTTTCCAGAATTTCAATGGCTCGATTACTTTGTTCAAGCTTCTCATATTCGAGAGCAGTTGCATAATGCAGGAAAGGATCGCTTGGATGCGTCTCTAACATTTTTAGAATTTGATCCAAGCGCGTGTTCGACATGTTTATTTCTTTTCGATTTCAGCTGTAATGCTTCTGTCGTGAAGAGCGGTGCACATAAGTTCCATCTCTTTGTATGGACCAGATTTAACCACTGTTTTTCCTGTGGTATGAATGAGCAAAGCACACTGCTCTGCCTGAATCCATTCGTGCTTACAAATGGTCATTAGGGAGTGAATAACATGATCGAAAGTATTCACATCGTCGTTGAAGACAACAATCTGATATTGTTCATCGGTTACAACATCGAGCAATACTTCTTCTTCGGTTTCTGTTTGGGCGAAAATATTCATACGCTACAAAATTAAAGCAGAATTTTAATATTGAATTGTCAGCTTTTCAACACTTAACAATAAGGTATTGTTCGTTAGTTTTAATGGTTGTTAATTAGCAGAAGAATAAACAGCTTGAATATTATGGACGAAAAGACGGATTTACTAGTTTCTGAAACTGCTAAAATTCGAATACTTATTATCGAAGACGATGAGCTTATTCGTGCATTGTTAGATGCAATCATTACAGATTTAGGACATGTTATTGTGGCTTCAGTGGATAACGCAGTAGATGCTTTGGTTTCTTATGCCGTGCACCGTCCGCACGTTGTTATTTCAGATATTGGAATCAAAGGAAGCATCGACGGCATAGAATTAGCGAAGAAACTGCTTCAAATTAGAAAATGTCAATTGCTTTTTTTAACAGGAAATACGAACGCTGAGACATTTAATAGAGCGAAGAAATTAGCACCGTTAGCTTTTATTTCGAAGCCTATTGTTCGTGTTGAATTGGAGCGAAGCATTGATCTTGCAGTTGAGCACTCACACGAGACAATAGGTTTCGTTACCGAGAGCATGCCTGTTGAAGGTTGCCTATACACACGCATTGGGAACAAGCTTAAGAAGATTGCCATTGCAGATATTGAATACATTGAAGTAGATGGAAAGTACAGCAGCATTTCTGTTGCTCAACGAATAGTGAATTGTAAAATTTCTTTGAAAGAACTTCAAGCTAAACTTCCTCAAAAAGATTTTCTTCAAGTCAATCGTAGCTCAGTCATTAACCTCAATTGCATTGAAGACATCGATATGTCCAAGCAAATGATTAAAATGCCTTCCGCAGAAATTAGCATCGGACGAAACTTCAAGGAATCTCTTTTGAATCGCCTAAACCTTATTTAAGGGCGAAAGATTTTTCGCCAACTATTTATCTTCCCCTTTCTTACCTTCTCTTAACCTTTGTTATCTTTTCATTTCTTCCCCTTTCTTACCTTCTCTTCCCCTTTCTTATCTTTTCTTAAAAAGTTCAAACTGCGAAGGAACATTTTTCGTTGGCCAGAAGTTGTTGTTCAACTCAACATCCGCTGTTTCCAACAAAGGATCTAGTGCAATGTTGGTCACCTTTTTCCCGAAGCGGAAAACCTTGCTAGCAGTGCTTTCAGACATTTTCCAGATTTCTGCTGGAATGCGCTCAATCTGCTTCGTTCCGTCTTCAAAGGTGAATTCGAAGATGACCGGCATAAGTAATCCACCTATATTTTCTACCGTTAGTTCATAGAAATAATTCGTTTCACTCAACAACTTCTGCTCTTCTGGAGTCAAGTTCTTTTTGTACTCTTCGTATTTCTTTTCGTCTTCAAGAGTTACTGCATAAGGGTTGTCGTCGTTGTATTTATCGCGGGTTACGGGATACTGATCAACAATCGGAACAATGCCTTCTTGCTTGTCGCGTGTGAGTGAAATGTCTGCAGGTTGTGCATCGGCTTTGGATTTCAATAAAGCTTTTTCAACTTTTGGGTCACGACTGTTAATGGTGAACTCACGAACGCTTTTCAAATTCATGTCACAATGCTCTGTGGTGTAGAACCATCCTCTCCAGAACCAGTCTAAATCAACTGCACTCGCATCTTCCATGGTGCGAAAAAAGTCTTCAGGGGTAGGGTGTCTGAATGCCCATCTTCTACAATATTCTTTGAAAGCGTAGTCGAACA
>Ga0209597_1002663_pt1 | contig 11271 bp, 8 predicted proteins | sample M_140625_MF_Meta_FD_187316 | JGI IMG/M metagenome (GOLD analysis project Ga0209597, IMG submission 187316) | Freshwater microbial communities from Lake Montjoie, Canada to study carbon cycling - M_140625_MF_MetaG (SPAdes) (version 2) | ecosystem: Environmental > Aquatic > Freshwater > Lake...
AATGCTTTGAATGTGGTTTCTTGTTTCATCTGTAATTAAATCCGTTTGATTCTGTTTTTTTCGTAATCTTCAAATATCATTTGACCCAAATCTGATAGGCCGGTAAGGAATGCTTTGCCTTGATTTTGGGCGGTGAATCGTTCCACAAATTGACGCAAATAAGGATCTTGAGCAATCATAAAAGTGGTAATAGAAATTTTCAATTTTCGCGCCTGGGCCGCCATATTTAGACATTTGGAAACGATGTATTCGTCCAATCCATTGCTGTTTTTGTATAGTTCGCCGTTGGGCAGTTTTACGCAGCTGGGCTTGCCATCGGTGATCATGAAAATTTGCTTGTTGGTATTGCGTTTGCGTCGAAGAATGTCCATCGCTAGCTCCAATCCAGCCACTGTATTGGTATGGTAAGGACCCACTTGTAGATAGGGCAGATCTTTCACTTTAATCGACCAGGATTCATTGCCAAAAACGATAATATCGATGGCGTCTTTGGGGTATTTCCGTCGTATGAGTTCCACTAGGGCCATGGCCACTTTTTTGGCGGGGGTGATGCGGTCTTCGCCATACAAAATCATAGAATGACTGATATCGATCATCAGCACTGTACTCATTTGGGCTTTGTGCTTGGTTTCGTCGATAATCAAATCATCTTCGGTGAGTTTTAGATCGGAAATACCATGGTTGATTTGGGCGTTTTTGAGGCTTTCCGACATATTAATTTGCGACATTTCATCGCCAAATTGGAAGTTGCGAATTTCGCCATCGCGTTCATCGCCAACACCGAGTTTGGTGGTTCGATGATTTCCTGCGCCACTTTTCTTGAGTTTGCCAAAAATCTGATCGAGGGCATGCTCTCTCAACGCCGCTTCTAGCTTGGCTGTAAGCAGGTTTTTTCCTTTGCCATTTTTATCGCCATCGCCATCATCAGTGAGTTCGATTTCTTCTTTGATATAGCCCCGTTTTCTGAGGTCTTCCTCAAAATCATGAATCGTATACTCTGCAGTGAAAATGCTATATTCTTTATCGAGGGAATCAAGCCAATCAAAGGCCTCATCCAAATCGCCCGAAGTATGGGTCAACAGTTCTTTAAAAATCTCAAATACCCTGTCAAACGGCTCGATGTCCTTCGGGATGTGTTTACTGATGATAAACCCTTTGCCCTGATTGAATTCAATACCCTCTAACATCGTTTTAGGTAACAAATCTAGGCGTTAGAAGTTCATAGCAAAGTGAAAATGATTGAAACAATTGGTTAAACAATTAAATCGAAGATAAATCCAAGAGATGTAGGGATTACGGATTATCGCAAAACATGAAATCTAATTTACGGATTATCGCAACTCGTTAACTTTTGTGTTTATTAGATTCGCAGTATGATGCGACACTACAAGAGATTCATTTTCATTGCATTGGTGATTGTTTTATCGGGCTGTACTGCACAACGCAGATACCATCAAGGGGGGATTCATATAGATTGGCACACCTTCGGGCATGAGGAATCGTCGGACAAAAATCATCAGGATAAATCAGCTCGAGAATCAGATCAAAAGGTAGCTCAAAAGGCAGAAAATCGCTTTTCAGAACAACCAACCGCGGTAAGTCAGAATTCTCACCCATCGAATATAGAGAATGGCCCGGTGAAGAGTCGAGTAGTTACCCGGCATGAGATTGAAACTGCTAGTGGAATTAGTATCGAAAACCAAACCACACAATTTGCGAATTTCACAAATGTCCAAAACACAAAAGACCAACATTCGGAAACTCGCAGTGCGACCGCTTCAGAATCAATCCAAAATCCTCGACAAAACGAAGACGACATAAGAGCAAACGAAGGAGACCCAGACCAAGTAAAAAAATTAGAGAAGGCAGCTATTGTAATTTACGCCATTGGATTGCTAGTGGGCATTTTAGCCCTAATTTTTTGGTCAAACACGTTAGCAATCATCACTGCAGCCATCATGTCGGTCGGTTTTGTTGTATTCCTATGCTGCGGAGGCAAAGCGAATTATTTCTTCTCGTGGATCATGAGTTTTTTGATTGGGTTGTGTTTATTGTTCTTCGTCATCAAAAGGAACGGCAGCTTTAACGGATTTTTTATTCCGTAAGTAATATATATCTTGCGAGATCATGGATACACTCAGCGCCCTAGATACCTCCCATAAAGCTTATATCACTCCCAATCTAAACGAAATTCACCACGTTGTCCAAACGGGTTCAAGCGGCTGGATGATTATGAATGGTATCTTCTTGAGCATTTTATTTTCCACTCTGATATTTTCGAAAAACCTAAGCGAATCGGCCAGAAAAAAATTGGGTTGGGGATTGGGTGCGTTATCGTTGCTCAACTTCGCTGCCAGCAACCTCAAAATGGTCATCGAAAACAGTTGGCACATCGAAAACAGCTTGCCCCTTCACCTTTGCGGCATGTCGGCCTTCATCGCTGCCTTCCTCCTAATTCGCGGTTCACAAATCAGCTACGAATTCTTGGTTTACTGGGGTGCCGGCGCGATTCACGCTTTTCTAACGCCTGAAATCACCAACGGCTCATCCGTTTACAACCACATCGAATACTGCATATCACACGGTATCATCATTTTGGGTTCGGTTTACGCAACGATGCGACTTGGTTACGTGCCTCGTCCAGGATCATGGTGGAAAGTATTCTTGTATACGCAACTCGCCATCCCCATTATCGGCGGAATCAACTATTTATTGGGCGCAAACTACATGTATCTATGTCAAAAACCCGACGCAAACAACCCGTTCGTTGTCGGCGAATGGCCTTGGTATATTTTGGGATTGGAATTCGCCATTCTGATACATTTTTACGCTTTCTACCAGCTCCATCGCGCCTTGGCGACATGGAAAAGTAAAACTGCTTAACCCTATCTTCGCAAGATGCGGAGTTTCTTTTCGATTTTTTTCTGTTCGATTTTCTGTTCGATGTCAGGGCAAGCCGTTCAACCCTATGACAATGCGCTCAACCCCGGCATTATTCCTGCGCCTCAAAGCATAGAGCTATCGCCCCGAGGCGGCTACACCAAATTCAAAAAGAAGGTATCACGGGGAAACCCAAATCTTCCAGCCGAAGGATACAAACTCATCATTGAGAAAAAGCAAATCACTCTCGAATATGCCGATAAAAACGGCTTGCTCTACGCCAACAATACCCTAGTGCAGCTCATGAGTTTTTACGGGGAAAACCAAATCCCCTGCATGGCCATCACCGACTCTCCCCGATTCCATTATCGTGGTATGCACCTTGATGTATCGCGCCACTTCTTCGATATCGATTTCCTATACAAATACGCCGAAATGGCCGCCCAGTATCGCTTCAATGTGATTCATTTGCACCTCACCGACGATCAAGGTTGGCGGTTCGAAAGTAAACTATACCCCAAGCTCAATACCATTTCCTCAACCCGCAGTGGCACACAAGTAGGACCCTATTCGCAGCAAAAATTCGATACACTCACCTACCAAGGGAATTACATCCAAGAATTCCTCAAAGGATTTGCACAATACTGCAACCTCAATCTTGGCATCACCGTAATCCCGGAAATTGAAATGCCGGGCCACGCCCTCGCCGCACTGGCTGCATACCCCGAATTGAGTTGCACCGGCGGACCGTTTGAAACTGCCAAAGGATGGGGCGTTTTCGACGATGTATTTTGCGCGGGAAACGAAGCCACCTTCACCTTTTTGCAGAATATTTTGCAAGAAACCATGCGCACTTTCACCAACTCGCCCTACATCCACATCGGCGGCGATGAATGTCCGAAAGAACGCTGGAAACACTGCCCCAAGTGCCAACAACGCATGAAAGACAATGGCCTCAAAGACGAGCACGAATTGCAGAGCTACTTCATACAACGCATCGAAAAGTATTTACAAGATTCTGGTTGGTACATCGATGCTAAAACGGGCGATTCCATTCACGGTCGCAACATCATTGGCTGGGATGAAATTCTGGAAGGCGGATTGGCACCCAAAGCCACAGTTATGAGTTGGCGTGGCGTGGAAGGTGGAATTGCCGCGGCCCAGCAGCACCACAATGCCATCATGACCCCAGGAAAACCCCTCTATTGGGACCATTACCAAAGCAAAGACAGCACCGAACCCCACTCCATTGGCGGTTACAACCCGGTAGAAAACGTATATGCTTACGACCCCATTCCCGCTGCGCTGCCCGATAGTTTACATCGATATATTTTGGGGGCACAGGCGAATGTTTGGACGGAGTATATGTTAAGCCCAGACCAAGTGGAATATATGGTCATGCCCCGCATGCCCGCCTTGGCTGAAGTATTGTGGTCGAACCCGCAGCAGAAAGACTTCAGCGATTTCAAGCGCCGTTTGACAGAGCATCGAACTTTTTGGAAGTACTACATTAACTACGCCCCCCATGTTTTTGAGGAGCCAGCCACGTTCTTCCGCAATGGCAACAAACAATAACCCACGTCCAAAAACACCATTTTAGCATGAACAACCGCAGAAAATTCCTCAAACAACTCTCTGGCTTGGCGGCCATGGTAGGACTTCCAACCGCAGGCATCGCCGCGATCAACAACCTAGATCAGAGCGAGAAAGACAAGAAAAAAGGGGGCAAGGGCAAGCGCAAACTGGGCGCCCCGATGATCGTCACCACCTGGAATTTCGGGTTGCAAGCCAATGAAGCCGCTTGGCCAACACTGGCTGCGGGCGGTCGGGCCTTGGATGCCATCGAACAAGGAATCCGTCAGTGCGAAAATGATCCTACCGAACGCAGTGTGGGATATGGCGGAAGGCCTGATCGCGACGGTCACGTCACCTTGGATGCCTGCATCATGGACGAGATCGGGAATATCGGCTCAGTAGTTTGCATGGAGCACATCGCCAATCCCATCAGCGTGGCCCGAGCCGTATTGGAAAAAACTCCCCATGTGATGTTGGCTAGCGAAGGTGCGACACAATTCGCGGTGGAGCAGGGTTTTGAAAAAGTGAATTTATTGGTTCCAGACAGCGAACGCGAATGGAAAGAATGGCTCAAAAAGGCCGAATATACGCCGGTGATCAACATCGAAAATCACGACACTATTGGGATGATCGCGATGGATGGCAGCGGCAATTTATCGGGCGGATGCTCTACGTCTGGCATGGCGTTCAAAATGCACGGCCGCATTGGCGACTCCCCCATCATTGGCGCAGGATTGTACGTAGATAACGAGGTGGGGGCTGTTACAGCAACCGGTCAGGGCGAGGAGGTGATTCGCGTGGTGGGCTCTTTCAGGGTGGTGGAAGAAATGCGACATGGGGCCAGTCCGCAGCTTGCCTGTGAGCGGGCGGTGCAAGCCATTCGCGACAAATTTGTATTGCGCGGCAAGGACTGGAGCAACACGCAGATTGGATTCATTGCAATCAATCCTCAGGGCAAAATTGGGGCCTACGCATTGCGTCCAGGATTCACCTATTCTGTAAAAACCGGCGATATCGCCGAGGTCCGCAAAGCAAGTTATTTGTTGGATTGATACGCCACAAGGAATTGATTTAAGTTCCGGCAGCCGCTGCGCGGCTGCCGGAGTTGCGAAAAACGCAAAACATTCGCATTGACAATCCCAAAACGCAATAGTATTTTTGTAAAAATCAAAATTATGGGATTGGTACGTACCGTTGTGAAGCTTTCAAATCCAAGGCAGCCGGAGAAATCGACAGATATAAAATGTTTGGTAGATTCCGGTTCCACACACATGTGCATCCCCGAGTCAATGGCGATATTTTTGGGTTTGGAAGTTGCCGAAATGAAAGATGTGGAATTGGCCGATGGCTCATTCAGACAATACCCGTACGTAGGTCCGATCAAGGTTGAATGGGGCGGTAGAACAAGTTTCACCGGGGCATTGGTTATGGGTAAAGAACCCTTGCTAGGCGCGATCCCCATGGAAGACATGGATGTATTGGTGCATCCCAAATTGCAAAAATTGGTAATTAACCCAACGCCTTACAGACCCTACGCTCAATTTTAATTGCCAACCGATAGGCATTCCTCGAGTACCGGATACCCCTCGCCGTAGTATTTTCCTTTGGGAGTTAGGTCCATCATCCGCTGCGCGGCTGCCGGCTGATACAAACGAACCGAGTAATAACTCACCCGGTCCATCTTCTTCCGATATTTCCTTTTGCCTGCAAAGGAGATGGTTTTAATACAAGTGATTGCCAAGTCCTTATCCACATTCCAATTTCTAGGCAATTTCACCACAAAATCCTTGGAGAACAATGATTTCCCCAACGAATCGTATGCCGTAATCTCCAACGGAACCTCGCATTCTGTTAGCAGACGCGAATTAAACTTTATATAAAACTGATCCTTCACGCCCCACCATCCGCTGGGTTGCAACTTCATCACAACCGGCAACATCGCCTCGGCCACCCTTTCTTGCGACGATTTCAAAAAACTCCAACCCAATTCAGTATTCGCAACACTCCATGTGGTTCCGTTCCAAATGTCGTTGTACTGCCAATACAAAGACCCCATACAATACGGCGACGCCATCCGATGACTGATCATCGCTCTATATAAAAACTCCCCCTGAACCACCGCCGCAGAATCACTAAAATCCATAAACTCTGTCGACGCTATTCCCCGATGAGGCCATGCCTTTGGATATTCCTCACGCACATATTTTTCTAATAATTTGGGGCCTTTATAGCTTAACAATCGCGACTTCCAATCACTCTGTGTCCCATCAAATAGATCCACGTATTGAGCAAAATCCAATGATTTTTCTGTCGAAAAACCCGAACCCCGATCAAGCATGGAAAGACCCTTTGAAGGATGAACAGTGTCGGCCAAATCATTTTCAATCAACAACTCCCACCGCGATGGACTCGGCAATCCATACTCGCTGCAAAATGGCATCCGCGCCGAATCCAAATGCGCAAACCCCCGCTCCCCATGCCAAATTCCCCAATCGTGATTGTCGCCCCGTTTCATTTGTTGCAAATTGCCCCAATTGCCAATCGGACTGCTTCTGGTGTAAGGAATCCCCGCATCCCAATTGGACAAAGCCTCTGGAATCAAGGTATCAAACAAAGACAAATACGCTTGCCACATTCTCGAACTGTCGGCCCCATGAATGTTGTATTTCTGCTGCCAGCCCCAATTGTGCCAAGCCACTTCGATCTCATTGTTCCCGCACCACAACGCCAAACTCGGATGGTTGTGCAAACGCATCGACTGCGCCAACACCTCCGACTCCACCGCTTCCAGAAAATTGGGTGCATCGGGATACATCGTACCATTGAACATCAAATCCTGCCAAACCATGATCCCCAAGGCATCGCATCGCTCATAAAACGCATCGCTCGGATACGCGCCACCGCCCCAAATCCTCACCATGTTGTAGCCCTGCCACCGCATAATATCCAGGTCTCCCATCAGCCCCGGCTCACCCAAAAACAATCGCTCCGGATACAAACTAGCACTATCGCCAAACTGCCTGGCCCAAATCACATTTGCACCTTGCGCAAAAACAGAAATTCCATTTACGGAAAACGCAAATCGTCCGCCCGAAGTATCCAATGTAACCGTCCGCACACCCCAATTTGTCTCAATATTATGAATCTGGTTTCGACCATTTTTATCCAACTGATGCGCCGAAATCTCAATATTATACAAAGCCGGATGCGAATCCTGATACACCTGTTGATACAACCCATTGGGTAACCAGTCCTTGGGATTCTTCATCCGAAAAACCATGCGTCGGTGTCGAGCCTCAACCCCAAAAGCATTGGCCGGCATCAAGACAACATCCGCATCTGGTTCCGAAACTGCAGACCAAGGACGCACCACTCGCACAATATCCCATTCGATATCGTCGTGCATGCCGGGCAAATTCCCCGAAGTAATCCGAACAAAACTAGGCCGACCCCGCATCGTATCGCACAAATAATACAAATCGGCATGACCGTAAACAAACTCCGCAGCTTTACCCCTTTCGTCCACACCCATCCAACTCGAATCTTGAGAAATTTTTAGAGATTGGAGGTGATTATCGCTCCAGCCATGCACAAAAACCCCTTCGCCCAATCCCACCAAAACCCTACGCGGAGCAATGTCCCAACCATACTGCACGATGGGCTTGCGCAAGAACGGACTCGCCTTGGCCGAAGCACCCTCTGCAGACGCCCCCATTGACGTGTTCCTCGCCAAAGAATTAGAACCGTAGGAACCAAACGTGGTAATTTCAGCCTCATTGTCCGCCGGAAAATTCATCCCGCTGCGCCGACTGTAAATCTTCCCCAGCCGAGTGGGCGATGAAAAAACGATGTACACCGAATCCATGCCATCGAGACGAATCAACCCATCCAAATCGATCGTTACCGTGGCAAAGCTACTCAGCAAAGGGTTGACACTCTTCACCGGCATGCCGTTCACAAATACCTCAATATAAGCACCCTCCCATTCCTTGATTTCCAAAAAATGATGCTCCTCTTTTTGCGCTTCCTCCGCACTTTCAAATAAGGCCGCGCGATATTTCCACTCCCGCCATTCCACGCTTTTGCAGTGAAGATTACATTCCGTGAGTTGTTTATGATCACAAATTACTGGTGATGATGCAATTTGCAATTTGACACAATTTTCCGAACATGCCTTTGGTGATGGATGCGGACAATATAAATCGTTGATCGCCGAGGTATATTTTACGGGAATCCAGCCGCGACCCACAACCGAAGAATCGTAATCCTTAAGATGATCCGCATTCTTTTCGTTCACAGTTACGCCAAACACAAAATCCTCTTCCAATAGTTCCCATTTTTCGATGCGATGGCTTTTGGATTCGTTGTTGATTACAGCGTTGCGGGAATCGGGCAGAGTAACCAAAGAATTGAGCTGGGCGATAAGATTTGCACTCGCCAACAGCATCAGCGCAAAAAAAACACCCCGTAATAACTGTGCGGGAGCAATATATTTTTGTCGGATCAAAGCGGCACTCCTTTCATCGCTTCCACCATCATTTTTAATTGGTCGATATCTAGCACGCCCTCAGCGTTTCTCGACGATGTATGTATCTCCTGAAAACCCAAATCGCGGTAGTGAAATACATTCTCCGGGCGAATCCCACCCCCAGGCAAAATGTCGATATTCTGGGCATGCCACTTCAACATTTTGAGCGTCTCCATTTTCATCGATCCCCAACCAGTCAAAACTCGATCAAATCCACAAGCTTCCGCCTCATCAATCGCGTTAAACGGCGTAGAAATCTCATCAAAAGCACGATGCAAAACCGCTTCCATCCCTAGAGAATGAGCAATATCGCAGCAGATTTTGCAGAACACACGATCCAAAATCCAACGACCTGATTTCTTTTCCAACGCGCCAAAAACAACCCCCTGATAACCCAATTTGGCGATGCGCGCAATGGCGTCCATCATCCATTTTTTTTCCTTTTTACTGTAAGCGAAGTCGCCCCCACGCTCCCTCACCATCACCACGGCAGGGATTCTGAGGCCTCTAAGTTGGGCATCATCGGAAGCGGATTGCGGACTCATTCGTTGCAAATCATCCCAATTTGGTGTGGTTCCTCCTTCGTCGTATTCACAACAAAGTTCAACGCGGGCTGCGCCCGCCGCCTCAGCCGCATAGGCGTCATCCACCGAGAAAACACAAACCTCAACCCCTTTCATCGTATCTGAATTTCATCCATAAAAATATATCCACTGCCATTATACGGGTAGCCCAAATGTCCTTCCGGCAACTTTCCGTACTTATCCGCCACCACTTTCACATACCGCGCCTTAATCGGTTTTACCCCCGCCTTTCCATCAGTATGCTCTATCGTAACTTGATCGATGCGCGTTTCGTTGTTTTGCCAATCGTCCTTCAAAGCGACTTCCTGCGCCCAAGGAGTATATTTCACACCATCCGTAGATGTCATCACCGAAAAATGTCTCGGACATAAAATCCACGCGCGAGAATCTTGCAAGAAACGGGCCGACACCTCGCTAACCGACTTCACAGAACCCATATCAATCACCGCTGAGAAATCTTGGTCGTAGAAGCCCATCCAACCCCCCGCTCGCCATTCAATCGACCCCTGAATTTCGTCAACCAACGCACCCAAACCACCCGCAGAATACTGAGGATGAGGAATAACGCCATCACCCAACGACACCTTATAATTATTTTCTTTCCGATTGTAAACCGCAGTAGCCCAATCGCTCTTACCTACCACATTTCCAGGATTTGAACCAGGCAAACCACCATATACTCTCGCATCTACCAATTGCGCGCTTACCACGGCATCGTAGCCAATTAGAAATTCGTAGGGCTTTTCGCCATCAGCATCCAACGTAATTATCTCTTCCCTATTTTCTCCAAAGATCAGCATCCCCGGAATGGAATTCATGTCCAACATCCCCTTCTTTGATGTCTGCTTTTTCTTTTTCGCCCCGCCGGTCGCTTCCCCCCCCACAGCCACTCCAGTCGCTTGTATTTCCATGTTCGTAACACGAATCACCAGAACCCCATTCGTCCCCTTTGGAACGGAAACCCTAACCCTCAAACTGTCTTTAAACGTGCGCGAACCTTCCAAAACAGGCACCGAAACAAACCCCGTCACCATCGTTTGCTTGGGCGTCTTCAACAACAAATTGTCGCGATCCGCATCCTCCACCTGACCAAAAACGATCCCATCGCCCTGCATCAATTGCTGATGCGAGACCGTTAACTCCGCCGCCTTAAACACCTTACGCATATTGCGAATTTCCAAGAACCGCTGTTGCTTCATCTCATCCAAGGCCCTATTTCGCTGCGCAAAAGTTCCCTTCATATCATTGATCGATGGCAAAGCCGGCAACTCAGATTCCTTAGGCAATTCCATTTGATGCGCCGCCCATGGCTTGTCACCTAGTTTAAAGAGGTCGTTAGACGACGATTTCGCCTCTTTGAAACGCACATCGTCTTGAAACATCAATGGCTCCGCTGTCTTTTCTTCCGTATTTAAACTCCCCCGAGTGATATAAAAGGGCGATTTCCCCTCACGCTGAATTTCCACTTCATAAAACTGAGGCACACCCGTCGTGTAAACATTGCTGCCCGGACAAACCGCGTAAATCCCCATCGCACTCATCACATACCAAGCACTCATCTGTCCGCAATCCTCATTCCCAATCAGTCCATCCGGACTGTCTTTATAAAATGTCTTACAAACCCTGTCCACGATGGCCTGCGCCTTCTCCGGCTTTCCACAATAGTTGTATAAGTAAGCCATGTGATGACTCGGTTCGTTGCCA
>Ga0209597_1002674_pt1 | contig 11244 bp, 13 predicted proteins | sample M_140625_MF_Meta_FD_187316 | JGI IMG/M metagenome (GOLD analysis project Ga0209597, IMG submission 187316) | Freshwater microbial communities from Lake Montjoie, Canada to study carbon cycling - M_140625_MF_MetaG (SPAdes) (version 2) | ecosystem: Environmental > Aquatic > Freshwater > Lake...
AAAGAGGCGACCCCCCCTGTCTTTCCAATGTCCTCTCCCTCCGAGACGGTTCGGATCGTTCCAGAGTCACCATTTACGCGGCCAGATTGATATTGATATGAGCGAGATTGATACCAATGTTGTACCGATCAAACGAGGGGTCGGGAAAAAAGAGCTTATAGGTAGCACAATTCCACGCATCCACACACCTTTATTAAAATGTGCTACAAAATCTGAGGAAGTAGCACAATTAGCTGAGAAAATAGGCTTGCCGCTTATTCCCTGGCAGCGTTGGGTGCTAGATGATTTATTGTCTGTAGATGCAGCTGGTGATTGGCTTAAAAAGTCAGCATTATGTTTGGTAGCCCGGCAGAATGGTAAGACTCATTTGGCTCGCATGTTAATCCTTAGCCATTTATTCTTATGGGGTTCTAAGAATGTATTAGGCATGTCATCTAATCGAAATATGGCACTTGATACATTTAGACAGGTTGCTTACACGATTGAGGATAATCCATTCTTAAAAGCACAAGTAAGACAGATAAGACTTGCTAATGGCCAGGAGTCGATTACTTTACTTAATGGCGCAAGGTATGAAATCGCTGCAGCTACTAGAGATGCCCCACGTGGTAAGACAGCAGACTTTCTGTATCTTGATGAGCTAAGAGAATGGTCAGATGAAGCATTTACAGCTGCATTACCGGTAACTAGAGCGCGGCCTAATGCCATGACCTTTATAACAAGTAATGCTGGTGATGGGTTTAGTAATGTGCTAAATGATCTAGTCGAACGTTGCAAATCTTACCCACCTGCTAATTTAGCATTCTATGAATACTCAGCCCCACAGCATTGTAAAATACATGATCGCAAAGCATGGGCTATGGCTAATCCAGCATTAGGGCATTTAATTACAGAGCAGACTTTAGAGGAGTCGGTAAATACAAACAGCGTAGAAGCGACTAGGACAGAGATGCTTTGCCAATGGATCGACTCAGCTGTCAGCCCCTGGGTATATGGTTCGATTGAGGCATGCAGCGACTCAACGCTAGAGATACCTATTGGCCCGGCAACTATTATGGCATTTGATATTGCCCCTACTCGCAGATCCGGTGCGTTAGTAGCAGGACAAATTAAAGATGGCAAGATCGCTGTCGGGTTAATGCAGCTGTGGTCTAGTGAGGTAGCCATAGATGAGGTTAAAATGGCAAGTGATATAAATGATTGGGCGCGTAAATATCGGCCTACTGTTATCTGCTTTGACAAGTACGCCACGCAAACACTTGCAACTAAATTAGAGCAAAGCGGATGGCGCATGCAAGATGTATCGGGTCAGGCCTTTTACCAGGCATGCAGCGACTTATCAGATGCTATGGCTAATAGCAGATTAGTACACTCTGGGCAAACAGATTTAGTACAACATTTAAATAACTGTGCTGCTAAGACTAATGATGCGGGTTGGCGCATAATACGGCGCAAGTCTGCTGGTGATGTTACAGCTGCTATCTCCCTTGCTATGGTTGTATCAGAATTAACTAAACCGCAACGCACCGCCGCTATATTTGCCTAATTTGCACTATATGTCCTAATTGTGGTATAAAGTACCTATATGGGTATATTGTCTGCTTTGGGAATTACATCTAATAACAGATCCGTTAAAGCGCAATACGCCCCTGCCGTTATGAATGACGGATATGGATTTAGCGGAGTAGGTAACACATTTGGCTACGGGCCAATGGATCGCGCACTCGCTATGCAAGTACCAGCTGTTGCAAGGTGTCGTAATTTAATTGCCGGTGTAATTAGTTATCTACCTTTAGAGCTGTATAAAAAATCTACAGGTGAGGAATTAGGTTCACCAGTTTGGTTGGAGCAGCCAGATATTAGGCAGCCACGATCTGTAACAATAAGTGCGACAGTAGATAGCCTTATATTTTATGGCGTTGCTTATTGGCGTGTGACAGAAGTTTACGCAGATGACCTGCGACCTTCACGCTTTGAATGGGTAAGTAATTTAAGAGTTAATGCACAATTAAATCCTAAAGGTACAGAAGTTTTATATTACACAATAGATGGCACGCAAGTACCTATGTCTGGCCCTGGCTCTCTTATTACTTTTCAAGGATTAATACAAGGTGTATTACAAACAGCAGGACGCACAATACAAAGCGCATTAGATATTGAAAGAGCAGCAGCTGTAGCATCACAAACACCAATGGCTACTGGATACTTGAAGAATACCGGCGCAGATTTGCCAGAGGATCATGTACAAGGATTATTAGCAACATGGAAAGCAAGCAGAGCATCACGATCTACTGCATACCTAACTAGCACATTATCATATGAGTCTGTCGGCTTTAGCCCTAAAGATATGATGTATAACGAAGCATCTCAGTATTTAGCAACACAAGTAGCACGTGCTATGAATGTACCTGCATATTACATATCTGCTGACATGAATAACAGCATGACATATCAAAACATTATAGATGGTCGTAAAGAGTTTGTAGCTTACTCCCTGCAACCATTTATTTGTGCTATTGAGGATCGTTTGTCTATGGATGATATTACAACTAGAGGTAACATAGTTAAGTTTAATATTGAAGAGTCATTCTTACGAGCTGACACAATGAAACGACTAGAAGCAATAGAAAAAATGCTAACACTTGGACTTATTGATTTAGATCAAGCTAAAGAAATGGAAGACATGTCACCTAACGGAAATGAGAGCAATAATGCTGCTTACGTTCAGTAGTTCAGTAGAAAGCGCAGATACAGAGCGCAGAGTTATAGCTGGCAAAATTGTGCCTTATGAAGTAATAGGCAACACATCTGCTGGCCCAGTTGTCTTTGCTAAAGACTCCATAGATATTGGCGATCCCGGCAAGATTAAGATGCTTATGCAACACAAAGCAGATAAGCCAATAGGTCGCATGCAAAAGTTTCAAAAGGCTGAGGATGGCATTTACGCTAGCTTTAAGATCAGCGCAAGCATGCAAGGATCAGATGCGTTAATACTTGCAAGTGAGGCACTTGTCGATGGCCTGTCTGTAGGCGTTGAGGTAAGCGGATCAAAGCAAACTAAAGATTATTTATATGTAACTAAGGCAACTCTTAAAGAGGTTAGCCTTGTAGAAACACCAGCGTTCGCTGAGGCGAATGTAACTAAGGTTGCTGCTAGCGAAAGCGAAACAGACTCAACACCAACTACTACGGAAAGTGAGGCTATCTTGGATACAACTCCAGAGCCAACTGTTACACCGGCAGAGGTTGCTCCAGTAGAAGCCGCACGTCCAACGATTAGTGCAGCTATTTATTCAGAGCCACGTACGCCAATCAATTCACAAGCTAAGTACTTACAGTACTCAGTAAAGGCACAATTAGGCGACCATGAGGCTGGCCTATGGGTAAGAGGCGAGGATGCTAAGGCACTAAAAATTAAAGCAGCTGATGACTCATTTACAACTAACCCAGCATTTTCACCAGTATCTTATGCAACAACTGTTGTAGATACTCTTATTGGATCACGCCCAACTATTGAGGCATGCGGTGGAGCTAAAGTAATTCCTAATTCTGGAATGACAATCTCACATCCAAAGATCACCACTTCAGGTACTGTTGCATCAACAGCTGAGGGTGGCGCACCATCTGAGACAGGTATCGTATCTGCATACGTAAATGCAACTGTTACTAAGTATGCTGGACTACAACGCTACTCAGTAGAGTTATTAGAGCGTTCATCTGATAATCCTGCATTCTTTCAGGCAATGCTTGACAACATGACACGTGCCTATAACAAGGCAACAGATGCAGCAGTAATTGCTGAGATCGTATCTGGTGGCACACTTTCAACAGCACAAGCTGCGACATATCTAGGCGTACAAGCATTTATTGCACAAGCTGGCCCAGCTGCATACCTTGCAACAGGTGAACTAGCAAGTGGATATATTGCTGGTACTTCACAATGGTCATTATTGATTGGCGCAAAAGATACAACTGATCGCCCAATCTTTACCGCAACAAATCCTTACAATGCAGCAGGTTCATCATCACCAACATCAATTCGTGGCAACATTCTTGGCCTCGATCTATATGTTGATGCCAACATGGTTTCTACAACTATTGATGACTCAGCATTTATTGTTGTGCCGTCTGCAATCGCAATTTACGAGAGTCCAGTACTACGACTTTCAACAAACGTACCAACATCAGGTGAGATTGAACTAATGCTTTACGGATACTTGGCAACTAAGACACTTGTGTCTGGTGGCCTACAACGCTACAACCTAACCTGATAAGTTAGATCAATTCAGTAATCCGTAGGGTTTAGTAGCCCTAGCCCTACGGAGCTATTAGCAAAGGAGTAGAGATGGCTGCCAGTTATTGTACCGTTGCCCAATTAAGATCTAATCTTGGAATTGGATCGCTCTACTCCGATGCCGATTTAGAAAGCATATGTCAAACATCTGAGGATTTACTTAACTCTTATTTATGGTTTAATAACGCACCAGTAGTCGGTGCAAGCATCAGCAGTAACGTTGCCACAGTAGTCCTTGCTAACCCTGGCATATTTGTAACTGGCCAAAGCGTGACGATAGCCGCAGCAGGATCTACATACAATGGTTCATATACTATTACTGGATCATTCCCTGGCACTACAGTACCTGCATCACTTGCCACAGCATTTTGGACTACATACGCATTTAGCTCATACCCTAATGGTTACTCAATTATTCAGTACGCAAAGACAGCTAGTGATGATCCATTCCATCGCATTCTGCCATACGGCACAGCTACTGGCCCTGGCTATAAGACAGCCGCGTACAATACTGTGCCAGCCATAAATCAAAGTGCAATGATTATTGCAGTAGATATATTTCAGGCACGTCAAGTGTCTCAAAACGGCGGCAACGGAATGGATGGCATGAGCCCCAACCGATATGCTATGGGCTACCAGCTTATAAACAGAGTGAGAGGTCTCATAGCACCTTACTCTAGCCCTAACACTATGGTCGGCTAATGGCAGTAGCAATCACTACACTTAGGACAACAATAGCCACCGCAATTACTAATACTGGTGTCTGGAATACTTTTAGTTACCCACCTGCAACGCTGATCCCTAATAGCGTGGTCGTGTTGCCTGGTGATCCCTACCTAGCACCTAACAATGATCCTTATATTAACATCTCACCTTTAGCAACCTTTAAGATCCTAATGGCCGTACCTGCCTTAGACAATCAAGGCAACCTAGCCGGTATTGAGGATATGATCTCAGGCGTTGTAACTAAATTAACTGCAGCCACTAACTTGGCTCTAAACATATCAAGTGTCTCCGCTCCAGCTATTGCTAGTGTGGCAAGTGGAGATTTATTAACTGCTGAACTAACTATCACAATCCTAACGAGCTGGAGTTAAAATGAGTACAGACGCAGAAAACTTAGCCTTCTTGAAAAAGATAGGTCAGATCCAAGACACACCAGCACCAACCCCTGCACCAACTAAAGAAAAAGAAAAGGAGTAATCATGGCCATATTTTTGAATAATGGCGTATCAGTTACGTTAAACAGCGTTGATCTATCAGCGTATGTAACAGCTGTAACCATTAATCAATCATTTGATGAACTTGAGGTAACAGCTATGGGTAGAGAATATTGCCCGCTAGCAGCGTAAGCTACTAGAATAACTACTTCGCTATATCGGTGAAGGCCCCCAGAAAAGGGTTAATACCGAGGCAACCTGCGAAAGCAGAGAGTCCGTAACGACTACACGCGAAGCCCCTAGAGATAGGGTGAAGATATAGTCTGATCTGTATCGATGGTAAAGATACAGAAGTAAGCAGAAATGACTTACTCACCGCAAGGTGGTAACAGAATGGATACCGCTCACAAGTTCGCCAAAGGATTAGAGGCAAGCACTATCACATTAGACTTCTTAAATGATAACGCTGCTGCCACAGTAATCCCTACATTACGTGCTGCTTATGGCACTACTGTAACTTGTGTAATTAAGCAGACTTCATCTGCTGTATCAGCTACTAACCCGTCATATACAGCATCTGTTTTAATTAACAATCTGCAAAATGTGAACGGCGCAGTAGGCGATATTAGCAATCAATCCCTTACACTTACCTGCAACAGCACAGTAGCTGTAGCAACTTCATAAGGAGTAGTAATGGCAAAGCTAAAGATAACAAGGGCTAACGGCGAAGTATCAGAGCACAGAATTACGCCGGGTGTCGAATATTGCTTTGAATTGAAATATGGCTCAGGTATTAGCAAAGTCCTACGTGACCATGAAAGGCAGACCGAGATTTACTTCTTGGCGCATGAGTGCTTACGTAGGGCAAACGTTGTAGTGCCTATTTTTGGATCAGAGTTTATAGAGACTCTAGATACTGTTGAAGTATTGGATGAAGAAAAAAACTAATAGGGCGTGACTCATTCTTATACACGATCGCTAGCCTATCTGTAGAGACGGGGATCGCGCCTAGTGAGTTTATAGATATGGATAGTGACATGCTACGAGCAATCGTGCAGGTCTTATCCGATAGAGCTAAGGAGATCAAAAATGCCAGTAAAGCCAGTAGAGCTCGTCGGCATTGAGGATGTCCTAAAGGGTCTTAGTTTTATAAATGAGGATTTGCACGCAAAACTTAGGGCAGCAGTAAAAATACCTATGATGAATATAGCTGCTAAGGCTAAGAGCTTTGTGCCGGGTCAAGTATTATCAGGATGGTCAAAGCCAATATCAGACACTATTACATACAAGCCATTCCCTAAATATGATGTTAGAGTAATTAAAGCAGGTATCGGGTATAACGATGGTGAAAATGTATTGCAAAAAAATGGATTTAGAGTTAGCAATTATGTTTATAACGTTAGCGGAGCAGGTCGAATATATGAGACAGCAGGTAGATTAAATCCACAAGGCCGCGCACCATTTACATCTATTCATGCTGAGGGTGCTGGTGTTGTAGCTTATAAAGATACTAGGGGTAGAAGTAAAGCAAGATCTACTGAGTCTTATGACTCAAATAATCCATTTGCCGGGTATCAGTTTGTTACCGCTATGGGTAAATTAACAAGTCAAACAAGATTTAAGGGTCAGGTAGGCGGTAGTAGTCGTAAGACTAAAGGCCGTTTAATTTATAAAGCGTGGGCGCAAGATAGCGTTAAAGTTTATACAGCGATGGTAGATGCAATTAACAGTACCGCAATTAAGTTTAATAAATCTACCGAGATTAAAAAGAAGGTGGCATAGTGGCAAATGTAGTACTCTCGGCTATTGCTACTTTTAATGGCAAGGCTCTTACCAAAGGTCAGAAACAAATTAAATCCTTTGAGAGAAGTGTCAAGAGTTTAGGTAGGACATTTGGCTTAGCATTTACAGCTGCAGGTATTGTTAATTTTAGTAAAAAGGCAATCGCAGCATTTGTAGCGGATGAGGCTGCCGCTAAAGCATTAGAGATGCAGTTAAAAAATACTGGCTACGCATTCTCAGCACCAGACGTAGAATACTTTATAGCCAACATGCAAAAGTTATACGGCGTGCTTGATGACCAATTACGCCCGGCATTCCAGACCTTGCTTACAGCTAGTGGATCAATCACTAAAAGTCAGAAAGCTTTAAACACAGTATTAAATGTTAGTGCGGCCACAGGTAAGAGCGTTGAGGAAGTCAGCGCGGCAGTTGCCAAAGGGTTTTCAGGGCAGACCACAGCCTTAACTAGATTAGGTGCAGGATTAAGTAAGACCACGCTAGCAAGTGGTGACATGGTTGCCATATTAGATGAGTTAGATGCAAAGTTTGCAGGTCAGGCCACAGCTAGGTTAGGTACTTATGCTGGCAAGATGGATCAATTAAAAGTAGCTGCTGCTAATGCTAGTGAAATCATAGGTAAAGATTTATTAGACTCTTTAAGCAGATTGAGTAGTGATAATAGTTTAAGCGGATTTACAGGGTTGATAGAGGGCTTGGCTCAAAAGATGGCATCTTTAGATAAAGCCGTCTTTGGCTTTGTAGGCAATATGCTAGGTATAAAACAAAAGACTACTAATTTTTCTTATAGTCTAGGTGCAAATGCTGGTACTGAATTAGCAAAGATACAAGAAAAGAAAAAGATTAAAGAGTCTATTGCCCTACGCACACAGGAAAATAATCTACTGAAGAAAAAGACAGCAGTAGATCAATTAAAAGAAAAATTTGACGTAGATCGCATAGGTTTACAAGCAGCACTTGCGGCTGCAACAGATGATGAAACTAAATTAAGATTAAAGGCTTTAATTGCTATACAAGACAATGATGAAGCGGCCGCTAAATTAATTTTGGCACAAATGAATAGCACTAATGCAATAAATACTTTAACTAATGCCGCTAATTCAGCAGCTGTAGCATTACTTAACATATCATCATCAGGCGTAAATGTAGCAGGTAAAATGGCAACAATCCCAACAAAATATACATCTGACTATGTGGCAGAAACTGGTACAAATGTTTCATCTGTATCCACCACAACAGGTACCACAGTTATAGATAATTCACAGGTCATTGTAAATAATCAAGGTTCAGTATTATCTAATCAAGATTTAGTAACTAGTATTCAAGATGCAGTATTAGCTTTGAAACGACAAGGCAGAGGATTAAACCCTGCTGGTTATATAGACGTAGGGTTCTAATGGCTATACCTACAGTAAATGTAATTATTAACTTTTCGACCGGGCCAGCCTTTGCACAGAGCCTTATACTTGATTCTGGTCAGTTAGATGTAAACGTATTAGCCGATGCCACAGCAGTAATTGTGGATGTTAGCGATCAAGTAAATTATATTCAAACCGCCAGAGGTCGTAACGCTTTAGTAGATCAATTTCAGACAGGTACATTAACTTTACGTATTGTAGATCAAAATGGCGATTTTAATCCGCTTAACCCGTTATCTCCTTATGCATCGCTTTTAACACCAATGAAAAAAGTACAAATAACTGCTACTTACTCAGGTGTAACTTATCCAATATTCTCAGGTTTTATTACTTCATATGTTAATACTCAACCTAAAAGTTTTGATACAGATCTAGCATATACAACTATTACAGCTGTGGATGCTTTTAGATTAGCCAGCCTTGCACAAATTACTACAGTTGCAGGTGCTACTGCTGGTGATTTATCTGGCACTCGTATAAATCAAATTTTAGATCAAATTGCTTGGCCAGCAACTATGCGTGATGTTGATGCAGGATTAACTACTATGCAAGCAGATCCTGGCACAATTAGGACAAGTCTTACAGCTTTACAAACAGTAACCGACTCTGAATATGGGGCTTTATATGTAGATGCTACTGGCTCGTTTGTATTTCAAGATAGATCAGTTACGGCTGGATCTGTTGGCGGTATTCCTACTGTCTTTGCCGATAATGGCACAGGAATTAAATACTATAACGCTACATGGATACTAAATGACTCTTTAGTCTTTAACTCTGCCACAATTACTAGGACAGGCGGTACTGCTCAAACAGCTACTAATGCAGCCTCTATTGCCAAATACTTTTTACACTCTTATTACCTAGCTGATCTACTTATGCAAACCGATGCGGTAGCCCTAGATTATGCTCAGGCTTATACCGCTTCACGTGCAGAAACAAGCATCCGATGCGATGCAGTAGAACTTGACCTATACACCGAGAATTACAACACAGGCATAATTGCAGCCCTAAACCTAGACTTCTTTGATCCGATCACAGTTATCACCACTCAACCTGGTGGATCGACTTTGGAGAAAACCCTGCAGATCTTTGGGGTAAGCAACATAATTACACCGAACAGCTTTAAGACAGTATTTACCACACTAGAGCCAGTTATTGACTCGCTGATTTTAGACAACGCAATCTACGGCATGTTGGACTATAATGTCCTCAGTTACTAAGGAGAATAATGGCTAAACAAACCTTTACCACCGGGCAGGTATTAACGGCTGCTCAGATGACAAGTCTGCAACAAACTGCTATGGGCGGTGGATCTGCAACGGCTAAGACAGCATCATATGTATTAGTAGCTGCTGATGCTGGCGGTACTGTTGCTATGAACGCAGCAGGTGCTACAACTATTACAGTTAATACTTCACTCTTTGCAGCAGGTGATACAGTATTTATACAAAATCTTGGTGCTGGTAATTGCGTGGTTACAGCCGGTACCGCAACAGTATCTACTGCTGGCAGTTTAACTTTGCCTCAATATGATGCAGGTATATTATATTTTACTGCTACCGGCGCAGCAATATTTTATGATTATGTTCAAGGTGGTGGTAGTGCTTCTCCTTTAACTACTAAAGGTGATCTTTATACTTATAGTACAACTGATGCACGCCTCGCTGTTGGAACTAACAATTATGTTTTAACTGCCGATAGTGCAGAAGCAACAGGATTAAAATGGGCTGCTGCTGCCGGTGGCGGTGGTAAAGTTTTACAAGTAATTTATGGTTCTTATGCCACAGAACAAACAAGCACTACAACAACTTTTGCCGATACAGGTTTATCAGCGTCAATCACGCCAACCTTAAATACAAGTAAAGTTTTAGTTTTAGTAAGCCAACAAGGTGTGTATAAGGCTAATGACTCGGCTGCAAATGGCACAAAGTTAAGATTACTGAGGGGTTCTACTGCAATTTTAGACCCAATTTCTACAATAAGTCCTTATACTGGCACACTTTTAGAACAATCTATATGCGTTAGCACATGTTATTTAGATAGTCCGGCAACAACATCTGCAACTACATATAAAACACAATTCGCAAGGCGTGCTGGTTCGGGAACAGTTAAAGTCCAATTTGATAATACAGAAACATCAACAATTATTCTAATGGAAATAGGTGCATAAATGGATTATTTAAATGCAGCAATACAAAAATTAAAACCAAACTCTGAATATGTTTATTCTGGTGATGATTATTCATCAATTAACTGGCATGTTTTAGAAGGTGATGCCCCTACTAAAAAAGAAATTGATGATGTTATTAAAGTAATAAAAGCAGATGAAACAAAAGCATTAGAAACTAAAGCAAATGCAAAAACAGCATTACTTGAACGCTTGGGTTTAACTGAGGACGAAGCAAAACTTCTGCTCAGCTAATGACACCCTGGTTATCTAAAGCTGCTAAGCAGTTAAGGGATCAAGTTGATACCTGGTTTCCAGATCGCGATACTGCCAGCGATGGGTGGGTGGGTGATACTAGGCATTCCACTACCAAATCAGATCATAACCCAGACACCGATGGGTGCG
>Ga0209597_1002679_pt1 | contig 11236 bp, 11 predicted proteins | sample M_140625_MF_Meta_FD_187316 | JGI IMG/M metagenome (GOLD analysis project Ga0209597, IMG submission 187316) | Freshwater microbial communities from Lake Montjoie, Canada to study carbon cycling - M_140625_MF_MetaG (SPAdes) (version 2) | ecosystem: Environmental > Aquatic > Freshwater > Lake...
TTTTTTTTCAGTTTTTTTAATTTTTCATGTTTAGAACACTTACGTTGTATTATTTTTGTCGCAAAGTATGAACTCTCCAGAAAGTTATATTCCAATATTAATCCAAATAGGGGTTGCCGTTGGGTTTGTTGTTTTGACGCTTAGCGTGTCGCATTTGTTAGGTCCTAATAGAAAAACAAAGCAACGTGAAGAAAATTTCGAATGTGGTATTGAAAGTCAAGGAAATGCAAGATTTCCGGTTTCTGTAAAGTACTTTCTTTCTGCAATATTATTCGTATTATTTGATGTAGAGGTGATTTTCTTTTATCCTTATGCGGTTAATTTCCAAGAAATGGGTTGGGCTGGTTTTATATCAGTGCTCACATTTATTGGGTTTTTCTTGATAGGATTCATTTATGTTTGGAAAAAAGGTGCCCTTGAGTGGGAAAAATAATTAAAGATGGTAAACATTGTTGAACAACCAGAAGGACACGAAGGACAAGGTTTCTTTGCAACTTCAATGGATAAAGCAATAGGATTAGCAAGAGCAAATTCGCTTTGGCCACTGCCTTTTGCAACGTCTTGTTGCGGAATTGAATTTATGGCTACGATGAGCGCAAATTATGATTTGGCTCGTTTTGGTTCAGAGCGCTTGAGCTTTACACCACGTCAGTGTGATTTATTGATGGTGATGGGTACAATCTCGAAAAAATTAGGTCCCGTATTAAAACAAGTTTATGACCAAATGGCAGAACCTAAATGGGTGCTTTCAGTGGGCGCATGTGCTTGTACAGGAGGTATTTTTGATACATATAGCGTTTTGCAAGGTATTGATAAAATTATTCCTGTAGATGTTTATGTACCTGGTTGTCCGCCACGTCCTGAGCAAATTATTGAAGGGTTAATGAAAATTCAAGAATTGGCTAAAAACGAAAGTCTTCGCAGAAGAAATAGCGATGAATATCAAAAAATGTTGGAAAGTTATAATATTGAAACAGTTAAGTAATGGAAAATACTGCAATTCAAGATATAATCAGCAGCATTGAATCAAAATACCCTAGTTGCGCTGTCACTACAGATAATTATGGAATGACCAACGTTGTTTGTTCAAGAGAATCCATTATTGATTTGGTGGGACATTTAAAAAATGATTTGGGTTTTGGTTTCCTAACTGATATATGTGGTGCACATTATCCGTTAATTGAAAATCAGGAATTTCAAGTGGTTTACCACATGCATAATTTATATAAAAACATTCGTTTGCGTTTGAAAGTAAATTTAGCAACAGCCGATTTGGCTATTCCAACGATGGTGAATTTATTTTCAGCAGCGAATTGGATGGAAAGAGAAACTTTTGATTTTTACGGAATTCAATTTGAGGGACATCCTGATTTGAGAAGAATATTAAACATGGACGATATGGATTACCATCCATTAAGAAAAGAATACGCCCTTGAAGATGAAACAAGAAGCGATAAAAAAGATAGTTTTTTTGGAAGATGAGCGAATTGAAAATTAATCAAAACGGGCAACTTACTAGTTTAGATACCGTAGACGGGGAAATTGCAACCCTAAACCTCGGTCCTACACATCCTGCCACCCACGGTATCTTTCAAAATATTTTGAAAGTTGATGGTGAAAGAATCATCAGTGCAGAACCTACTGTTGGCTATATTCATAGAGCCTTCGAAAAATTAGCTGAAAGAAGACCTTATCAGCAAGTTACTCCAATTACTGATCGCTTGAATTATTGCTCATCGCCGATTAATAATATGGGTTGGCATTTGACAGTTGAGAAACTAATTGGTGCGGAAATTCCAAAACGCGTAGATTACATGCGTGTTATTGTGATGGAATTGGCACGTATTGCAGATCACTTGGTTTGTAATTCAGTAATTGGTGTTGATACAGGTGCTTTAACTGGTTTTACTTATGTATTCCAAGAAAGAGAAAAAATATACGATTTGTTTGAAGAAATATGTGGTGCTCGATTAACTACCAACGTTGGAAGAATTGGTGGTTTTGATAGAGATTTTAGTCCTGTGTTTTTTCAAAAATTGGATAAGTTCTTAAAAGAGTTTCATATCATCTTCGATGATTTTACAAATCTTCTAGAACGAAATAGAATATTTATGGATCGCGTTATCGGCGCTGGTCCAATTACAGGTGAAAGAGCTTTAAGTTATGGCTTTACCGGTCCAAACTTAAGAGCTGCTGGAGTTGATTACGATGTTCGCGTAATGAATCCTTATTGCTCATACCAAGATTTTGATTTTGATGTGCCGATTGGTAAAGACGGTGACACTTACGATAGATTCTTGGTTCGTCAAGAGGAAATTCGTCAGAGTTTAAGAATCATTCATCAAGCAAAAGACAATTTACCTGCTGGCAATTATCATGGTGATGTACCATCTTTCTTCCTTCCTCCAAAAGAAGAGGTATATAGAAGTATGGAAGCATTAATTTACCATTTCAAAATTACCATGGGGGAAACTCCAATTCCTGCCGGTGAGGTTTACCATTCAGTAGAAGGTGCAAACGGTGAATTGGGTTATTATTTGGTATCAGATGGGGGTAGAACTCCTTATAGATTGCATTTTAGAAGACCTTGCTTTATATACTATCAAGCTTATCCTGAAATGATTAAAGGTTCAGTATTGAGCGATGCTATCTTAACTATGAGTAGCATGAATGTAATTGCAGGAGAGTTGGACGCTTAATTTTAAAATTTGTGGAAAATCAAAATATAGAAAACATTCAATTTCCTAAAGATTTACTCGATGAAGTACAACGTATTACTTCATTGTTTCCTGAAGGAAAACAAAAAAGCGCGTTGATACGTGTTTTACATATTGCGCAAGCCCATTTCGGATATTTATCTGCTCCTGTTATGGATTATGTAGCGAGATTGTTATTGATTCAGCCAATTGAGGTGTATGAAGTTGCTACATTTTATTCAATGTACGACACACAGCCAGTTGGAAAAGTGAAGTTAGAAGTTTGTCGTACAGGACCTTGTATGATTGAAGGTGCTGAGAAACTTGTTTCTTACATTGAAAAGAAATTGGGTATCAAAGACGGTGAAACTACAGAAGATGGAATCTTCACCCTCAAAACAGTTGAATGTTTGGGTGCGTGTGGATATGCTCCAATGCTACAAGCAGGTGAAAAGTTTCACGAACACCTAACAGAAGAGAAAGTTGATGTTTTAATCGAACAATACCGATTAAATCCTGTTGCAAATTATATGGGGCAAGAATAACATGTCTAGAAAGTTATTATTAAACAACGTTCATGTTGAAGGAATTCATACTTACGATGTATATCGTAAGACCGGCGGTTATGCTGCTGTTGAAAAAGCCCTCAAATCAATGACCCCGGAAGAGGTTGTTGAAGAAGTGAAAAAATCTGGCCTTCGTGGTCGTGGTGGTGCAGGTTTTCCTACTGGTATGAAATGGAGTTTCATTGCTAAACCAGAAGGTGTTCCGCGTCATTTTTTATGTAATGCCGACGAAAGTGAGCCCGGTACATTTAAAGATAGATATTTGATGGAGAAAATTCCTCATTTGCTTATCGAAGGAATGATCTTGTCGTCATTTGCATTGGGTTGCGAACAATCATACATCTATATCCGTGGAGAATATATGTATGTTTTGAGAATACTTGAAAAAGCCATTGCCGAAGCCTATCAAAATGGTTGGTTAGGGAAAAATATCAAAGGATCTGGATTTAATTTAGAATTATCAGTTTCTCCTGGTGCTGGAGCCTATATCTGTGGTGAAGAAACTGCAATGATTGAAAGCTTAGAAGGCAAAAGAGGAAATCCTAGAATGAAACCACCATTTCCTGCAATTCAAGGATTGTGGCAACGTCCAACAGTGGTAAACAATGTTGAAACCATTTGTGCTGTTGTGCCAATTGTAAATGAAGGAGGAGAAGCATATGCCGGTGTTGGTGTTGGCAGAAGTGCAGGAACTAAATTAATTTCAGCTAGTGGAAATATCAATAAACCAGGTGTTTATGAAATTGAAATGGGAATTTCAGTTGAAGAATTTATTTACGGAGATCAATATTGTGGGGGAATTAAAAACGGCAAGAAGTTAAAAGCTTGCGTGCCTGGAGGTTCTTCAGTGCCAATTTTGCCTCATTATTTGGTTTGTAAAACTGCTGAAGGTACAGATAGATTGATGTCTTACGAAAGTTTGGCTGAAGGTGGATTTGCTACAGGCAGTATGCTTGGTTCAGGTGGATTCATTGTATACGATGAAGATCAATGTATTGTAAGAAATACTTGGAATTTCTCTCGTTTCTATCACCATGAAAGTTGTGGACAATGTTCACCTTGTCGTGAAGGAACAGGTTGGATGGAAAAAGTACTTCATAGATTAGAATATGGCCATGGAAAAATCGAAGACATTGATTTGTTGTGGGATATTCAACGTAAAATTGAAGGAAATACCATTTGCCCGTTGGGTGATGCTGCGGCATGGCCAGTAGCTGCTGCAATTCGTCACTTCCGTGAAGAATTTGAGTGGCATGTTAAAGAACCGAATGCTTGTACTACAAGAAATTACGGTTTAGTTACAGAAAAAGTTTTTGAAAAAGTAAACGCATAAAAGATGTCTGAACAAATTCAGCAAATAAAAGTTACCATCGACGATCAAACCATTATGGTTGATCCAGGTACAACTATTTTAAGCGCTGCTCGCCAAATTGGAGGGAATGTTGTTCCTCCTGCAATGTGTTTTTATTCATCATTAAAAGGTAGTGGTGGAAAATGCAGAACATGTTTGGTGGAAGTGGCTGCAGGTAGCGAAAAAGATCCCCGTCCAATGCCAAAGTTGGTTGCTAGTTGCAGCACAACGGTTATGGACGGAATGATAGTTAAAAATAAATCAAGCGAAAGAGTTCTCGATGCAAGAAAAGGCGTAGTTGAATTGTTATTGATTAATCACCCACTTGATTGTCCAGTTTGCGACCAAGCAGGAGAGTGCAGTTTGCAAGATTTGGCATTTGAACATGGTGCAAGTCACTCTCGTTATGAGTTTGAACGCAGAGAATTTGACCAAGTTGACATTGGTGAATATATCAAATTGCACATGACGCGTTGTATTTTATGCTACCGTTGTGTTTACACTGCAAATCAATTGACAGATAATCGTGAACATGGAGTATTGAAACGTGGAGATGCTTCAGAAATTGGAACTTTTATTGAAAATAGTCTCGACAATGAATTCATTGGAAATGTTATTGATGTTTGTCCAGTTGGTGCATTAACCGATAGAACTTTCCGTTTTAGAAGTCGTGTTTGGTACACCAAACCAATGGATGCAAGTTGTAGCTGTGGAAAATGCAGTGGAAATGCAGTGGTTTGGATGATTGGTGATGAAATTGCAAGGGTTACAGCGCGTAAAGACAAATACGGCGAGGTTAAAGAATTCATTTGCAATGATTGTCGTTTCAACAAAAAAGAACTTTCTGATTGGAAAATTGAAGGTCCGCGTCATATTGATAGACATTCGGTTATTTCCGCGAACCATTATGAAAAAGCGGCACCAATTCACACACCTTTATTAAATAAAGCATAACGGACATGGATAGTGCAATGATGTTAGAAAAATTGGTACTTATAGTTGTAATCCTTGCGATTACACTTGTAGTTGCCTTGTATCTTACCTTCGGTGAGAGAAAAATCGCGGCTTTCTTCCAAGATCGTTTGGGACCAAATAGAGTAGGCCCATTCGGCTTATTTCAGCCGTTTGCGGATGGTGGAAAATTGATTTTCAAAGAAGAGATCATACCGAAAAATGCTGAAAAATGGTTATTTATATTAGGTCCGGGCGTTGCCATGATTGTTGCCACAATTACCAGTGCTGTAATTCCATGGGGAACAAGTATTGAACTTTTTGGTAGAACTATTGCTTTGCAAGTTGCCGATATCAATATTGGTGTTTTGTATATTGTAGGAATTGTAAGTGTTGGTGTTTACGGAATTATGATTGGTGGATGGGCTTCAAATAATAAATATTCTCTTTATGGTGCCATTCGTGCAAGTGCACAAATGATTAGTTACGAGTTGAGTATGGGTTTATCGCTTATTGCCGTTATTATGATGAGTGGTACTTTGAGCTTGAATGAGATCGTTTCTCAACAACCAAGCTGGCATTGGAATATTTTTTATCAACCATTAGGATTTTTATTGTTCTTTGTTTCTGCCTTGGCAGAGTGTAACAGAGCGCCTTTTGACATGGCAGAATGTGAAACTGAGTTAATTGGGGGCTATCACACGGAATATTCAAGTATGAAACTAGGATTCTATTTATTCTCTGAATACATTAATATGTTTGTTTCTTGTGCTGTAATTTCTTGTGTTTATTTGGGGGGATATAATTTCCCTGGAATGAGTCACATTACTGACCCTACCTGGTTAGGCTTAACTCAAGTTGCAGTGATGTTTGCAAAAATATTGTTCTTGGTATTCGTATTTATGTGGATCAGATGGACATTGCCTCGTTTCAGATACGATCAATTGATGAGATTGGGATGGAAATCTATGATCCCATTGGCCTTAGTGAATTTGGTTATCACTGGTTTGGTAATCGGAATCATGAAGTTCTAAAAAGATTTTAAACACTATAAAACAAAAACAGCGAGAATCTTCTCGCTGTTTTTGTTTAGTTAAATCTGATAATTAAACTTCGTTTCTGTCTAATCCTCCCGAAAACTTTAGGGATAACTTCCCATAAGTTATCTGAATTATTAATTTAATATATTTAATTTAAGTGTTAACTTTTATGTTAGATGGATAATTATTTGTTTCATTTTCTACTTTAAACCTGTATAAACTTTCATAAACCCTAGAATCTGTCTAATCTGTCTAACCAGTCTAATCTGTCTAACCCTTAATTTTAAAATGCTCCAAGCACTTTTCCATTTTAATGCCTCTGCTGCCTTTTATGTAAACGTAATTACATTCAATAGGATGGGTATCTAACCATGCCAAAAGTGTATCGGCACTTGAGAACTTCATTGGGTAATTTCCAACAGCTTCATAAAAATGTTCTCCCACAAATATAGCTTCATCGATATTGAGCGATTGAGTTAATTCGAATATCGCTTTGTGTTCAGCATGGGCTGAGGCTCCAAGTTCTAACATATCGCCAAGTAATACGATTTTCTTTCCCTCAAGAGTAGAAAAACTTTTAATGCCGGCTTCAACGCTGCTTGGATTGGCATTGTATGCATCCAATAAAACATCACAATTTTTGTAATGAATCCATTCGCTTCTGTTGTTCGAAGGTGTGTAATGACAGGCGCTTTCTGCAGCATCTTTCGGTGTGATATTGAAAGATAGGCCAAAGCAAATGCCTGCTAAAATATTAGAAAGGTTATGAGCTCCACCAATTTTTGCTTCGAATTGTCCAACGCCTAATTGATTATGAAACAAATTGAAAACCAAATATGGCATTTCTGACACAATTTCAGCGTATACATTTGCCGATTTTTCAAGCACACTATAGGTCATTTTGTTGGATAAACGTTTCGACATATTACTAAGCCAATTGTCATCTAAATTAATCATTGCCAATCCATTTGATTGTGTCAATTGAACATAAACTTCACTTTCTTCTTTGGCAACTGCTTCAATATCTCCGAATCCTTCTAAATGCTCCTTACCAATATTGGTAATCACCCCTGAAACAGGAGAAAACATATTGCAGAGATAATTCATTTCACCTGGGTGATTGGTTCCTAATTCAATAATGCCAATTTCAGTGGTTGGTTTTAACGATAGTAACGTTAATGGAACGCCAATATGGTTATTGAAATTTCCTTGGGTACATTTGGTATCAAAATGTCCCTCCAAAACACGCTGACAAATTTCTTTGGTAGTAGTTTTTCCATTAGATCCGCCAATTGCAATTAGTTTAGTGGGAATTTGTTTGGCGTGGTAAACTGCCAAATCGGGGAGTGCTTGATTAGAATCTTCTACAAGAATAACACTATCGTTTTTTAACGATACATCTTCGGTGATTACATATTTGGCACCTTTTTCTAATGATTCTAATGCAAACCTATTTCCATCAAAACTTTGTCCCTTCAAGCAAATAAAAAGGGAATTGGGAATAATATTTCTGGAATCAGTAGATACTTGATAACCACATTCTATGTATTTCTCGTAAATTTCGCTAATACTCAGCATAATCAATTTTCTTCAAATTTAAGGTTTGTAAATTGATAATCATTTAGAATTTCGTATATTTGAGTAAATCGATTATGAATAAACTGTCATATAAATACTTAGGGCTTTTATTGTGTTTGTTAAGTTTTACGCTGTTAGTGGGTGTAAACGCACAAATTCGCTACAAAAAGTCTGGATATGTTGATTTTGTTCAGAATGGGAATACCCTTGAATCGCCATTTGTTGGAGGAATGAATTCTCCTCAATTGCAAATGATGGATTTGAATTTGGATGGCAAAACCGACATTATTGCCTTTGATCGTTCCGATTTTAGAATCATGCCATTCTTAAGGGTGTCGGGAGATAATTTCAAATATGCCCCTGAATTTGAACATTTGTTACCGGCTGGAAAGTATATCTATAAACTTGCTGATTTAAATAACGATGGCAAATTAGATATTTTCACAATTGCCGATGCCGGTGAATTGATGATATCATTGAATATTACTCCTGTTTTGGGTCCATTGAAATTTAAAGACTTAGGCGCTCAATACTACAGAAATCAATTCGATTCTGGTTCATTCATTTATTATAATTCATTAAGTATTTCAACTGCGAAAACAGATTTGCCCGAAATTAAAGATTTAGATAATGATGGCGATTTAGACATCATTACCTATGATGCCACGTATTTAACTTATACCATGTTTAAGGATGTTAGATCTGAGTTTAAATGGGCAAAAGATACATTCGAGTTCCAAAATATGGATTATTGTTTTGGTTACTTTTGGGAGGGTTTTGACAACAATATCAAACTGAATAATTGCTATTTGCAAAATGGCAATCCAAATTTCAATCCGAAATTGAAGCCTCGTCCAGCTCCTCGACACAATGGAGGTGCCAGTTGTTGGTTTTTTGATGATGATAACGACGGCGACTATGAAATGTATATTTCAAATGTTGGTTTCAAAAAGATTACCAAATTAAAGAATGGAAAGTCTGAAAATAAGAAATACTACGATACCATGGTTGCTTGGGACACAATGTTTCCTGTTAAAGGCAAATCATTCCAAGCTTTTACATTTCCTGCCGGATATATGCTTGATGTCAATGCCGACAGTTTAACAGATTTGGTTTTGGCACCGAATGGTGTTGCCGATGTTAAAGAAACCAACCAAGTTTTTTATTACAAAAATACAGGCACCAAGAAGGGCGCTAATTTTGAATTGCAAAAAGAAAATTTCTTGGTAGATAAATCTTTGGATTTTGGAGCCCGATCTGCGCCCGCTTTTATTGATATTGATGCCGATGGCGATTTAGATTTGATTGTGGGCAGTAATGGTGATTTTGAAATTTCAGGTGGATTAACGGATGTAATTACCTATTACAAAAACACAGGTACCAAAACAAAGCCAGTATATACCTTAACAAACAATAAGTTTTTATTGGGTGATTCAGCTTTTCAACACATTATTCCAGTTTGTGGAGACATTGATAATGACGGAGATATTGATATATTGTTGGGAACTGCCGCAGGTAAAATAGTGTGGTATGAAAATACTGCTGGCAAAAACAATCCTTGTGTGTTTAGGGTAAAAACAAACAGTTTATTGAATTTTGAAAATTATAGCGGTGAGCAAACTTTTGCGCCTGAAATATATGATTACAACAAAGACAATATCAATGATTTGGTCATTGGGATGTATAATGGAAGAGTAGCCGTGTTCAAAGGACTCGGTGGTGCTTTCCCTCAGTTTGAATTGGTGAGTAAAAACGCTTGGGGAATGAGAGCCAATTTGTGGCGCGATGATATTTCTCCTGCGGGTTTTGACAGTTATGGTTATGCAGTACCTAAAATTGCTGACCTTGATAATGATGGCGTTGATGAACTTGTTTTAGGGACATATTTTGGAACCCCAAGATTATATCATTTTAACAATCATGACATTACAGATAGTTTAATTGCCGATGAAACTTTCCTATATCAAGTTGCAGGAAAAGATACAGTTTCGCCATATATCGGACGACAAATTGTGCCTGCCATTGCTGATATTAATGGTGACAGTATTCCTGAAATGTTTTTTGGTTTATTGCGTGGTGGTCTTGAATTTGCAGTGAATGAAAAGGATGGCAAATTTGGCGCAATCAACAAGTTAGCTAAGGACTTAAAAGTTGTTATTTATCCCAATCCTTCAAATAATCAATTTGTGATTCAATTGCCGATAAATAATTTCAATTGGAAAATATCTTGTTTTAATATTGATGGGCAATTGATACAAGAATCGTTTATGAATAGAAACGAAAAACAAGTTCAAATCCAACAACAATGGCCAAATGGAATTTATCTCATTAAAATGACCAATGAATTAGGAGAGGTGCTAGTGAGTAAATTATTGGTTAACAGGAACTAATACGTTCTGTCCAATTACAAATTTCTCTTTACAGAAATAGTATTCATCTTCTCTGTTTGAAGCAACTATAAAGCATTTTTTGCTTTGATATTCCTTTATTAATATTTGATACAATTCAATTCCTTTGGTATCTAAATTGGTTAACGGTTCGTCTAGAATCGACAAAGGTTCATTGCCTAATATCGATAAACACAGCTTTATCCGTTGTTTCATGCCACTTGAATAGTGCATCAAAGGTTTGTTTTTGATTTTTGAGGGAAATTCACACAGCTCAATAATTTTATTGACAGTTACATCTGAACTAAAAGGTTTTAGGCTAGAATGAAAATGAAACCACTCCTCAATTGTAAATTCCTCAGGCAACTCTAATGCTGGTGACGCCAAACTATAGAAATCTTGACGTTCGTGCTCCTCAATCATACGATTTTCTGATTTCCAAATGAGTGAACCTTCGGTAGGCGAAACTTGTCCTGTCAACATCAACGTAAAAGTGGACTTACCAGCACCATTCGGACCTAAAATTGCATAGGAAGAATCGGGTTTAATCGGAATTTGCAAATCAATTCCTCGGTATAACCAAGTTCTGTGGTAGTTCTTACCGCAATTGGATAGAACAATGTCGATCATGTGTTATTTGGTACTGTAACCTTTCATTACACCACGG
>Ga0209597_1002681_pt1 | contig 11230 bp, 5 predicted proteins | sample M_140625_MF_Meta_FD_187316 | JGI IMG/M metagenome (GOLD analysis project Ga0209597, IMG submission 187316) | Freshwater microbial communities from Lake Montjoie, Canada to study carbon cycling - M_140625_MF_MetaG (SPAdes) (version 2) | ecosystem: Environmental > Aquatic > Freshwater > Lake...
AGTGGAGTATATTTTTCTTCACTATCTTCTAATTTAATAACTGCATGTCGGTGAGAAAAAGTCCCCCTTTCAACATCTTGTCCCGAAAAACGAACAGGGAAGCCTTCAATCATAATTGTTCCGTAGGCCATCAATTCTCCCATGGCCCAATCATAACTATTATTTGTAATCATTGCTTTTCTGTCATCAAAAACTTTTTGTATTTTATTAAAAAATTTTTTATCAGCAGGAAGCGTTGTTATTTTATTTGCTATTTCTAAAAAAATATTTTTATCAATTGCCGTGTTCGGCGATTCATCAAAATCAGAGGGATTAGCCATTTTTACACCTAACCAAGAGCCTTGTAAAAAGGAATTACCTTTTACATTTACAGCTTTTTTAGCTTCATCTAAGTTTAAGTCTAATTCCGCTTTAAATGCAGTTTCTATTTCTTTCGAAATCGCTTCAAATTCAGAATTTTCAGAAATCAATTTTTTTACATAAATATCTTTTGGATTTGGATGCGCGGCAATTAATTTATATAATAAGGGCTGAGTAAATCTAGGCTCATCCCCTTCGTTATGCCCATGTTTTCGGTAACATAATAGATCAATAAAAACATCTCTATGAAATGTTTGCCTAAATTCCATAGCTAATTGCGACACTAATGCTAAGGCTTCCACATCATCTCCATTTACATGAAACACGGGGCATAAAACTACTTTTGCCACATCCGTACAATAAGTTGAAGATCGGGCATCGATAAAATTCGTAGTAAAACCAACTTGATTATTAACAACATAATGAATAGTGCCACCAGTTTTATAACCATCTAACTGGCTCATTTGTAAAACTTCATATACTATTCCTTGACCAGCAATAGCAGCATCTCCATGCATCATCACTGAACAGGCTTTAGAATAATCTCCTTTATGTCTACCATCAATTTTTGCGCGGATTATTCCTTCTGCGACAGGAGCAACGGTTTCTAAATGTGAAGGGTTTGGGGTTAAACTCATGTGAACGCTAATCCCATTATCACTAATTTGATCTGAAGAAAAACCCATATGATATTTAACATCGCCATCAAAAAGAGCATCCTCACTTGGCCTTCCTTCAAACTCAGTAAAAACATCTTTATATGACTTTTTCATTATGTTTGTAAGTACATTAAGTCTTCCGCGATGAGGCATTCCAATAACATAATCAATGATTCCTAAATCGGCTCCCTTTTCCATTAATAAATTTATAGCTGGAATAAGTGATTCTGCACCTTCTAATGAAAATCGTTTTTGTCCTACAAATTTTGTATGTAAATAGTTTTCAAAGACAACTGCTTTAGTAAGTTTTTTTAAAATAGATTCTTTTTCTGCTTTTGAATAGTTTGGAGTGTTTTTATTTTTTTCCATTCGCTCCTGAAGCCATTTAATAACCTTGGGCTCTCTAACAAAAAGAAATTCAACTCCAATACTTCCGCAATATGTTTGTTCTAAGTGCGCAATAATATCAATTAGTTTTGCTTTTCCGATTCCGATTTCATTTCCTGCTTGAAAATATGTTTGTAAATCATTTTCGGTTAACCCAAAATTTATTAAATCTAAATTTGGTTTATAATCTCTTCGTTGACGAACAGGATTGGTTTTTGTAAATAAATGACCTCGTTGACGATAACCAGTTATTAAACTTAAGACTTTAAACTCTTTGTTTACATTTTCAGGAATTGTTTCATTTGATGCGTCAAAAGAAGTTCTTGAGAATTCGAATCCCTTAAAAAAATCTTGCCAAGACTTGTCTACAGAATTTGCGTCATTTTGGTATTGGATAAAAAGTCCTTCAATTGCATTTATATCGGCGTTTCCTAGGTATGAAAATTTGTCCATTATTTTGAATTATAATAATACTTAAAATTAGTAAAAATTGACCTATAAATACTAATTTAGAGTAAATTTGTTAATATGAATTCTAATTTTTTTAAGCGATTTCTTTTTTTATCTTCAACATTGATAAGTTTTATAAATGTTATCGCCCAAAATAATCAAGAGCAAATACAATTAAAAGTTGATCAGCTTATAGCAAAAAAAGCAGAATATCATCGTTTAACAGGAGGCGAAAAAGATGGTTATCGTTTAAAAATTTTTTTCGGTGTTGATAGAGATGAAGCAAATGCATTAAGACTTAAATTTAGTTCTAAGTTTAATGAGTATTCAAATTACGAAGAGTATCAGCGTCCAAATTTTGTGATATTAATTGGCGATTTTAAAACTAAACTTGAAGCATTTGCCGCCTTAAAAAAAATTCAAATAGAATTTCCAAATGCTTTTATTGTAAAAGGCAAAATAAAAACGACGTTAAAGCCTAAGGAGAAGTAAACTGTTTTTATTGTAGATTACTTATATTTTTTAGGATGAAATTTTATTTTTTAATGCTAAAATTTAAAAACTAAAAAGAAAAGAATTTATTTAATAATTAATTTCTTAGTAAAAGTTGAATTGTTAATTTTTAAGGAAGCAAAATAGATTCCAACTGGTAATTCACTTGTTTTAATTTGAAAAATATTTTCCCCCTCAGTTAAATAAATTTCTTTTTTGATTGTTATGGCTCCTAATCCATTATAAATATTTAAAATACTTTTATCGTTTTTAGTGGCTTTTATTTTAAACGTAAGTTCATCTGAAACTGGATTAGGATAAAAATTAAACGCATCTAAATTTTCACTTGTTTCCATTATTGTAAGAGGGGCATTTGGATCATTATATTTTATAGAAAATTGCAATGAATCGGAAGAATTTATAGCATTTATAAAAGAATATTTAATATAACTGTATCCAATTGCAGATGCCTCATCTAAATCACAACTTAAAACTTGATTGTCTCCTTGAATAGATGATGCAGATTGACCTGGAGTTAAGGTTAATGAGTGGGGGGAAATTAAAGTGCCTGCTAAATAACAATTGCCTGCAAAACAAAATCTGGCAACAGCAGTAGTCGAATTAACTGAATTTAAAATAATATCGTAGCGTTTTACAAAATATGATTTTGTAGAATTACTAATATTTTTAACGTCTAAAATAATTTCTCTTGTATTTTCAGCAGTCGTTGTTGTATAAATTGTTGATCCCGCTGCTACTGTATTTGTAGTATTAATAAAATTAATTAAAATATTATTTTGACAAAATACTTTTAAAGAAAAAACTAGGGCTAAATTAATTATTATTATTTTCATTTTAAGTCTTTTAAATTTCTACTTTATAATATTATTTAATTACAGTTATTTTTTTTGTAGTTTTTATACTATTCGATTCAAGAACAACGTTATATATTCCTTCAGGATATTGTTTAGTGTCAATTTGAATATTGTTTATCCCAATAGAAAAATTGAAGTTTTTTTCAAAAATCACTTGGCCTAAAGAATTAATTAAATTAATTCTATAATTTGAATTATTAATTGAATTAACTGTTAAGTTAACATCGCCACTAGTTGGATTAGGGAATACTTCTATGTTAATATTAGACAAAGGCGAAGAAAAAATTCCTACCGGATTTAGTTGAGAAAGATTCACGTTATCTATATAGAGATTGTTCCCATATGCACTTGTTGCCACAAATTTTATCAAAACAGATGGGTTTGAATATCCAAACAAATTAACACTTTCATTTCTCCATTGTGCTGCCGAAGGAACAAAAGGTGATGTAGTAGCTGGTGCAGTATTTAGATTTGTTCCTGATTTATCATAAACGTTTGTCCAATTATCACCGCAATCATCTGAAACAAATACTTCTAATTTATCGGCCTCGGTGGCATAAGTAGCATAAGCTAAATCAAAAGTTAAAGTAGGTGTAATTACACCTGCTAAATTAATTGGCGGCAAAATTAATTCATTAATAGTGCCTGCTGCATAAGTATAAAAATCCATTTTAGTTGATTCGGAAGATAAACCAAAACCTCCGCAAGAAGTACTTTTAACCCAACTTGGTCCAGAAGTCGCGTTAAATGTTGACCAATTTAAAGGAGGAAATGTAGAAGTAAATCCCTCAACTATGGGGTTAGTTTGATAATTAGAAATGGTAACAAATTTAGTAGTTGCACTGTTATTTACTAAATTATTGTCAGTTCCACTTACAGCACTTATGTTATAAGAAAATGTATGAGATCCTCCACTAACACTGATTGAACCGATAGCCATGGTTGTTGAAGCGCCTACAGCCAAGTTTCCGCTCCAAGAAAATATAGGCTTTATAATTCCATCAATATAAGGTGTTAAAGTAAAATTTGTTATGCCGTTGTTTCCATTATTTTTGATTGTAACATCAGGAGCAATCGTATTCGTACAAGATAAATTTGACACGAACGCAGAAACAGCTTTTGCGTCGTTAGAAAGCCCTTCGCTATTAGCCAGACCAGCTTGAGCTACTTTTTGATTGCCATCATCTTGAATAAATCCAACAAATGCAATTTCAGATTTGTCTCTAATGTATGAAGGTAATGGACAATTAATAGTAAACGTTTGAGTTTGACCAACGCTCCATGTTCCGGCGGTCATTGGCGTTCCATTTTGTAATGTAGGAAATGATTTTACTGCCACATCTTCAAAATCTTTTTCGCCATTAGTACCTGGTGCAGTAACGAAATGGACATGTCTTTCGATCATAACTAAACGGAATATTAAATTTCCAGTGGCAGAAAAAGATTGAGTAGCTTGAATATTAACAGTTAAGTTTACGGCGCTATATGCTTGGTTCCATGCACGAGTCATATTAATGCTAAATTCTGAAGGAACCGCTGCGGCTGAAGAAATAACATTGTTATTTAAATTAGCTGGATGACCTGAAGATGCTCCAAAAACACTCGCTTCTTGCCCATCTATTTTACTAGATGGGGCCGAGTTAATTGCTGGAGTATATCCATATCCACCACTTGCTAAAGTTTTCCATCTCCAATCGATTTCAACTTTATTGGTTTGATACAAAGACCATGTATTAGATGGAGCAGAAGGAATAGGAACCTGCCATTTAATAGCTACAATTTTAGGTGTGTTGGTTGGAGAGGCTAATATTAGATTTAGTCCTGGATTTGTTGATGCACATGGCGGACAATTTTCCCCGGTGAACTCTTCGTATAATGATAATCGAGGTGTTTGCGAAAACACAGTTAAACTTGTAATTAATAAAGAAAAGCTTAGTGTAATTTTTTTCATTTTTTTATTTTTTAAATAAACCTATTTATTAAGAGATATTTTTTTGTTACAGGTTCCTAATTCTGTTTCTAAAACAACCGAATAAATTCCAGTTGAAAATGAAGTTAGGTCTAATTGAATATAATTTAAGCCTGCCTTTAAGTTAACCGAATTTGAATAAACTAATTGACCTAAAGTATTTGTTATGATTAATTTTCCTTTTAATGTGCTAGGTAAATTAATTTTTAAGGTTGTTTCGCCATTACTAGGATTAGGGTATACTTCTATATTTTGAAAGGCTAAATCATTTTTCTTGATGCCAATTGGCTGAGCTTGCGAAAGATTTATGTTGTCAAGATAAAGATTGTTCCCATTATCATTTGTGGTTTTAAATTTAACTAAAACCGAAGGCTTATTAAATCCTGTAAGAGTAATGTTTTCGGTACGCCATTGAGAAATATCATTTACATCTGGAACATAAGCAAGCGGTGTAGGAAGCGCTGTAGCCAAAACTAAACCAGCATTACTATAAAAACTTGTCCAACTAGCGCCACAATTATCAGAAACAAACACTTCAAGTTGATCGTTACTATTGGCATTTCTTTGAGCATAGGCTAAATCAAATGATAACTCGGGCGCAGCACCTCCTGACAAATTCATAGGGGCTAAATATAAATTATCAACATCACCAATGGCTGGGTTATTAAAAAAATCGTATTTAGTAGATTGAGATGATAAATTATATCCACCTGCATTAGTTACTCTTGACCAAGACGGACCAGAATTAGGATTGCTATTAGCCCAATTTAATGGGGGGAATGAAGCTGCAGCGAAGCTTTCAGAAACGCTATTACCTGAAAAATTAGAAGCAACAAGATAAGAAACTTTGTTTGCAGAGTAGGTTAAGTTAAACGCAGGCACATTTAAATTAACGTTAAATGAAAAGGTGTGTGCCCCATTTGCAGTTGGAGTAGGAATAGAGTTTAAGTTAATGGTTGTGCTTGTGCCTGCTGCTAAAATTCCATTCCAAACCATTGGATTAGCGGCTATTCCATCTGTATATGGGTTTATTGTAATCGTATTAATCGAAGAAAGGCCGTCATTTCTTAAGGTAATTTGAGGCGTGATTGAATTGCTGCAAGTTACTTCTACTTTGGCATTTAAAGCTGCAAGCGCCTCAGAGGGCATAGCTACTTTACTAACTCGTGTTGCTTGGGCAACTTTTGTATTACCATCATCTTGAATAAAGCAAACAAAAGCAATTTCTTCTTTTTTTCTAGTATATGATGGAATAGGGCAATTAAGTGTAAATGTTTGAGTTTGTCCTATAGTCCATGAAGATGCCATAGAAATTCCTGATTGAAGAGTTGGAAAGGATTTAATAGCTACGTCTTCAAAATGTTTTTCGCCGTTTGATCCCGGAGCAGTTGGAAAGTCGATGATGTTTTCAACCATTACTGTTCTGAATTTTAAAGCTCCAACAGCATTAAAGTTAGCACTTGCTACAATACTAACCGTTAAGTTAATTGAACTACAGCTTGCATCCCATGCACGTGAAACAGAAATTGAAAAAGCAGAAGTATATGATTGAGCAGTTGAAATAACATTGTTATTTAAATTTGCCGGGTGGCCTGAGGCTGCACCAAAAACACTCGCTTCTTGTCCATCAATTTTGCTTGATGGGGCTGAGTTAATTGCTGGAGCATATCCATAACCTCCACTTGCAACGCTTTTCCATCTCCAATCAATTTCAACTTTATTGGTTTGATATAACGACCAAGTATTAGATGGCGCAGAAGGTATTGGAACTTGCCACTTAATGGCTACAATTTTTGGTGTATTGGTTGGTGAGGCTAACAATAAATTTAAACCAGGATTAGTTGATGCGCATGGCGGGCATGTTTCTCCTGTAAATTCTTCGTATAAAGACATGCGAGGCGTTTGAGAAAACGCCGTTAAACTTATCGATAAAAGGATAATAGTTAATGTAAAATTTTTCATATGTAAATAAATTATTAATTAGTTTCGAAATTTAATCAATAAAAAGGAAATTAAAAATTATTTAATTAAAATTCGGCTAAATAAATTAATTTATAATTTAAAGTAATTAATTGGATGTTCCCGATTTTTTAAAAATCAATGAACTTATTTAGTTTAGATATTTTTCTAAGCTAGTATCGAAACCCTCTTTAAATTCTATTATAGTTCCGAAATTTTCACCATCTATCAATATGTTTTTTCCTTTAACCTGGCCAAGCTTACTATATTTTGCCCCCTGTTTATTTAATTCTGCTTCAAAAGAATGAAGTTGATGTTCGGATATGCTTACGACAACTCTGCTTTGAGATTCTCCAAACAAAAAGGCGTCTTTACGAATTGATATGTCGCTATTAATCTCAAAACCCAAATTGTTTACCATGCTGCTTTCTAGTAAATTTATAAATAAACCGCCATCACTAATGTCGTGAGCCGAATTAATTAATTTTAATTTAATAAGTTTAGAAATTGAGGCCTGAATAAGATGTTCAGTTTCTAAATCAAAAAAAGGAGCGGGCGTATTATTAATTTTATGATAACTATATAAATATTCGGAAGAAGAAATGTCGTTTTTGCTTTCGCCTACCAAATAAATTAAATCGCCTTCGTTTTTAAAATCGAGAGTTGTTTGATTTAATTTATCTTCTAAGATACCTATCATTCCAATTGTTGGTGTAGGAAAAACAGGGCCCTCATAACTAGATTGATTATAAAAACTTACATTACCGCCAGTAACTGGGGTTTGAAATCTAATGCAAGCTTTACTCATCCCTTTAATAGCTCCAACAAATTGCCAATATACTTCAGGATTATAAGGATTGCCGAAATTCAAACAATTAGTTACAGCGCTTGGGATTCCTCCGCTACAAATAATATTTCTTGCAGCTTCACTAACGGCTATTGCGCAACCAATTTCAGGATCAGCATTAACATAACGTGCGTTACAATCTACAGTCATGGCGAGTGCTTTTTTTGTTCCTTTTATATTTACAATGGCGGCATCACTGGGTTTGTTTGTACTCATATTTAATGCCCCAACCATGCTGTCGTATTGATTATAAACCCATTTTTTACTAGCTAGATTAGGATGATTGGCTAAAAACAGCATAATAGGTTTTAATTGATTAGGCTCTTCAACTAGATTTATATTAAATTTTTTAGACTCTGCAAAATAGGAGGGCTCTTTATATTCGCGAGTATAAACTGGTGCGCCTCCCCCAAGAACTAAAACATCTGCAGGCACATCAGCAACTAATTCTTCATTCATAAAATATTTTAGACGGTCTCCAGCGGTAACCTCGCCAATTTGAGCGCAGTTAAGATCCCATTTTTCGAATACGGATTGTACTAAATTTTCTTTGCCTTTTTCAACAACAACTAACATTCGCTCTTGCGATTCGGATAAAAGAATTTCGAATGGATGCATGCCCGCTTGACGAGTAGGAACTTTGTCTAGCCAAATATTCATTCCATGCTTTCCTTTTGCGCTCATTTCTGATGTTGAGCAGGTTATTCCTGCTGCACCCATATCTTGCATGCCTATTACGGCGCCAGTTTTAATTACTTCGAGCGTTGCTTCTAACAATAATTTTTCTTGAAAAGGATCTCCAACTTGAACTGAGGGTAAATCTTTTGCAGAATCTTCGGTTAAATCTTTACTAGCAAATGCTGCCCCTGCAATACCATCTTTTCCTGTAGAGGAGCCAACAATAAAAACAGGATTACCAATACCATATGAAGTTGCGCTGATTGTTTCGCCATGTTTTACAATGCCAGCACTAAAGGCATTTACCAATGGATTTACATTATAACATTCATCAAAAAAAACTTCGCCTCCTACCGTTGGGATGCCGAATGCATTTCCATAATCGCCTATGCCTTTAACTATGCCTTTAACTAACCATTGTGTTTTTTGTGAAGAAATATCGCCAAACCGAAGTGAATTTAATTGAGCGATAGGTCTGGCACCCATTGTAAAAATATCCCGATTAATTCCTCCAACTCCGGTAGCCGCTCCTTGGTATGGTTCTATAGCACTTGGATGATTGTGAGACTCTATTTTAAAACAGCAAGCTAAACCGTCACCAATATCTACTAATCCAGCATTTTCTTCGCCGGCTTTTGATAACATATGAGGGCCGTCTTTTGGTAATGTTTTTAACCAATTGATTGAGTTTTTATACGAACAATGCTCGCTCCACATGACAGAAAAAATAGATACTTCGGTAAAGTTAGGCGTACGTCCTAAAATAGATTGTATTCTCTCAAACTCTTCAGTTAAGAGGCCTAATTTTTTTGCTGTTTCAACATCAGCAATCTGTTCTGAATATTTTATCTTTGCCATATTTTAAATAAAAGAAACAAATATATTGATTTTGACTGCTTGTTGTAATTTATTTTAATTAACAAATTAGAATCAAATCGATTTAAAAGAAATATTACGAATAACATAATTCATTCTATATATTTGAACAAATAATTCGTTTCATTTTGAAAACCTTTTTTATACCCTTTTTTATTTCAATTTTCTTTATTGGAATTCTAAACTTAAAAGCCCAAAAAACTACAGAGTTTTCGAACGACACCGTAAAATTTTCTAAAGAGTTAAGTGATTATTTTATTGATAATTCGGCGAATAAAGAAACCGCAAAAGATTATATTCGAGTCTTTGAGAAACTTTGGAAAGACAACGTCATTACTGGCTACTATAAACAGGCGGCAATTAATACCGCCAATGAAATGCTTAAAAAAAGATTTAAGCCATATCCGTATTTTTATGGATACATTAATACTTTAATAAATTCAATTCAATCAAATCATAGTAACGAAATATTTAAAGATTGGCAAACTTGTTTAGATAAAATCATAAATGGTAAGTCTTTGCGCGGCATTCAGTCTTTTTTGGATATGAGCGAGAATGTATTTAAGAAGAATGAATTTTATAAAACACCCTCATTTTCTTTTTATAGTTTGGAGACAAATTTTAAATTTGAGTTTGATACGATTGCACGCGTAATTTTCAATTCAATCACATTAGTAGGCGCCAATCCTAATGGCGATAGTTTATCCATAGAGAAAACTTCTGGAATTTTTTATCCGAACAGTGGAAAATTTATAGGCAAGGCTGGAAAAGTTAGTTGGGAAAAAAGTGGATTAGAAATTGATGTGTTTGCTTTAATAAAAAATTATACGATTGATTGTAAAACCGGAGCTTATTTTGCTGATAGTGTATTATTTACTGGCAAACAATTTTTTGATAAACCACAATTAGGTCGAATTAACGATAAAATTATTACAGAAAATGGAGAAAAAACTTATCCTCGCTTTGATTCTTACAGTAAACGTTTACTAGTAAAAAACATTTATCCTAATGTAGATTATGATGGAGGATTTAGCATGCGTGGTTCTAAATTTGTTGGTTCAGGAAGCCCATCAAATCCTGCCAGAATAATCTTTAGTCGGGATGGGAAAAAGTTTCTAGAAGTTAGCGCGCGCGCCTTTGGAATGAATAATGAAAAAATTGTTGCGAATCCAGGCATTATAAAATTTTTTTTAGATAAAGACACTATTTTTCATCCAGGCTTAAGTTTTAACTATCAAATAGATAAGCGTGTTGTAACAATTGTGCGAGGCGAAGATGGCTTGCAAAAAACACCTTTTTCAAATTCGTTTCATAAATACGACATGTACTTTGAACAAATTGTTTGGCCAATTGATGATTCTGTTATGATGTTTAATTTTTTGCCAAATAATTTTCAGGGCGAGGCTTATTTTGAATCTTCCGATTTCTATAATGCCCAAAAAGCAGAACTTATAAAATTAGGAGAGCAGATTAGTCCAATCACCAGAATGATTGATTTTTATAACGCAAACAACAAATCGGCCTCATTTTCGGTAGTTGATTTTGCTAAACACATCAAATATTTGGCGGTTGATTTAAGGCCAATAATTTTTAAAATGGCCGTGTTTGGATTAATTTATTATAATCCTGAAACAGACATTGTTACTGTTCGGCAGAGGCTCTTTAATTTTGCTTTAAA
>Ga0209597_1002682_pt1 | contig 11228 bp, 14 predicted proteins | sample M_140625_MF_Meta_FD_187316 | JGI IMG/M metagenome (GOLD analysis project Ga0209597, IMG submission 187316) | Freshwater microbial communities from Lake Montjoie, Canada to study carbon cycling - M_140625_MF_MetaG (SPAdes) (version 2) | ecosystem: Environmental > Aquatic > Freshwater > Lake...
GGGGCACTTTCGCTTGTTGCCGGCACGGCGATGCTGGCGATACCCGCCGAGGGCGTCCACGCGATGACCACCTTCATCGGTCTTGTGCTCCTGTTCCAGGCCGCCGCCAAACTGACGGCCGCCTTCTCTCTGCCTCGCGATTTTCCCTGGGGCTGGGTCCTTGCTGATGGCCTCATTTCGGCCCTGCTCGGCGGCATGCTCCTCATGAGCCCCACCCAGCAATCGGGCGTGTTTCTGGGAACGCTGATCGGAATCAACTTGCTGGCCAGCGGCGCGGCGTTCCTGGGCTCAGGCCTCTGGCTTAAGGAACGACTCGGCTGACGGGGAACACCAGTCCCTGCGGTCGTGTTCAGCACCGGCCGCCCCGGTCAGTCTGGCGATCCTTGCCCAGAAGGCTCTGGCTGGCCCCCACGACGCAAGCGTTTCCACGCCCACGTCTGTAGCCCCAGCCTCCTCGGCGGCCGCGAGAGCCACACGCACCAGGGCCTCTCCCACGCCACGTCGTCGGTCGCGAGGATCGACAACCAGCCAGGGAACTGAAAACCGCCGGTTTCCGCCCACCGTGGACACGGCCAGGCTGATGACACCCTGAACCGTGCCGTCAGCGCGAACGGCAGCCCACGCCCGCACGACCCGCCCACTCGGGCCTCGGACATCCGCCGCGAGCCCTTTCGCGGCGAGTGGTGGAAACCCGTCGTCTTCCAACGAGGCTGCTGCCAGCAGGCTCGCGATCCCATCCGACTCGAGGTCGGCGGCGGATACGACCATCACCTGCACCGCTCGATCGGTGAGGCGGCCTGACCGGTGTGCGGGGAACCGATGCACGATGACCGTCATGGTTCTGTCGATTCTGACGGCTAGGGCGTGACCGAACCGCGTTTTTCCGGTCCGTTCCGGCGGATTTCTACCACACCCTGAGAGTCCTGCCCTAGGATTCTTAAGGCCGCAGAGTGGCCTCAATCGGCACATATTCGCGGATTTCAGGACGAATGCCCCTGAGCGACGGTTTACGCTCACGGTAATGCGCGGGTACGCGCAATCCGTGACGTTATTGTATTTGTTGTCTGGCAGCGGTTTGAATATCATAAGCGTTGTATGGTTGTTTCCGTTCAGAATCACGAGCGACGCGGCAGGCTTCTCGACCTTATTCGCGTTCGGGGATTCGCGGCTCTCGAGGAGCTTGTGCGTGAACTCGGCGTCTCCGAGTCCACCGTCCGCCGTGACCTCGATGCGTTGGAGGAACAGGGAGCGGCCAAGCGGACACACGGCGGGGTGCTCTATGCCGGCGGGATGCCCCGACTCGCTGAGTTTGACGAGCGGCAGCCCGCCAACTGGGCGGCCAAGCGGGCCATCGCCTCCCGGGCAGCGGAGGTGATCGGCGATGGCGAGACCGTGCTGCTCGACGGTGGCACCACCACCTACGAAGTCGCTCGCCTGCTCGTCGGCCGCTCGCTCCAGGTCGTCACCAACAGCCTGCCCGTCGCCAACCTCTTCGCCTCGGAATCACGAAGCGACCTCGTGCTCCTCGGCGGCTACGTGTCGCCGCGCACGGGAGTCTGCCTTGGGCCCTACGCCAACGAACTCCTTGGGCGGCTGCACGTCACGACCACCGTGCTCTCCGCGGCCGGGATCGCCGACGAGGGGCTGTTCAACGCCCATCTGCTGCTCGCCGAGACGGAGCAGGCGATGCTCCGAGCGGCAAGCCGCGTCATCGTGGTCGCCGACAGTTCCAAGTTCGGCAAGAAGAGCCTCACCCTCGTTGCGCCGCTCGCGGAGATCGATGCCTTTGTCTCTGACGACGGACTCGCCGAAGACTGGCGCACGCGAATCTCCGCCGCCGGATCCGAACTCATCATCGCCGCCATTCCGCCCGACGCCGCCGACGACCACGAGTCACGCCCCTCTCCACGCCGTCGCCACGCCTGAGAACGCCCCATGGCCATCGCATCCCCCACTCTCAACGGTCACACCGCCGGACTCGATCGCAACTCGATCGAGCGGATCGTCCGCGAGATCGTGCTGTCGTCCCGCGGCGTGCCCCCATCCCAGGCGGCTGTCACCCCGAAGGCCGAGCCGAAGCTCGTGGTGAGCATCTCGGCCCGCCACTGCCACCTCACCGACGAGCACGTCGTCAAACTCTTCGGGCCCGGCAGCACGCTGACGCCGATGAAGAGCCTCTACCAAGACGGCTTCTATGCGGCCGAGCAGACGGTGATGCTCGTGGGGCCGAAGCGAAAGATGCTGCCCACCGTCCGCGTACTCGGGCCCACCCGAAAGGCCTCGCAGGTGGAACTCGCCTTCACCGACGGCATCTCGCTCGGAATCGACCTGCCAGTGCGGCCCAGCGGCAAGATCGCCGGCACCCCCGGCTGTGTGCTCGTCGGCCCCGCGGGCGCGATCGAACTCGCCGAGGGTGTGATCCGGGCCGAGCGGCATGTGCACATGAGTTTTGCCGACGCCGACTTCTTCGGTGTCAAGGATGGCGACCGCATGAGCCTGGCCATCAAGGGCTCGTGCGCGACCGTGTTTCGCGACCTGCTCGTGCGGGCCGACGCCACCAGCAAACTCGAGGTGCACATCGACACCGACGAAGGCAACGCCGCCGACCTCGATCACGCCTCAGGCGTGGAGTTGATCCGACAAACCTGAGACTCATGCCACAGGTTGAAAACCTGTGCTACGTCAAACAGCACCCCGAAACACAGGTTGCCAACCTGTGCTACTTCAGACAACACGAGCCCCCCGTAGCACAGGTTGCCAACCTGTGCCCACACAACACAACACCCCGTAGCACAGGTTTTCAACCTGTGCCCACACAACACAACACCCCGTAGCACAGGTTTTCAACCTGTGCCCACTCGACGCGATGGCCAAGAAAAAGGCTGCCAAACGAACGAAGAAACAAAACACGACCGTGAAACCGGCGCGTGCCGGTGCGGTTCGCGGGGATGGCCCCGCAAAGGCTGGTTGGTTGTTTGATCCCGGAACGGAGCGACAGATGGCAAAGCAGACAGATGCCCTCGGCATGATCGAGGTGAAGGGTTTCACGACCCTTGTGGAATCAGTTGACGCGATGATGAAGGCGGCGAATGTCACCTTCATGGGCTGGGACAAGATCGGTAGCGGACTCGTGACGGCGTTCGTCTCGGGCGACGTGGCCGCGGTGAAGGCGGCGACCGACGCAGGTGCGGCGGCCGGCGGCCGGATCGGCGAGGTGGTGAGCGTGCAGGTGATCGCGCGTCCGCACGAAGACCTGCAGATCGTGCTGCCCACGGGCGGCTGATCGACAATTGGATCGATACCAAACCCTTCTTCAACCCATTTCAAAGGACATCAGATGAATACGGCGATCGGAATTCTGGAAACCAAGGGACTCGTGGGCCTCGTCGAGGCCACCGACGCGATGGCCAAGGCGGCCAACGTGAAGATCCTCAAGCGGGTGAGCATCGGCAACGCCTTCGTGGCGACGATCGTGCAGGGTGACGTGGGCAGCGTGCGGGCGGCCGTTGAGGCCGGTGCCAGCGCGGCCCAGCAGGTCGGCGAACTCGTCGCCAGCCACGTCATTCCGCGGCCGGCCGAGACCCTCGTGGCGGCTTTTCTTGCCTGAGTTCAATCCCGCTTGGCCATCCGTGGCCAACGCGGGATTGGCAGCCCTCGCGAAACCCACCCCAATGAAAATCCTCGTTGCCAACCTCGGCTCCACGAGCTTCAAGTACCGGCTCTTCGACCTGCCTGAACGGGCGGGTCAAGCCGGTGCGGAGCAGGAGCTTGCGCGCGGCGGCGTGGAGCGGATCGGGGCTACTGAGAGTCGCGTGTATGCGACTGTCGGCGGGAGGGCGATCGAGAAGGTGATGCCGGTGCCAGACCACGCCGTTGCCCTCCAGGCGGCGCTCGAGCAACTGACGGCCGACGGCGGTCCGCTGACGAGCGTCGACGAAGTGGCGGCGGTGGGCTTCAAGGCGGTGCATGGCGGCCGCGTGAGCGGGGTTGTGCGGGTGGGGCCCGACGTGCTTGCGGCGATGGAGGAAATGGCGGCGGTCGCCCCGGCGCACAATCCTCCCTACGTGCGGGCGATGCGACTGCTCGGCGAGCGGATGCCGGGCGTGCCGCTCGTCGCCGCCTTCGAGACGGGCTTTCATGCGTCGATTCCCGACCGCAACGCCCTCTACGCGGTGCCGACCGACTGGGTCGAGCGGCATCTCGTCCGGCGCTGGGGTTTTCATGGGGCGAGCCATCGCTTCGTGGCGGGGCGGCTGGGCGAGCTCGTCCCGGGCGGCCGGCGGGCGATCTCGTGCCACCTCGGCGGCTCGAGCAGCGTGTGCTGGATCCAAGAGGGCAGGAGCGTCGGCACGTCGATGGGGATGAGCCCGCAGTCGGGCCTGCCCCAGAACAATCGTGCCGGCGACTTCGATCCCTTCGCGCTGCTTCATGTGGCGAAGCAGACGGGGCGGAGCTTCGAGGACCTGCTGGTGGAGCTTTCAGGCAAGGCGGGTCTGGCCGGGATGTCGGGCACCTCGGGCGACATGCGGGATCTCGAGGAGGCGGCAGCAGCCGGCAATGATCGGGCGCGGACCGCGATCGACGTCTACGTGGCGTCGATCCGGCACTGGCTCGGGGCGGGCATCGTCGAACTCGGCGGGCTCGACGCCATCGGCTTCGCGGGGGGGATCGGCGAGAACTCGCCGCTCACCCGGGCGGCGGTGGTGGCGGGCCTCGGTGACCTCGGGATTGCGATCGATCCCGCGAAGAACACCGCCAAAGCCACGGGAGAACGCGCGATCCACGCCGCCTCGTCGCGGGTCGCGATCTGGGTGATTCCCACCAACGAGGAGTTGATCGTCGCCCGGCAGGCGCGTGACCTGCTGGCGGCCGACCGCGGAACCGCGAACGGAAAAGGTGCCTGATGTTCGTCGCCCTGGTGACCGGCTCTGTGGTGGCCACGCAGAAGACCGAGTCGATGACCGGCCACAAACTGCTTGTCGTGGAGCCCTACCGTCTCGACGAGAAGACGCGATCCACGCTCGTCTCAACGGGCCGCACCTTCATCGCCGTCGACACGCTCGGCGCGGGTGAGGGTCAGTTCGTCCTCGTCACGCAGGGCTCGAGTGCCCGCCTCACCCCCGAAACCAAGTCTCTGCCCATCGACGCCGTGGTGATCGGTCTGGTCGACACCGTTCGCGTCGAGGGGAAGGAAGTCTTCAGCAGGAAATGAACCCATCTATGTCCACCGCCTCGCCCAACGTTCCATCAAGCGCCTCCGCTCCCGACATCGCCGCGATTGTCCGCCATGTGATTGAGCAACTCGGAGCCTCAAACGTGGCATCCGCCCGGCCGGCGGCTGCCGCCTCGCCGAGTGCCACCGGCTCCTTCGCCGGTGCCAACGGCGTGTTTGGCAGCGTTGACGAGGCCGTCCGCGCCGCCACCGAGGCCTTCGAGCAGCTCGAGCGGCTCGGCGTGGAAGGCCGGAAGAAGGCGATCGCCCACGTTCGCCGGATCGCCATCGACGATGCCGAGGAGCTCGGCGCGATGGAGTTTGCCGAGACGAAAATCGGCCGGCTCGACCACAAAATCGAGAAGCTCAAAGTTCTCGGCGAAAAGGTGCCGGGCGTCGAGTTCATGCAGAGCGAGGTGTTCAGCGGCGACCATGGCCTGGCCGTGATCGAGCACGCCCCGTTCGGCGTGATCGGCGCGATCACCCCGGTCACGCACTCGCTCCCTACGATCGCCTGCAACGCGATCAACATGATCGCGGGCGGCAACACCGTGGTCGTCAACCCGCACCCCAGCGGCCGGCGGATCGCGGCCGAGGGCGTGCGGCGATTCAATGCCGCAATCCACCGCGACATCGGTATCGACAATCTCATCTCGCTCGTGGCCGAGCCGTCGCTGGAGTCGGCGGGCCAACTCTTCAACCACCGGGGCGTGAAGCTGATCTGTGTGACCGGCGGCCCGGCGGTGGCGAAAGCCGCGCTGCAGTCGAGCAAACGGGCGATCGTGGCCGGCCCGGGCAATCCGCCCGTGGTGGTGGACGACACGGCCGACCTCGACAACGCAGCCCGCTCGATCATCGCGGGAGCCGCCTACGACAACAACCTCCTCTGCATCGGCGAGAAGCAGGTGTTTGTGGTGGCCAGCGTGTTCGATCGGATGATGGCGGCGATGGAGCGGGCCGGGGCGCTGCGACTGAGCCCCCAGCAGGTTGACGCCCTCACCAAGCGGGCGATCGTGATGGCGGGCGAGGGCGCCCACCGGCACTGGGTGCCCTGCAAAGACCTCCTCGGCCAAGACGCGTCGCTGCTGGCGAGGGCCGCGGGCGCTGCGGGCCGCGAGGGACTGGAACTGGTGTTCGGCGAGACCGACAACGACAACCCGTTCGTGCCAACCGAGCAGATGATGCCGTTCGTCCCCTTCGTCCGCTGCCGCGACGTGGACGAGGCGATCCGGCTGGCTCACGAGAGCGAGCATGGCTTCCGCCACACGGCGATCATCCACTCCAACGACGTCCGGGCGATGACGCGGATGGGCCGCCTCCTCGACACCACGCTGTTTGTGAAGAACGGGCCGAGCGTCGCCGGCCTCGGCCTCGGCGGCGAGGGGTACCTGTCCTTCTCGATCGCCACGCCAACCGGCGAGGGCGTCACCACCCCGCTCACGTTCACCCGGCAGCGGCGCTGCACGCTCGTCGACGATCTCCGGATCCTCGGCAGCGCTTCGGCCGTTCGCTCGTGATTCCCCACCCCTGACCAGAACCTCCAGACCGACCGACACGCCCATGCAACTGGCCCGGATCATCGGCACGACGACCGCGACGGTGAAGCACCCGTCGCTCGCCGGTGCGCGGCTGCTCGTGGTGCAGCCCCTGATGGCCGACCGCCGGTCGCCGGACGGCGACCCCCAGATCGCCGTCGACACGGTGGCAGCGTCGATTGGTGACGTGGTGGTGATCACGAGCGACGGCCGACTGCTGCGAGACATTCTCAAGAGCGAGGCGACCCCCGCCCGCTGGAGCACGATCGGCCTGGTGGACACACCATGAGCACCCCGATGACGCTTGACGCCGCTGCGGTCCAGGCCCTCGTCGCGGAGGTCGTGCGGCGGATCCTCGCCGCCCAGGCGCCGACTGCTGCCACGAAGCCTGCCGCTCCTTCGCCGCAGCCTACGGCCGCAGCGGCCGGAACAGCGATGTCGATACCCGACCGCGTGATCACGCTCGCGCATCTCGAGCGGCTGCCGGCGGCGGTCCGCGAGGTGGTCGTCGATGCCAAAGCCGTGATCACTCCCTCGGCCCGTGAGCATGCCAAGGACGCCGGGATCTCACTCGTCCGCGGCCAGCCGGGCGACACGACGGTCGTCGCCGCACGCCCCTTCGTCATCGCGCAGGCCGCCTGCCGGGGTGACGCCTCGGCACGCACCGCGGCGATTGCCCGCGCCGTGCCCAGTGCTCAGCAACTCCCCGCCTCCGGCCTGGCGGATGTGGTGGCGGCCATCGCCGCCCACGCATCGAAAGACGCCGCTCGCGGCGTGCTGCTCACCGGCCGCCCGGCCGTGGCGTTGGTGCTGGCCAACCGCTCCGCGAGCCTTCGGGCCGTCACCGCCCGCGACGCAGCCTCGCTGGCGGCAGCCGCCGCCGACACCGCCGCGAACCTGCTCGTCGTCGATCCCGGCCAGTTCACCGGTGGCAGCCTGGAGCGAATCTGTGCGGACTTCCACCGCACCGCCTCCGGGCCGCTGCCGGCGGAACTTGCCGCCACCGCCCCCGGCTGCGGCTGCAAGACCCACACACACTGACGAACTCTGTCCGTTCACCATGAACAACATGAACAACCAACCGACAGGCGAAGGGATCGGCGTGAGGATGACGAGCGTAGGCGTATCCTCGCCTCGGCGAGGCAACTCATGCCGTCCCGAAGCCGGATTGGGCTGAAAGACGTATGCGACTCGGCAAAACCATCGGCACTGTGACGCTCGTGCAACCTCACGCGACGATGCGCGGGGGTGTGCTCCGACTGGTTGTCCCGCTGGCAACCGCCGACCTCGCGGCTGGAGACGGCACAGCCGAGCCACTCGTGGCCTGGGATGACCTCGGTGCCGGCGACGGTCAGCTCGTCGCCTTCAGCGAGGGGGGCGAGGCCGCCCAGCCGTTCCGACCGCTCGACAAGCCCGTGGACGCCTTCATCGCCGCCCTGATCGACCACCTCGACGTGACCTCATGACCGGCACGACCGTTACAGCCACCACGCACGCCGCCGCCCGCAGGCTTTTCGCGTCCGACAAACCGTCCGCAACCCGCAGCATGGGCAAGAATCGTTAGGACACTCACCCCGTAGGAGCAACCCACCATGGCGAACATCACTCCCAAGACCACCGACAAGTCGCTCAATCAGCTCAAGGAAGAGATCTGCGACATCGGCCGCCGGATCTACAACAAGGGCTTTGCGGCCGGCAACGACGGCAACATCTCGTTCCGCCTCGGCCCCGATGCCGTGCTCTGCACCCCGACCATGATCTCCAAGGGCTTCATGAAGCCCTCCGATCTCTGCATCGTCGACATGGAAGGCAACCAGATCGGCGGCACGCGGAAGCGGTCGAGCGAGATCCTCCTCCACCTGACGATCCTGAAGGATCGCCCCGACATCAACTCGGTCGTCCACTGCCATCCGCCGCACGCCACCGCGTTTGCCGTGGCCCGCGAGCCGATCCCGCAGTGCGTGCTTCCCGAGGTCGAGGTGTTTCTCGGCGACGTTCCGATCACGCGGTACGAGACTCCCGGCGGCCAGAAGTTTGCCGACACGGTGAAGCCGTTCGTGAAGCAGTCGAACGTCGTGATCCTGGCGAACCACGGCACGGTCAGCTTCGGCGAGACGGTCGAGAAGGCCTACTGGTGGACCGAGATCCTCGATGCCTACTGCCGGATCCTGATGCTGTCGAAGGACCTTGGCCGGGTGACCTACCTGACGAAGACCGAGACGAAGGAACTCCTCGACCTCAAGGCCAAGTGGGGTTACACCGACCCGCGGCTCGACAAGACGATGGAAAACTGCGACATCTGCGCCAACGACGTCTTCCGCGCCAGCTGGGGCACGACGGGCGTGACTCGCAAGGCCTTCGACGCCCCGCCCCCGATGGGTGCGGATCCGGAAAACGCCACCCGCCCGGTGATGCCAGCTGGCCTCGACACCGAGGCTCTCGTGAAGGTGGTCACCGAGCAGGTCTGCAAGCAGCTCGGCATTGCGGCGGCCTAACACCCACCCTCGGTCCGGCGTCGCCGGGCCGGTCATAGGATTGGAGACAAGAACGTGAAAGTCGGCATCATCGGCGGCGGCGGGATCGTGGGCTCCTCGGCGGGCTTCGCGCTCCAGCTTGGCGGAATCGTCCACGAGATCGTGATCGTGGATGCGAATCCCGACCTGGCCGACGGCCAGGCGCTCGACATGATGCACGGCGCGCCCGCGATCGCCGACCAGGTGATCCGAGCCGGCGGCTACGAGTGCCTCGCCGACGCCGACGTGATCTGCATCACCGCCGGCCTGCGGCGGAAGCCCGACGAGAGCCGACTGGCACTGATCAACCGCAACGTCGTACTCTTCCGGTCGATTCTTGCCGAGATCAAGTCCAAGGGGATGCGGAACGACTGCATCGTGCTCGTCGTCTCGAATCCAGTCGACATCTTGACCTCCCTCGCCGAGAAGGAACTCAACCTTCCCAAGGGCCATGTGGTGGGCCTCGGCACGCTGCTCGATACCCTCCGCTTTCGGGCTCTGCTCGCCCTGAACCTGAAGGCCCCGGCCACGCAGGTGCAGGCGATGATCCTCGGCGAGCATGGCGACAGCATGGTGCCCGTGTGGAGCAGCGCCAGCGTCGCCGGTCTGCCGCTCGAGAAATATCCTGGCTTCAGCGCGAAGCTTGGTGCCGACGTGTTCCAGCGGGCGAAGACGAGCGGCGCCGAGATGATCAAGAAGAAGACCGGTGCCGGGTTCGCCGTGGGCGTGTCGATTGCCGAGGTGATCCACGCGATCGCCCTCGACGCGAAGCGGGTCCTGCCGGTCTCGACGGTGCAGTCCGGCTGTTACGGCTTTCGCGACGTGGCCCTGTCGGTGCCCACCGTGGTGGGCCGAGCCGGTGCGGAAAAGACGCTTGAGATCGACCTCTGGCCGAAGGAGGTGCAGGCTCTCAAGGCCAGCGCTGCCGTCCTCCAGAAGACGCTCGGCGACGTGCTCGCGTCGGCCTGACGTCGCCCCTCAGCGGCATCACTTCCGTCGTAGGCCGTCCTCCCGTCGGCGTGCGATCTCGGCGACGCTCACGCCCCAGACATGCGCCGTGCCGTCCCAGGATCCCGTCACGAGGGAATGGCCGTCCGGAGCGAATGCCACCCCCCAGACCTGGTCGGTGTGACCGCGAAGCATTGGCGTCGCTCGCCCACTGGCCACGTCCCACACCTGCGCCGTCCCATCCGCCGACACGGCCGCCACCCGTTCGCCGTTAGGGGAGAACTCCGCCTTCCAGATCTGGCGGGCAGGCCCCGTCATCACCGAAACGAGCGAGCCGTCGCGGGCGTCCCAGACCCGCACCGCACCGTCGGAGCAGGCCGTTGCCAGCATCGTGCCGTCACTGGAGAACGCCACCCAGTTCACGGGCCCCTCGTGCTGATCGAAGCGGCGGATCTCGGTGCCGTCCGCCACCCGCCAGAGCCGTGCCGTCCGATCCTCGCACGCCGTCGCAAGCGTGCCGCCATCAGGGGAAAAGGTTGCCCGGAAGACCCGGCTTCCGTGCTTCAGAGGCTCGCCCACCCGCCGCCCATCATCGAGGTCCCAGATCCGTGCCGAGCGATCCTCGGAAGCGGTGGCCAGCAGCCTCCCGTCTGGCGAGAACTCGAGCGCGTACACCCTGCGCTCATGCGGCTTGAACCAGTGGCTGCGGCGGAGCGTGCCGCGATCCCACAGCTGCACACTGGCGTCGTCGCAGCAGCCGGCCACCGTCTGCCCATCTGGAGAGAACCGCACGTCGTTCACCCGACCGACCGCCTTTCGGAGGACGCCCTTCGGCTGCAGGGTGGATGCATCCCAGAGTCGGACCACCGAGTTGGCCATCGCGGTCGCGATCAACTGCCCGTCCCCGGAATACGCCACCGAGAGCACCTTGTCGTCGGCCCGCATCACCGGGGCGATCCCACCGTCGGCGTCCCAGACGCGCACCGTGCCGTCGCCCGCTCCGGTCGCCAGCCAGCCGGT
>Ga0209597_1002690_pt1 | contig 11207 bp, 10 predicted proteins | sample M_140625_MF_Meta_FD_187316 | JGI IMG/M metagenome (GOLD analysis project Ga0209597, IMG submission 187316) | Freshwater microbial communities from Lake Montjoie, Canada to study carbon cycling - M_140625_MF_MetaG (SPAdes) (version 2) | ecosystem: Environmental > Aquatic > Freshwater > Lake...
TACCGGGCTCCAGGAACAAAAAGGGGATGCCAAACCGACCCTGTTTGCCTTCCACGACACTCGCGATCCCGAGGACTTGTTCCACGTGGAACAGACCGGTGAGCGCCGACTGGGCTGGAGCCCTGGCAGCGAGCAGGCATCGTGCTGGATGACTTACACGACTCCCGCCTCAGAAAAGATCGTGCGTGATAATCTGCATAAATCAGCCATGTACTCCGGCGAAATTGAAGGGGTGGGGCCGCGCTACTGCCCGAGTATCGAGGATAAATTCGTACGATTCGCTGATAAGCCCCGCCATTTGCTCTTTCTGGAGCCAGAGGGAAGAAGCACCAATGAGTATTACATTAATGGCCTATCCACGAGCCTGCCATTTGAGGTGCAGCTCGATCTCGTTCATAGCATTCCTGGCCTCGAGCAGGCCGTGCTGCTGCGGCCAGCCTATGCCGTGGAATATGATTTTGCCCCGCCCACCCAACTCTTTCCATCGCTTGAATCACGCAAGGCCGAGAACCTTTTTTTAGCCGGACAAATTAACGGCACCTCGGGCTACGAAGAAGCCGCCGCCCAGGGGCTAATCGCCGGCGTCAATGCGGTCTTAAAGGTGAGGGGAGAAGACCCCTTGATTATTCAACGCCATGAAGGTTATATTGGAGTGCTCATCGATGACTTGGTCACCAAAGGAACCATCGAACCATACCGCATGTTTACCAGTCGCGCCGAGCATCGTTTACTCTTTAACCACGGCAGTGCTGAATTGCGCCTGGTCGAACATTCAAAATTTCATAAACTACTTTCTAGCAATAGGATAGGAAATATTTTACATAAATTAAACCGAGTGCACTATTGGCAAAATTATCTTGAAAACACCCGATCAGGCCCGGGGATGTGGGCGGAGGGAATCCGCCGTGATAAAGAGATTGCGAAGCTACCGTCAGAACTGGAGGCGGAGACCTCAGAAATTCGGGAGGAAGTGCTCTATCGCGTAATTTACGCTGGCTATCTAGAACGTGAGTTACGCCAAGTTGAGAAACTGAAGCACGTCGAAAAAATCCGCATCCCGCTGGCCATGGATTATGCCGCTATTCCAGGCATGCGGCGAGAAAGCGCCCTGAAATTAGCCCAGTTCCGTCCCCAAAACCTGGGCCAAGCGAGTCGGATTAGCGGGGTTAACCCTGCCGACATCAGTATCCTAATGGTTCAAATCGCGGCCCAACGTCGAGCGACTGAAGCATCGTGAGCCAGTCGCTGGGCGATCGCTGCCTGGGTTTATCTTACTCCAATGAATCCCGTGCCTATTAAACCAGCATTTGTAGAGCTAATGGCGCAGCGGCGCGCCGATCTAAGCGCTAAACTCACCGCAATTTTCCCAGCACCGCGAGCGATTGTCTGGGAAATCGGCTGCGGTCACGGTCATTTCCTCGAGCGTTACGCCGCCGAATTCCCCCTGCGCCTTTGCCTCGGGGTAGATTTAGCCAGTGAGCGGATAACGCGGGCTTTACGCAAATCCGAGCGGGGCAAGTTACTCAATTGCCACTTCATCCGCGCCGATGCGCTCGATTTTCTCCACGCCCTGCCGAAAGGAGTTACCCTTCAAGAGATTTGGGTACTTTTTCCTGATCCCTGGCCCAAAAAACGCCACCACAAGAACCGCATTTTACAGCCTGATTTTTTTGCCGCCCTGGCTGCCTATGCACCGGCTGAGGCCCGACTGTATTTTCGCACAGACTCAATCGACTATTTCCAGGCCGTGCAGGCACTACTGCCTAGTTTAAAAACATGGGAAATCCCCAAAGCAGAGGAGCCCTGGCCCTTAGAACATGAAACGGTCTTTCAAGCCCGCGCCGAGAGCTACCAATCGCTGATCTTAGTCAGGACATCACATCCAGCCAAATCAGCAGAAATAATTGCCCCAGCAGTGCCGCCGCCAGAAGACTCCAGGTTACCTGCATGAAAATATTATGCGCCAGTTGCCGCTCGCCGTTAGCGCGCCGAGCGGGCGCTGTTCGATCGAGTAATGCGTGATGGGCTAAGTCCATATTGCAGCAATCAGACTTTACGCTGGGTAGCGCAAGCCTGCTGCGCGCATAAGTTTTCGTCGGGTTGTTTTGGGTCAGCCCTAATTCCACCTTATTAACCCGTTTTTTATATTTAGAGGGTTGACGCTGCTCCGCGCAGAAACCTACCTAATCGCTCTCTCACTGCCGATTTTGTCTTCATTAGAATACGCATGCGCCTCGCCAAAAAAATTATCGCCACCTCCGCCGCTCTGGTAAGCGCCGTTGCTATGTTCGCGAGTGAAGGGCAGGGGGTCGCGCCAGCCGCCGCTAAATTGTATGATTTTGGTAACGGCTGGGCCATTACTAATAGCATGGCAACGGGCTGGACTGTATCGGCCGTGCTCATCGCTCTAATTTTGTTCGCGGTGCGCAAACCGCAAGTGCTGCCGACTAAGAGTCAGGCCGTCTTTGAGTCACTCTTGGAGGGGCTGCGTGATCTCTTCGAGCCGATTGTGGGCAAAAAAGCCTTTCCCGCGACTTTCCCCTTACTGGTTACCTTCTTTATCTTCATTCTTATTCAAAACTGGATGGGTTTGCTACCGGGCGTCGGGACGATCGGCTGGGGGCATTACGTGGATGGAGATTTTCATATCAGCTCCCCGTGGATTCGCCCTTTTACCGCCGACTTCAATAGCACCATCGCGCTAGCCTTAGTTTCCTTCGGAGCCTACCTCATCATCATCTTCAAGTATGCCGGACCGAAACTCATCCTGTGGGATCTTTTTGGCAATAAAGCCGATAAAAAAGAAACCCCGGGTTGGCTTTACCCTTTTCTGACTTTGGTCTTTCTGCTCGTCGGCTGCATTGAGGTTTTCTCCATTATCATCCGACCCTTCACGCTTTCAGTACGGCTATTCGGCAACGTCTTCGGCGGTGAAAACCTCCTCCATGGAACCGGTTTCATTTTCATTTTCTATTTCATGGAATTGCTCGTCGGGCTGATTCAAGCCACCGTCTTTACGCTCCTCACCTCGGTCTATATTGGCCTCCTCTGCAATCACGGCGATGATCACGAAGCAGGCCACGCCGCTGAGGCTCACCACTAATAATTTATCGCCGGGAGCGTGCCTCGCGTGCGCACGGCGACCACTGCAACCACAACTAAAATAAATATATGAACCTCCTCCTCGCTGAAATTACCGGTAATATCGCCAGCGCTTTCGGTCTACTCGGCGCCGCCATCGGCGTCGGCCTCATCGGCAATAAGGCCGCCGAAGCCGTCGGCCGTAATCCCGGCGCATCCGGCAAGATCCTTGTCCAAGCCATCATCGGTATGGCGCTCGCCGAAGGCCTCGGCATTCTCGCGCTGTTCCTCGCCAAGTAATCAACCCTCTTCACTGGCGCCGCGCCGCCCAACGCTGCGCCCGCCAGTCCCTTTCTCGTCATGCTGACTACTCTCCTCGCTGTCACTGAATCCGCCCACGAATCTGGCATCGTTCAGCAATTCGGTCTCGAGCCGAAATTCGTGATCATGCAGGTGGTCAGCTTCCTGATCCTCTTTGGCGTCCTCTACCAATTTGGGATTAAGCCGACCATCACTACGATGGCCGAGCGCAACCAGAAGATCGCGGACGGACTCAAGCATGCGGAAGAAACCGCCATCCGCCTTGCCGCTGCCGCCCAAGAGAGCGCGCAACTCATCAAGACCGCCCAACTCGAAGCTTCGAAAGTAATTGAGGAAGCCCGGAAGTCCGCGAAGGAATTTGCCGACAAACAAAACACCGAAGCCACCGCCCGCGCCGCGGATACCCTCGTCAAAGCGCAACAGGCCATTGAGCTCGAGCACAAGAAAATGCTCAACGAAGCGCGCAGCGAAATCGCCCGGCTGGTTGTCAAAACGACCGAACAGGTTTTGGCCAAGAAACTTTCTGAGGCTGACCGCGCGGCTTATAATGAAGCTGCCAGCAAAGAACTCACCTCAGCTTAATTTGATCTATGCGCGGCGATAAAAAAACCAAGCTTTTGGCTAAACAGCTTTTCAAGCTGAGCCTGCGCGATGGCCAAGTGTCATCCGAGCAAGTCGCCGGCGTGTTAGGTTATATTGAGCAAGCCGCCCCGCGCCACGCCCTCGCGTTGCTGAAACTTTACCAGCAGGCCATCGTCACCGAGTTGGCCAAGTCCCACGCCCGCGTGGAACACGCTGGTCCCATCAGCGCCGCCACCCTGCAATTAATCGCCAGCGCGATGACCAAAAAATACGCGCGCCCCGTCACCGCCACCGCTCAACCGAACCCGCGCTTGTTGGCTGGCCTGCGCGTGCGCATTGGCTCCGATCTCTATGAGTCGTCCGTCGCCGGCCAACTCGCTACTCTTTCCCACGCAGTCTAACCCCGTCTCCTTTTAATTCCTCCTCCAGATGAGCACCGTCGTTGAACAAATCGAACAGCAGATCGCCAAGCTTTCCAGCAAGGCCATCAAGAAGAACACTGGCACCATCCGCGCAGTCGCCGATGGCGTCGCCAAACTCGACGGTCTATCCGACGTCATGTATAATGAGATGGTGCAGTTTCCGGGCGGCGCCATCGGCATCGCCCTCAATCTCGAAGCCGACGAAGTGGGTTGCGTCGTCCTTGGTGACGTTTCGCAACTGAAAGAAGGCGACGAAGTTCAGACCACCGGCAAACTTCTCTCCGTACCCGTCGGTCGCGCCCTGCTCGGTCGCGTGGTCGATGCCCTTGGCCGGCCCGTTGATGGCAAAGGCCCAATCGATTCCAAAGAATTTTATCCGGTAGAGAAAATTGCCCCAGGGATCATGGTCCGCAAATCGGTTAACCAACCGCTCTTCACTGGCATCATGGCAATTGATTCCATGATTCCCATCGGTCGCGGCCAACGCGAATTAATCATCGGCGATCGTGGCACCGGTAAAACCACCATCTGTATCGATACAATTATCAACCAAGGCCGCATCAATAAAGTTGGCTTGGCCTCGGGCGATAAGAGCTTCCGCCCCGTCTACTCCATCTACGTCGCGATCGGCCAAAAACAGTCCAACGTCGTTCGGACCATTGCCGCGCTCGAAGCCGCTGGAGCGCTGGAATACACCGTTATCGTCGCCGCCACCGCCGGAGACAATCCCGCCAACCAATACCTCGCCCCTTTCTCGGGCGCCTCGATCGGTGAATGGTTCATGGAAAACGGCATGGATGCGCTCATTGTTTACGATGACCTTTCCAAGCACGCGGTCGCCTATCGCCAAATTTCCCTGATCCTGAAACGGCCTTCCGGCCGCGAAGCTTATCCGGGCGATGTATTTTATCTCCACAGCCGCCTGCTCGAGCGCGCCGCCCGCCTCGATGGCAAAGGCTCGCTCACCGCGCTGCCGGTCATCGAGACCCAAGCTGGCGACGTGTCAGCTTACATTCCGACCAACGTTATCTCGATCACTGACGGCCAGATCTTTCTTGAGACCGATCTTTTCAATCAAGGTATTCGCCCGGCCGTATCCGTCGGTCTCTCGGTCTCCCGCGTTGGTTCTTCCGCGCAAATCAAGGTCACCAAACAAGTAGGCGGCAAACTGAAGGGCGAGCTCGCGCAGTTCCGCGAACTAGCTGCCTTCGCGCAATTCGGCTCCGACCTCGATGCAAAAACTAAAGCCCAACTCGAGCGCGGCTCGCGCATCGTAGAACTTTTCAAGCAACCCCAACTGAACCCGCTCTCCATTGAGTTACAGGCGGCTATTCTGTGGGCCCTCCAAAAAACTTACTTTGATTCCATTGAGGTTAAAAATGTGGTGAGCGCCGCTAACTCGCTCAAAGATTACCTCACCAGCCGCAAAGACGCGCTCCTGACGAAGATCCGCAACGAGGCTAAACTCTCGGACGAAATCGAAGCCGGCCTCAAGGCGGCGGCTGACGAATGGAAGGGCACCTTCGCCGCTCAATAATTTAAAAACGAGCATTACGATTCAACTCACTGGTTAACTAACGCTGTGCTTTTGTGCTCATTCTGAAATCGTAAATCACCCATCGTAGATCTTCATGGCCTCCACCCGCGACATCCGCCGACGCATTAAGTCGGTCAAAAACACCCGCCAAATCACCAAGGCGATGGAACTGGTGGCGGCTTCCAAGATGAAGAAGGCGCAACAAGTTGCGCTCGCCGGTCGGCCCTACGCCCAACTGATGGCTAATATGCTCGCGGCCCTCGCTCCACGAGTGAGCGAAACCCAACATCCGTTGCTCAGCCGCCGCGAGGTCAAAGTCCGCGGAATCATTCTGGTTACGACCGATAAAGGCCTGTGCGGTCCGCTGAACGCTAATCTCTTCAAGCTCGTTTCCGAAATTAAAACACCGGTCAAGTATGTAGCCATCGGTCGCAAGGGCGCGCAGTTTCTCGCCCGCACCAAGCGCACGGTGCTCGCAGATTTTAGCGTGAACGACCGCGTCCCCTTCGGTGAAATTAAAACTCCCGTAGAATTTTTGGTTAAGCTTTTTCTGGAGGGTGCCGTCGACACCGTCGAAGTTATCTACTCGCGCTATAAGAATACCTTGGTCCAAGAGGCGATCGTTCGCCCCGTACTGCCGCTTTCCAATGTGGCGGACTTTGTAGCCCACCTCCGCGCTGAGAGCGGCCATAGTCAGGCCCTCGATACGCGGGACATGCTTTTCGAACCGAACGCAGATGCCGTCCTCGCCGCTCTGCTGCCGTTCTACGTCAATCGCTACGTCTACCAGTTGGTGCTCTCCGCCAAAGCCTCGGAACACAGTGCCCGCATGGTCGCAATGAAGACCGCCAAGGATAATGCCACGAGCCTCCTCGGCGATCTCACCCTCGAATATAACAAAGCGCGGCAAGCGGCCATCACCCAAGAAATTCTCGAAATCTCTGCCGCGGCTTTCAGCGCGGCCTAACTTTTATAATCACCCCCCACCCGTTTAAGTCATGAGCAATACCGGCAAAATCGTCCAAGTTATCGGCGCCGTCGTCGACGTGCAGTTCGCCGAGAACTCCATCCCGCCCATTTATCAGGCGCTCACCATTAGCTTCACGGTCTCTGGCAGAAAAGAGATCCTGACCCTCGAAGTGCAACAGCATCTCGGAGAAGGCATCGTGCGCGCGATCGCCATGTCTTCCTCTGAGGGTCTCGTGCGCGGCATGGAAGTGATCGACACCGGTGGCCCGATTACGGTCCCAGTGGGTGACGGCGTACTCGGTCGCATCTTCGACGTCACCGGCAACGCCGTGGACGGTAAAGGCCCCGTCGCCTATACCAAACGCTACCCCATTCACCGGCCGGCGCCTTCACTCGTTGACCAAAACACCAAGGCGGAAATCCTGGAAACAGGGATCAAGGTTATCGATCTGATCTGCCCTTTTATTAAAGGTGGCAAGGCGGGGGCGTTCGGCGGCGCTGGTGTCGGCAAGACCGTCGTCATTCTAGAACTCATTAACAATATTGCGAAAGCCCACGGCGGTTATTCGGTCTTCGCCGGCGTCGGCGAACGTTCGCGGGAAGGTAATGACCTTTATCACGAAATGTCGGATGCGGGCGTCATCGACCAAAAAGATCTGAGTAAATCAAAGGTCGCTTTGGTTTTCGGCCAAATGAATGAACCCCCAGGGGCGCGTATGCGCGTAGCGCTCTCCGCCCTCGCCATGACCGAATATTTCCGTGACGAAAAAAATCAGGACGTGCTGCTGTTCGTCGATAATATCTTCCGCTTTTCACAAGCCGGCTCGGAAGTGTCTGCGCTCCTTGGCCGTTCGCCTTCGGCGGTCGGTTACCAGCCAACGCTCGCCAACGAAATGGGCCTCCTCCAAGAGCGCATCACTTCGACCAAGAAAGGTTCTATCACTTCTGTGCAAGCGGTCTACGTACCGGCGGACGATTTAACCGACCCAGCGCCGGCTAATACTTTCGCGCACTTGGACTCCACGATCGTACTCGAGCGCTCGATCGCCGAACTCGGTATCTATCCGGCCGTCGATCCGCTGGCCTCGGTTTCTAAAGCGCTGCAAGCTGACATCGTTGGCGAAGAGCACTATCGCGTCGCCCGCGAAGTCCAACGCGTACTGCAACGCTACAAGGATCTCCAGGACATCATTGCAATTCTCGGTCTCGATGAGCTTCCCCCCGAGGATAAGCTCATGGTCTACCGCGCCCGCAAAATCCAACGCTTACTTTCACAACCGTTCGCCGTCGCGGAAGTGTTTACCGGTACGCCTGGTAAATACGTTCCCGTCAAAGAGACGGTCCGCGGCTTCAAGATGATTCTCGATGGCGAGCTTGACCATGTCGCCGAAGGTGACTTCTACATGAAAGGCGGCATTGACGAAGTGCTCGCGGCTTCTGCGAAAAAGTAACGAGACCCGCTCACGCTTAATCCTCGTTACTTAATATTTCACGCCCATGTCGCTCATCCTCGAAATCGTCACGCCCGAAGCGAAGGTTTATGCCGATACGATTGATAGTGTCGTGATTCCGACCGTTGAAGGTGAAATTGGTATTCTCCCCGGCCACATTCCCTTGCTCACCCAAATTGAGAGCGGCGAATTGCGCGTCACCAAAGGCAACTCCATTCAGTGGTTGGCGGTGGGTGGGGGCTTTGCTCAAATCGATGGCGACACCGTTCGCGTGCTCGCGGAGCATGCCATCACGGAAGAGAAGATTGATGAAAATGCGGTTGAGGTCGCGATGAAACGGGCCGAGCAGGAGCTCAAGGCCGCGAACGATCTGGATCCCCAGCAATACGAACACTTGCAGAGCCTAGTGCGCTATTCTGGGGTTCAGCTCGCCGTCAAACGTCGGCGGCGCTAACCTTTTGCCCTAGGCCTACTCCACGAGTAGTTTGACCTAGGGCTTTTTTCTGCTTCACTCCTGATACTTAGTCTCACCTACCGTGTCATCTACACTTCACCTTTTGCCGCTTTGCCAGCTTGCCGCTGGAGCCACTGGGAGAATTTGTGTGATTAATGGTGATGACGGCTTCGCCCAACGGTTGCGCGAGATGGGCTTTGGCGAAGCTGCTTTGGTTACCAAAATATCTGGCCGCACCACCAGCCTTTGCCAAGTTAACGGCACGCGCATCGCCCTCAACCACAACGCCGCGATGGCTATTCTGGTGGAAGCCTTGCCCGCCGGGGTTGGTTGAGCAGTTGGCGCCAGATTATGGCGAATCGGCTCCACGCTTGCGGTAATTTTTCGCTGTGATTTTGCCGCCACACATCACGCCGCTAGGTAAAAAGCGACCCGCGGGATCCGCCCGCACGCCGATTTATGCGATGGTGGGTAATCCGAACTGCGGTAAGACCACGTTATTCAACGCGCTGACAGGATTACGGCAGAAGGTTGGCAACTATCCCGGGGTGACGGTGGAGAAAAAAATCGGCGAGTGCTACTCACAGCATGGCCGGCCGATGAAAATCATCGATCTCCCCGGCGCTTACTCCTTGGCCGCGCGCTCGCCTGATGAAGCGGTCTTGCGGGATGTTTTATTTGGCCGACGCGAAGATACGCCGCAACCGGATCGGATTATCTGTGTGCTCGATGCCACTAATCTTGAACGGAACCTCTACCTCGTACACCAGATTCTCGACTTAGGTCGTCCAGTCATCCTGGTGCTCAATATGATGGATTTGGCCGTTAAAGCCGGCCTGCGGATTGATACTCATCAACTGGCGGCCGCCCTCGGGGTTGTCGTCATTGCCTGCGCCGCGGTGAAAGGGGAGGGCTTGGTTGAACTTAAGCTCGCGATGAGTCGCAGCGATCTGCCGTTAGCCCGACACCGTTGGGATGTACCCGCCCCGATCGCACCGGCGGTCGCTGAATTACAAGCATCCCTGAGCGATGCTGATGCCCAACCCCCGCTCATCGCGCGCGCCGAGGCCCTCCTCCTGCTCACTGATTTTGAAAGTGTACGGATTCCAGGCTCCAAACCCCTGAGCGCCCGCACCACCGCCGTGCTAGCCACCTGGCAACAACGCTGTGCCCATGAAGAAAGTAATTGGTCCGGCACCCTTATTCGCAGCCGTTACGACGCCATTAATACGCTCTGCCACGAGGTTCTGCGCCGCACGCGCCCGCAAGAATTATCGGGCTCAGACCGCCTAGATGCCGTCCTCGTGCATTCCATATGGGGTTGGTTATTTTTTGGATTCGTCATGGCTACGCTCTTTTTTTCTATTTTTTCTCTGGCGGAATATCCGATGAACTGGATCGATGCACACATCGCCGCGCTGAGCAGCGGAGTTAAAAATATTTTCCCGCCAGGTGATTTGCGCGATCTCTTAACCGATGGCGTGATCGGCGGGGTCGGGGGGATTGTCGTCTTTCTTCCCCAAATTCTAATTTTGTTTTTCTTTGTGGGGTTACTCGAAAGCACAGGCTACATGGCGCGCGCGGCTTTTCTGATGGACCGTCCCATGAGCAAAGTGGGGCTGCATGGAAAATCATTTATCCCCCTCCTGGGCTCCTACGCCTGTGCTATTCCGGGGATCATGGCCACCCGTACAATCGAAAATGCCAAAGATCGGCTCGTCACAATTTTAATCGCTCCACTGATGAGCTGCTCCGCTCGGCTCCCCGTCTATCTGCTCATGATTGCGACTCTTCTGCCCGCCGCGGCCCTGCCGGCGACGTGGAAAGCCGGTCTCATGCTGCTGATGTATCTCTTGGGTACGCTCGGGGCTTTTGGCTTCGCTTGGCTTTTTAAACGCACGCTCTTCAAGAGCGCTCGACCGTTAATGATTATGGAGCTGCCGGCGTATCAGCCGCCACGCCTAAAGGAAATCCTCCGCCAAATGGTGGAGCGCAGTTGGCTGTTTTTAAAAAATGCCGGGACCATTATTCTTGGGATCTCGATCGTGCTGTGGTTCCTCACCGCTTACCCTAAACACCCCGATCCTAAAGCCTCGGCTGAGGCGCAAATTGCGGTCAGCTTTGCTGGTCAAGCGGGCCATCTGCTGGAACCAGTGATTAAACCACTGGGCTTCGACTGGCGCATTGGCATCGGCCTAGTGACATCATTTGCCGCGCGCGAAGTTTTTGTCAGCTCGATGAGTGTCATTTTTGGCGTGCAGGACAACGGGAAGGACGCTTTGCCAGTCCGCGACGCTTTGCGCGCAGCCCGCTGGCCGAATGGGGCCATCTTATTCACGCCGCTCGTTTGTATCACCCTGATGGTTTATTATGTTTTCGCGATGCAGTGC
>Ga0209597_1002692_pt1 | contig 11204 bp, 13 predicted proteins | sample M_140625_MF_Meta_FD_187316 | JGI IMG/M metagenome (GOLD analysis project Ga0209597, IMG submission 187316) | Freshwater microbial communities from Lake Montjoie, Canada to study carbon cycling - M_140625_MF_MetaG (SPAdes) (version 2) | ecosystem: Environmental > Aquatic > Freshwater > Lake...
CGGCCACCACTGGCGACATTATCCATCGCAGCGGCGAATTGGTCATTCCAGGCCTGCTGATCGCTTTTTTTGGTGCCGTCACAGTCGTTATCCTCACCAAGCATTCAAAAGCGCTGGCGCGACTAGCCGCAACGTTGGAGGTCAAAACACCACCCTGGGTATTGGGGATGGCTCTTTTGACCGTATCGCTCCTCTGTATGTTATTCGTCTCGATGATTGTGACGTCGATCCGTGTATTTCCAGGAATCCATGCAAGAGTGCTCGTGGAAATCGTCGTCGCATGTCTTCTGGCGATAGGACCCTTCGTCCTCGTCTGTAGAGATCGAGGCTTCCCACTCCATACGATGCACATTGTGTATGGCATGCTCTTGGTTGCGCTGGTCTATCTTGTGTTGAGATCGATGAATCGTCAAATCAATATCAATAGCAAACCTAAGAAGAAACATCGTCTATTTACAATAAGAAGAAAAAAATCCATCAAGAAATAAAGATTATTCATAAAATGCTGGCGGAACTTGTAGAATCCGTGCTTCTCCTCGGAGTGATTGTGGTGACGAGTCTGATCATCCTATTCCCGCCTCCTCGTCCACAATTCCCCACCTTTCATTCCTGGAAGGCACTGAAACAAGATCCGATGTGGTTAGGCTATCTCCAGGCCGTCTATCGTGACACCCTCAAGGAAACATCCTTGTTCCCCATCGACACATCATCTTTGATGTTCTATTACCCGGCACTCCTGGATTCTTCCTTTGTGGAGGCCATGAATTTCTCAACATCGAAATGCAATCAAGAGAATGAACTTTGTCCGTCTTCCCTGTGGCATTTTGCACCGATGGACAAGTGGGTGCGATACATCTATCAGGGTAAATATTGTGTCCGCTTTCCTAACGGAATTCCGAATCATACCAAAATCGAGGTATTGCACCGGTGCTGCGACGCGAAGCGCATCGGATTCTGGTTCTATCTGGCGGTGGGTAGTGGCCTTTATTACGATGTGGGAAAGAGTCTAGTGGTCCAGGATCACAAGGATGCCTGGATCAAATTATTTGGTTCGGTGACAAAGCCACCCTCCAATCTTGTGGAATTGAACCACGAGATCTATGTGCGCGCGCGATCGATTGGATATGATTCGATCCAATACATTTACCAACCATTGGGCAATGAGCGCTGGTGCTATGAGATTCAGGATTGCCGGAGCACCACGCTCCAGACCACCTCTCCTTGCCCCGATGCTACGGACCCGATCACCAAGCATCTATTTCTGGGATACCAAGGATGTCTGCCTTTTTCTTGTTCCGCGGCGGAACTCGTCCTAACGATGTAAAAAAAAACAAAAAAAAAAAAGATATTGCATTAGGGTAGGAGGTGTATTTGTTTATACAAGATGGCATTCAATTTAGTAATGCAGACAATCCAGACCGATACCAGGAACGCTATCGACCAGCGCATGCCACTGCCCGCTCTCAGCACCACAAAACTCCGCGGCGCCATCGCAGGCGCATCCCCGCTCACTTGGACGGATGCTCAGGGAATGTGGAACACTGCGCGCATCAACTCCCAAGAGGTGATCCTCGACTATGCGACGCTGCTGATCGACGGCAGTGCCCAAGCATCAGTCGATGCCGCCGCTGCGGTAATTGCCGCCAACTTCCAAACTACCGTGGATGCCCTGGCAGCTAAATATCCCAAATTCGCTTTCCGCCTCTTCCTCCATGACAATACCTATTCTATAGTCTCACCCTATAGTCCTACTACATACGTTTCTACTGCAACATCCCCCCCTTATCCAGGCACATTATCGGTTACATATCCTTACACTGGTGCCGTATTTATTGCCGCCACCACCAGCACTACTTATGCAAGCATCGGCGCTGCGGTGCAAGATCGTGCTGTGATCGGCAATGCCTTTGCCAACACCTTCGATAACGGCGGTATCTTTGTCACCGAGTATTTCTCGAAAACAACAAAATCCCTCAACGCCTATCTTGCCGGTGGTGTCTTCACACTCAATAGCAGCAACGCCAGCCAGATTTGCCCCATGTTCGTTCTCCGCCTCGCCATCACCCCCTTAGCCAATGTGTAAGTTTTTTAGAATAGAATGAATAAATAATTTTTATTTTCAACCCAAAAATAAAAATAGTGATTCCTATATTTTTTTTTTAGAATATTGATGATAGATAGGAAGGAAGAATGAACATTTATGTCGTCTTGCATTCGAATTTGTCGTATCCTTTACAAGTCGCTAAAGCATTGATGGAGACATGCAAGGACCACAAGATTACCTTTGTTTCCCATGCCGAGTTATCCTCCGCGGAAAAAACAACGGTATGTATGATTCTTCGGTGTGATCTTATCATCGACAATCCGGCCTTTTTCTACTGGATACGTTCCGGTCAGACGTATATACCAGTTAATAACGATCCAAAAAATCCAGAAATAATCCTCTATCGGGGACATCGTGGACAGAGCATCTCCCCTCTCTCGATTCCTTACCGATGCTTTGGTCCTCCACAGCGATTGATCGGGATCGCGGGGACACCGAGTCTGGTCCGCTATCTGTCCCGACGCGTTGGGGCGACATGGGTAGAAACCAATCATCTCTCACGCCAGCAAAAATGGCAGACTCTTCTCGAGCATCGTTTTTTTTCGGTGGAAAACAATCCAGTATGGATGGCTCTGATTCATCATCAGGACCATGAGGCCGATCTTATGGATATGCGCATCATTGTGGATTCGGAGATTCAGAGAGATGATATTGATGGTGAGGTCCGTATGTATTTTCATTCAGATCTGCACTCCTGCACCATGTGTCTGAGAAAATCGTGGATGAAACGAACGATTCTACCGATGCTGTTCGAATGGAATACCCACTTTTCTTATAATCAGCACGATGATCTGATTATTCATCTCCGAGAAGATACGACGGATGCCGTGCTTCATCGTGTGGTCGTCATCCTGCACACGCTGATCGGTTAAGATTACAGATCCAGTATTTATCATTCTTACATACTTTTTTACTTGTAAGAGAGAAGTGTGTATTTTGATTTTTGTAAAATGGATGCGACTTGTCATGATGATAACAGGTTATGTTTGCATGCATAATCACGGCGAAGGAATCAATGGTTGTTGTTGTTGTAGTTTTTGTTGTTGTTTTTGTTTTTGTAGTTTTTGTTGTTGTAGTTGTTGTTGTAGTTTTTGTTGTTGTAGTTTTTGTTTACATGTCCTCGGAAACGATAAAAGAGGAGTGGTTCTTGAAGTATTGTTCAAACCGTTGACAATTTTCGAAGTAAATATTGTTATGGTGATAGGAATGAATATCAGGATACCTATTTGACTTGCAATCGCAATACTAGACTTTTTTTCTATCATAAAGTAAAGAGTTCCCAATGTCAATAGCACACTCAAAATTCCTGGAATTATCCAGATTTCAGCTAAAAAGAAACAAGAGACTATACTGAGAATCAATATCATGGCAAAACAACACCATTGGAATATAATAGATCGAATTGTTGTTGATGTATTTTTTTCAATTATAAATAAATGATAAAAAATAAGAGGAAGGACACAAAGGATCGATACAATACCTATGCTGTAAATAACATTCTGAATTTGAGACATAATTAAATTATGACTACGGACATAATGTATACCATATGCAAATGTGATAAGGATCACTGCGATGGATATACCCTCCAAAATAATATTCCAGAGCGTTGGTAATTCAAAACAGGTATAAATTTGAAATAAAAGAATAGACATCAAGATCAGAATAAATAATAATCTATTTCCATTCTTACGGCATTTCGCAATTGGTGATAGTTGTGATGGTGATTGTATTGTCATTTACTTATTCATTAAAAAAAATTATTGATTAACAACCATAACTTACGTATCGTTCTTCAATATCCGAATAGCCTGATCTCTGGTATCCCACTTTGTTCTTAAAAACAAACCAGCGGTCCCTGCGCTGGAGCACCTTCCAATTCTCGTCGAGTTTCTCGGGGAGATCGATAGCCTCCTGGTAATTCGCCATAAGCGTATCCATGTAGGGTTTCTGGATGACATAGGCCGAGGAGGAAAAGAGCAGGCCGATCCTATGAAAGTGATCGTTATGAGGCGTCGCCTCAAAGACGGTGCCGGTCAGGAACATCATGTCCCATTCAAAGCCGGCATCGCGGATCTTGCCCAGGTTCTCGGCAAATCGGCGCGGCTCATAGATTGAGAAATCATCTTCCAGAATCAATACGGCCCTGTATCCTCTTGCCTTGGCGAGACTTAGGCATTCGAAATGGCTCATGGTGCATCCGAGCCATCCCGGTGATTTCTGGATGGCGTCGAATCGCTCCACCTTTTCCATCGGCACCTCCGCTGTGCTCAATTCTTCCATGATGTCTTTCCATCGATCCGTCCGATGCTTGAGATTGATGATAAAAATCCGATCGATGAAATCCATTTTTACAAATGGATTATCTAGTCTTTAGAGTGATTGATCTTGATCTTGATCTTGATCTTGATCTTGATCTTAATGCATGAGTGGTGTATTAGAAAAAGCATGTTGCACTATGAAATTGAAGCCAAGAGGGTCCTGGTGATGGATGAGGAGATAGAAAAGGAAGGCATCTCGAGCGAGGTGTTGCAAAAAATCATGAAGATGATCCTTGGGAGGCACTATGCCGATCTGAATAAAAAGGGGCCAGGATGGTCATTTCCGAGGTATGCGCTGGAAAAGTTTCAGGAGATGCTGGAAAAAGAAGTTTCCACAAAAGAATCGATCGAGATTCTTGCGACCGCGATCGAGACCAAAGATTCTACCTGCCAGACTCCTGTGATTAAGAAAACGATCGAGACCAAAGAATCGGCCTGTCAGACTCCTGTGATTAAGAAAACGATCGAGACCAAAGAATCGGCCTGTCAGACTCCTGTGATTAAGAAAACGATCGAGACACATAAAAAAACACATTTCTATAAACACAACATTTCGGAAGAATTGATCCGTTTTGGCAAGTCATTTTTACAAGAAGAATGAATAAAATTTCAGAGGTATAAAGAGATAATCCTTCAGAATAAATTATACAGATGGATCGCAAATACATCATGATTGATTCGACCTTCCGGGACCGATTGTTGTATCCAAATCCGGCGGATTTCATCATGCCGATCAATGCCAATATTGGCAATTCACCCTTTAATTCGACAAATCCATTGGCGGACGGATATCCGATCCATTCTTTTTGTTTCTTGTCCATGGGGGCGACCTTTTCAGGGACGGTGGTGGGAGGGAATCCGAGCGCACTCCAGGTGGATTCGAGCATCGACGCATTGGTGGGATTGTCCGATCCAGATAATGGGACTACATTGGACGAAGCGAATAATTGCATCATCAATCTGACGTTAACGGTTCCCAGTGATGCCAATTCCTACCGCATCATTTCGTATGATGCGGTGCGGCGGATCATTTATCTCGATACACCGATCCTTGAAGCGTTTGTATTGCCGTTCGCCTACACCATCCGCAATGACAGCACGGTCAGTAGTATAGTATTGCAGGGCTATAATGTCACCTTTCGTGGGTATTCTTCCAATGAGAATGGATATTTTATCAGTTCGAATCAGCCGGTCTATATATGGGACCAGACACTGAATGAGGTCAATGTGGGAGTTTTGGTTAATTACAGCATTGTGCTCACGAAACCTTTTTCGGCGGGGTGGTCGGTGAACGATAAGTATACCATGTCATTGAAACAGGAGATTGATCGAGGGACGATTATGCCACCCTATTATTTGTCGTCGGGTATCTACCAGATAGACATCACATCACCTGGATCCTCGTATACAACAGGTATGGAGGTGCAGATTGTCACCAGCTATGATTCAAGACCAGTGGAAAGCCTGGCGGTCGCAAGAGTCGTGTTTGTCCAGTCCGACGGGGGTGGGGTGGGACGATTGGAGATCTTATACTGCGGCAAGGACTACACGCTGAGCGGTGAGTATTATATGCTCCCGGTGGGCGAGACCTTTCGCCAGGGATTGGGAACAGTCGTGATTACAGGAACAGGTGTGGGTTTCCTTGTCAATAGCAAGGCGGAACATATGGCGATGGCGGGATGCTATATGATGCCCATTCTCTTTACCGCCGAATACAGGCTGAATCCGGCCGATAAGACCAAATTGCAGATCAATCCCAACAATTCGCTCCCCTATGTCCCGAATCGTAATATGCCCAATAATAATATCATGACTGGGAATTCTCTGAACGGTCTGACTCCGATCGTGGCTGTTTTCACCTATCAAGGCAAGCTGATCCTACTCACCCAACCCTTGGATTGTGAGCTCTATGATCGTTTCGTATGCACCAACCTGGCCTCGTTTCCCGAGGCGCTCGATTACCAGATCCTCCCCTTTCTTCGAGATGGATGTGTGAATATGGATTACCGCGGGACGATGGTCTCGAGTAATCAGATGGTCTGCTATTCACTGGCCGTCAACACGCTCATTCTACCAAATCAGATCCTCAACCTTCCCTTTGGTGCATTGACCTCTTCTTATCCCTATGTCTTTTTGGAGATCACGAACGAGACGGCTTCCTCGGGTCATAATAAATCCATCATCTATTCCAACAACCCAAATGCAACATCGGTCACGTTTGTATGCAGCATCTCGGATGTCAACAATCCCGTCACCACCAAGTTTATCAACATCAGCTCGGATCGATCCTCTCAGATTGTCAAATTCAAGCCGAACGACAATCTCAAATTCCGTGTTAGCATGCCCGATGGCCTCACGTTTGAAACGGAACTCTGTGACTATATTCCACCTCTCCAAGCTAACCCCCTCCTCCAGATCACATGCCTCGTGGAGATTACTCGTTTGTGATTTAGATCTAAAGAGAAAAAAAGAAGGAAAGAAAGATGAAAGAAACAAGACCATGGGGATGGTATGAGGTGTTGCACGACGGCGATTACAAAGTAAAACGGATCCATGTGCTTCCGGGGAAGCGCTTGTCGCTTCAGAGTCATGAGAAGAGGACCGAGCGGTGGATTGTGGTAAATGGGGCGGGACAGGCGGTGCGGGGAGAGGACCTGTTGGACCTGGCGACGGGAGATTCGATCGTGATCGAGGTGACACAGAAGCACCGATTAATCAATCCTTATGAGGATGGATTAGAGATTGTGGAGATCCAGACGGGGACCTATTTTGGCGAGGATGATATTGTGCGGTATGAGGATGATTTTGGTCGTGTCCCATGATCATGGAGATTTTTTATAGAGCTTATCTTTTCTTGTGAGTATTCGAATGATCGATGACGATTGATATTTCTTTTTGATTCATCTTTATTGATACAGTATTAATTCACTACGAGTGAATGGATACCAGTTTGGTGTTTGTGCCTTAGTTAGTGATAGTTTATTTAAGCATGATAATAAGTTTGTATCTCTCCTTACACTTCCACTCACCTCTTCTTCGGTGCTGTTATGTTATAGCATGATCGTCCGAATTGTTGGCAGCAGGATAGCTTTATTTAGAGCTGGGCGTAACAAAATGAATTTCCCCCATTACGTCAATACCTGATCTATCGTGTCGAAGCTGGTGCTGATTATACAGGCAGCTTAGTAGGTAGCAGATCGTCAATTTGTTGGTGAAGGAGAAGAGAGCACCAAACATTCGCACGCGTTACAGTGCCAGCACCCGGTAGAATCTTTATCGCTGCTTTTACACACAGGGGTCTTGCCCTCGGGACAACCACTACATGTCTTGACGGCATCGCTCTCATTAGGATAGAGACAATTGGGAGGTGGAGGCGCGGTATAGATATTATCGACACCACTTGTATTTCCGACACAATCCTTAAGGGGGGTATCATCCGTAAAATAAGAAGTGCAAATGAAAGATAGGTAGACGGTGAGGGATGTGATGGCGAAAAATACACACATGAATATTTCATAATTGGAGGGAATCACGGTGCGGACGATCCGGACGAAATTTGTATCATTATGTGTAATTCCTCGTTTAGCTGCAGTTATATAACGATTAATAGTTCCAACTTTTCCAGGGTTTTGTTGTTCTTCCGCATCTGTTAATTTGGGCTTTCCAAGGATTTTATAGATCATGGCCGTATTATAGGTAAGAAGGAATACAATAATGATCATCAGGATCCAGAATCCAGCCTGCAATTGATTTTTGCAGGTATCCGACGAGATTTTGTCCAGGCTGATCCCCAGAGGATTGATAGCATAATGGAGGTTGAATTCCATGATGGACATCATAAAGAAAAAGATGCTCAGTGTATTGATCATCATGAGATTGACGCGTGGTGGATAGACGATTGAATTCTCGGTTCTTGTGAACATTGGGAATGATTTCATATACCCCCGTCCAATCAGATAAATCAAGACAAGCAAACCGGATATGGCAAAGAACATTTTAACACCAAAACTAGGACGACCCTTTTTGGCATTGGATACTTCTCCCATTTTTTATACGTTTAGTTTAAAAAACTTTTTTTTTTTGCTTGTGAAAAAATAAATAGTGATGTGCATCATCATTGTTATCACATGTGTGGTCCTCATCCTGATAATCTTGATCATCATGACCTTGAAAAAAAAGACGATGATTGTCGTGGAAGATCACACGAATCTCGTCGTGCCTATTCCTACGACGGAGCCTCCCCAGAGGAGTCTACTCGAACAGATCCAGAAGATTGTTGATCGGCGCCTCCCGAACCTTCCCTGGAAGATTTTGAATTTGTTTTTTTATAATGACGAGGTTGTCTTTCTCACGATTGAATTGGACGATTCGCTCCTCTATTTCACACTCCTACCGCAGAAGCGCATCCTTCTCCTCGAGGACTACTCCGTTCCTCCCACCTCGATCGAGATTACAAAAATAATGTATATGAATTATCCTGTGCAATTATAGAAATACAATGGAGCTCTACATTATCAAGAAGCCCGATCCGACCCGAGACTGCCGAGATGTATTTGAGCAATTGGTTGCCGTCAAGAGGCCAGAGACGATCGATGCTGTGACCACGGAACGAAAAGAAGACGATTGCTACATCTGGATCCAGAGAAAAAAAATATCGGAAAAAAAAGTTTTTGAGAAAGAATAAAAAACATGACATCATCACCACCACTAGCCATACAAATAAAAAACGATGGATCAATACCACATGCACTACCACAAGCTAGAGTATTACCACCGCGATGTCGATCTACACTTAAAAAGTATCATTTAGATAAAAATTTGAATCCATCGACATTACAAAATATCAATATTTCTGAAATGATGAAAAAAGATGTAAACACCTTTACAGATACAGAAAAAGCATATGAAAAGGCCATCAAGAAGAAGGTGTATCGCGCAGAGCTCAAGGAAAAATTTCTCGAATATCTGCACATCATCGAGGTGACGGTTTTGTTAATCTTTGTGCTGATGGCCGTCTTTTACCAGTATACAGATTTCATGAAGGCCCATACCGATCAGTGGCGGCTGGAACTCGCCCTCTATTTTGCATCGGCGGTTCTAGCGTATGGTGTGATCTTGCTCTTTCGCCAACCGATTTTTTTTAGGAAGGCCAAGGGTGAAGGTGCAGAAGAAATCAATCGCCAGCGGACCATGGACTGTGTAAAGACATTGGGTCTAATGATGGGGATCGGATTTGTTACCGTCTTGGTCATCTATGTGCTGGAATTGGGAGGCTGTAATAATCTGATTGTCTCGTCGCTCGGCGATGGCAATACTACATCGGGTTGCGAGATCTATAACGAGATGAAGGTGCCGCCTTTTTCCTCGTGGGCCTGCAACCCCCCTGCAAGCACACCAGCGCCGGGATTGCTTTATCTGGTGCTTCTATGCTTCGTCCTGGCCATCGCCTTTGGTGCCTGTTACATGTATTTCCAAAAGCCCCTTTTTGGATTGCTTGCCGTCATTTCCATCTTTTCCTTTATTGCTTTCTTTACCATTTACAATACAAAGTATTCCACTCCCTACATCACCAATTCGGTGGCGACATCTATTGCCTCGACATCTCCTCCCCTTACCAATAGCGAGGAGACGATTCTAAACATGAAGAACAATTGGATCGGATACATGCTCCTGATCGCCGGGATCACCTTTATGATCCTAGCCTTTGTGGCCCTCCTCATAGTGGTCTTCTTTATTGTCTTTGGGATCCACACCCTCTCCTTTTATTCTTATTTTGTTGGATCCAAAAAAATAATGGGCACAGGTTTGCATGTTGCAACATTTTTTGTGTTTATCACAGAGGCGGCCCTTGTGTCCTTCATCATGACCTGGCCTTTTATGAGGACCGTCATCAATCGAAATAAATTCTTCAATCCCAATTACCGCTGGCAGGACGATTCTACCGCCAGGGACATTTTTAGAGATGTCTGGATCAAGATTGGCTGCTTCTATATCTTCCTTCAGATGGCCGGTAATTTTGAGTGGGCCAATAAGGAATATTGTAGGTCCGTAGACGGCGGTAATATTGTGGCCTCGGAAGACACGGGAATGAGAGATCCTATCGATGTCTATCTTGAATTTAAAGACGGAGATGGTATCCCGGTGAATGAGATCAATGAAAAGGTCAAATTGTTCAGAGAAGAATTAATTCATAATACCAAGAGGAAGGATATTTATAATAGCACTGCTAAAACATTGGCACCAATCTTCTCCTCCAGAAAAGTCGTTCCATTAACAATAGATGGAAATAAACCGTAAGATTATTATCGATAACAAAAGGAGGGAGGTCTTGCACAGTAGCTGTTCCCATAATAGGGGATCGGTGGTGTCCAGCACGGATTATTGCGAATCGGAGAGATATAAGAAAAATTATACGGATTTAGGTAGCAGGCTGAGGGGTAGCATCCGTAATTATTGTAATTATTGTAATTATTATAGTAAGGTTGCTGATGATGGCGACCTCCTCGATCCTGATAATCCTGAATGTTGTTCACAATGACAATTGGTTGCTGTTGGTATGGTTGTGGTAATTGTGGTTGCTGTTGGTATGCTTGTGGTGCTTGTTGTAATTGTGGTTGTAGTTGTGGTAATTGTGGTGCTTGTGGTAATTGTTGTGGTTGTTGTAATTGTGGTGCTTCTTGAGGCTGTGTCTGGCACGATCCGTTGCTCTGGCAGACTGGACGATGGGTGCTGGTATGGTGGATGGGCAAGATGCTCAGTCCTCTCTCCATTTATTATTG
>Ga0209597_1002697_pt1 | contig 11193 bp, 4 predicted proteins | sample M_140625_MF_Meta_FD_187316 | JGI IMG/M metagenome (GOLD analysis project Ga0209597, IMG submission 187316) | Freshwater microbial communities from Lake Montjoie, Canada to study carbon cycling - M_140625_MF_MetaG (SPAdes) (version 2) | ecosystem: Environmental > Aquatic > Freshwater > Lake...
CGTACCAGAACCAAGCCTGACGCTGCTCGGCGTCGCGCTCGTGTGCCTCAGAAGGAGGCCGATCGCGACCGGGGGACGAACCACGGGTAGATCGCAGGGATCACGAACGCGGTGAGGAGCGTGCTGGTGATAATCCCACCGATCACCACCGTCGCCAGCGGCCGCTGAATCTCGGCACCCGACGACGTGGCCATGGCCATCGGCAAAAAGCCGAGGCTCGCCACCAGCGCCGTCATCAGCACCGGCCGGATGCGCACCTCGGCCGTCGCGATCGCCGCCTCCCGCGGCGCAAGCCCACCCTCACGGGCATGCTCGGCCCCGGCGACCCAGACCAGACCGTTGAGCACCGCCACGCCGAAGAGGGCCACGAAGCCCACGCCGGCGGCGATGGAGAAGGGCATCTCCCGTAGCGCCAAGGCGGCGACGCCGCCTGAGGCCGCCACCGGCACGGCGCAGAAGATCAAGGCCGCCAGCCGCAGCGACTTGAAGCTCGTGTAGAGCAGCAGCGCGATCAGCCCGAGCACCACCGGCGTGATCAGGAGGAGTCGCCGGCTCGCGCTGAGCAGGTTCTCGAAATCGCCTCCCCAATCGAGCGTGTAGCCATTCGGCAGCTTCACCTCGGCGGCGATCCGTCGCTGCGCCTCGGCCACGAAAGTGGCCACGTCGCGTCCACGGACGTTGGCCGACACGAACGTCCGTCTCCGTGAGTTCTCGTGCTCGATCGACGGCGGGCTCTCCTCGATGCGGATGTCGGCGAGCTCGCCGAGCGGTACCGGCCGGCCGCCGGCGGCCGCCACCGGGATCTGGGGGATAAGTTCCTCGTTCTCCCGCCACGACTGTGGAAACTTGACCATCAGCGGGAACCGCGGGCGACCCTCGTAGATCGCCCCCGTCTGGATGCCACCCATCGCCGAGACGGTCTGCATGACGTCGATGCCGTTGACGCCGTGCCGCGCCAGCTGGTCCTGACGGGCGTCGATCCGCAGGGTCGGCACGTTGGCCTGCCAGTCGGCGCGCACGTCGGCGGCACCCGGGATGTCGCGGAGCACGCCCTCGATCTTCTTGCCGAGGCTGCCGAGCGTGTCGAGGTCGTCGCCATACACCAGCACCGCGACGTCCGCCTTCACGCCCGCGACCAGTTCGTCGACCCGCATCTCGATGGGCTGACTAAAACCGAAGTTGGCCCCGGGCACGGCGGCCGTGAGGGCCTCCGACATCCTCGTGACGAGGTCGTCGCGGGTGACGCCCTCCGGCCACTTCGAGTGCGGCTTGAGCATCACCCAGACGTCGGTCTGCTGCACGCCCATGATGTCGTTGGCGATCTCGGGCCGACCCGTCTTGCAGAATACGGTCTTCACCTCTGGGAACTCGCCAAGCACCTGCTCGATCCGCGACGTGAGCGGGATCGAGTCTTCGAGCGTGGCGCTCGGCAGGCGATTGACCTCGACCAGGAGGTCGCCCTCGTCGAGTCGCGGCATGAACTCGGCGCCAAGGTTGAGCGCCACCGGCACGCTGGCGGCCACCAGACCCGCGGCGACCAGCGAGATCACCACGGGGTGGTAGACGGCCAGACGAGCGAGCGGTTGGTAGAGCCGGTGGAAGATCCGCATGATCAAGGGCTCGTGCTCCTTCTCCCGGGAGAGCACCGTCGCCGCCAGCACCGGCATCAGCGTCAGCGAGATCACCAGCGACCCGAGGAGCGCGAAGAGCACCGTCAGCGCCATCGGTCGGAAGAGCTTGCCCTCGGTCCCCTCGAGGAACAGGATCGGCAAGTAGACGATCGCGATGATCAGTTCGCCAAACATCGTCGGCCCGCGGACCTCGATCGCGGCGTCGCGGACGACGGCGAGCTTGGAGGTGTTGGGCGGTGCCAGCCCCAGGCGGCGGACACAATTCTCCACCATGATCACGGAGCTGTCGACCACGAGGCCGAAGTCGATCGCCCCGAGGCTCATCAGGCTCGCAGGAATGCCCACGGCCCACATCAGGTTGGCCGCAAAGAGCATCGAGAGCGGGATCGCCAGCGAGACGATCAGCCCGGCCCGCACGTTGCCGAGCAGGACCAGGAGCACCGCGATCACGAGCAGGCCGCCTTCGGCGAGGTTGTGGAGCACCGTGTCGAGCGTACGAGCGATCAGGTCGGAGCGGTCGTAGAGGATTTCGAGTTGGACGTCGGCCGGCAGGGCCCGACGAACCTGCTCGAGCTTCTCCTTGGCCGCGGTGACGACGCGGCGGCTGTTTTCGCCGCGGACCATCATCACCATGCCGGTCACCGCCTCGCCGCGGCCGTCGCGAGTCACGGCACCCTGCCGGGTCAACGCGCCGATTCGCACGCTGCCGATGTCACGGATCAGGATCGGCACGCCCCCGGCTGGGCTGCGGACGACCACTCGCGCGATGTCGTCGATGCTGCGGAGCAGTGACTCGCCGCGGATGAATCGCTGCTCGCCGTTCTTGACGACGTAGCCGCCGCCGGTGCTCGCGTTGTTGCGGTCGAGGGCCGCGAGCACCTCGCCGAGCGAGATGCCGTGCGACGACATGCGATCGGGGTCGACCTGGACCTCGTAGCTCTTCGCAAAGCCGCCGTGGCTGTTGATGTCGGTCACTCCCGGCACCGTCCGCATCACCGGAGCCACGTCCCACTCCAGGATGCTGCGGAGGTCCATCAGGCTTCGCTGCGGCCCGCGGAGCTCGAACTGAAGAATTTCGCCGAGTGCGGTTGAGAGCGTGCCGAGCTGTGGGTCGGCGTCGGGGAGCGAGATCCCGCCGCGGGCGGCCGGTAGCCGTTCCGCGACGAGCTGCCGAGCCAGCATGATGTCGGTGTGCTCGCGAAACACGATCGTGACCAGAGAGATGCCGAGCCGCGAGATGCTTCTGAGTTCCTCGACGTCGGGGAGCCCGCTCATCGCGAGTTCGACCGGATAGGTGATCAGCCGCTCCACCTCCAGCGGCGGCAGGGTTCCCGCCTCGGTCACCACCTGCACCTGCACGTTGACGAGATCAGGGACCGCGTCGACCGGGATCTGCGTGGCGGCGTAGAGCCCGCCCAACGCCATGAGCACAAACAGCGCGATCACGAGCGCCCGATTCGTCAGCGACCACTCGATCACGCCCGTGAGCACGCCAGATCCTCCGCGCGGGACTCGCCTGAACCGTCGACGTCAGCCTTCGTCCTCGAGCAGCAACTCGCTCTTGAGGAGGAACGCCCCGCGGGACACCACCTGCTGGCCCACCTCGAGCCCGCGGGTCACCTCGACGAAATCATCCGTTTCGATTCCTGTGTCGACGTCCACCCGGCGAAAGCCTCCCTCGACGGGCACGAAGACGAACGATTTTCCTTCGTGCCGCAGCACGGCGGTGGTGGGTACCGCAGCCACGTTGCGGACCTCTCCCTGGGGCAGTTCGACCCAGACGAACATCCCCGGCTTGTAATGGGCGTCGTCGTTCTCGAGGTCGGCGACGATCGGCACGCTGCGGCTCGACGCATCGACCGTGGCGCCGATGTGGTTGACCGTCGCCGTGGTGCGGTGCTCCTCAGCGCCCGGCACGGACACCCCGACCACCTGGCCCTCGGCGACTTCGACCGTCGTCCACTGCTTCTCGTGCACCTGGGCCCGGACCCAAAGCCTCCGGGTGTCGGCGACGACGAACATCAGGTCGCCCCCCTTCACCCTCTCGCCGCGGCTCACGAAGATCTCCTCCACGATCCCATCGAAAGGCGTTCGCAGGGAGATCGCACTGATGCTGTCATCTTTCGACGAGTCGTCACTGCCATCCGCCGCATCGGGAGTGCCGGCGTCGAGTCGGGCGCCCACGAGGTTCCGCAGGTTCTCCTTCGACACTTGTAGGAGCCGCTCGGACTGCTCAAGTGCTGCCTTGGCCTTGCCTTGTTCCTGGAGCGTGTCGAACTTCGCGTTCTCGCAGGCGGCCGCAAAACTCGCCCGCGCGACCTCGAGGTTGCTGGTCCGCTCCTCGACGATCCTGCCCGAGAGCACGGCTCCATCACCAAGCGCCCGCGTGCCGGCGTTGACTTTCTCGACGTACAGCAGCCGCGAGTAGGCGCCGAGGATCTTCTCCCGATAGTCGCCCAGGATACGGTTGGCGAACTCCCGCTCGATCACATCGAGCGACGGGTGACCTTCGAGAATCCCGAGGAGTGATTGCACGTTGTCGCTCACCGTGGCCGCCCAGTCAGCCGCCTTGCTGGCGATCTCGCGGTCGTCCTCCCGCTTCTTCACCTCGTCGCGGGCCACGCCCACCTCGGTGCTCGAGATCTCGGCGAGTGAGTCGCCCCGCGAGACCTTTTGCCTGATTTCCACGGATATCCGGGCAACGATGCCATCGACCGGCGAGTCGTAGTCGATCCGGCTGCGGGCGTCGTAATCGAGCCGGCCGGGCACCGTGAGGTGCGCCCGGATGGGCCGCCGCTCGACGGCTGCCAAACCGATCTCGCCCGCCGCTGCGGCCGCGGTAAGTCGCACCATGGCGGGCTGGCCCGGGGCACTGGGTTCACCGGCGGTGGGAGGCTGCTCGGGGTCTCCGCCGGTAAAGTGATGAGTCGCGAGCCACCACCACGCGAGGCCGCCAAGGGCCAACACGACGGCGCCCGGCAGGCCGCGCCGCAGCGACGCCAGGGCCGGCGACAGTCCCGCGGTGCGGTGGGGCGAAGACGGCGGCGGTGTGTCGTGGCCTTCGGTGTTCATGAGAAGTTCAGTCGTGCAAGCCATGCTATCGCCCCCGCGATGAAAGGGCGAACCGGCCGAGTGGGTTTTGGTTCAGCAACGGCATCTAGGGGGCTGGCAGCGGAACCGGCATGGGCCGCACCACCGGCTCGGGCATCGGCGGCGGCCCGGCGTTTGGATCGCGAGGTGGGAGCGACTCCGGGCCGCCCGGCGGCGGCACGACGGCGGGAGCGTTGTCAGCCGGTGGAAACTGCTCCAGTTGGAGCAGGTCGGCGATCGCCACGGCGCCCGACCAGCGGTCGGCCTGCGCCTCCACGAACGCCAGTTCCGTCTCGGTGAGGATCTTCTGCGCCTGCAAGAGACTCAGGAACGTCACCTCGCCGCGGGCGTACAGCTGCTGAGTGAGCTGCAGCGTCTCGCGGGCCTTGGGCAGGATCGACTGCTCGTACCAGTCGGCCTGTCGCTGCGCCACGCGATACGTGGCGACCGCCTGGGCCGCCTGGGTCGCGAGGGTGAGTTCGATCGTCTGGAGGTCGGCGCGGGAACTGGCGATGTCGGCCCGCGCGGTGCGGATGTTGCCCTGGTTACGGTCGAAGAGTGGCACCTGCATCAACACCTGCACGAGCCCCTGCTCCTGCGCAGGCCCGACCTGCCGCTGGTATCCGCCGAGCACGTTGAGGTTCGGGATCGGCTGGACCACCGCACGCTCCAGCGCCCACTGGGCCTGGGAGATCTTTGCCTCGGCGGCCCGCGGCTTGGCGTTGGCGCGGACGATCTCTTCCTGGAGCGTCTTGAGATCGAACCAGGGGATCTTCTGAAAGAGGTCGGCTTCGATCGCGCCCACGTCGGCACGGGGCAGACCGATTGCGGCGGCGAGCTGCCTCCGCCCCGTCTCGATGTAGACCGACGAGTTGATGAGCCTGACTTCAGCGCGGTCTCGTTCGATGCTCCAGAAGAGCACGTCGGCCTTCGTGCCCTCACCCGCCTCCGCCAACGCCATTCCGATGTCGTAGGAGCGCTTGGCGATGTCGAACAGGAGCTGATAGATCTCCACCCGCCGCTGGGACACGAGCAGGGCGTAGTAGGTTTGGCGGACGTCGCGAAGGACGTCGAAGCGCGCACGGATGAGGTCGTACTCCGCTTGCTGCACCCTGCGGAGCGCGGCCTGCTGCGACAGCCGCAACTTGCCGGCGGTGACGAGGTCTTGCGTCACGAATCCGTTCCACTGACTCTCGGGCCCGGCGATCTGGGGCGACGCCCCGCCGAGCACCGGGTTTGGATAGAGACGCGCCTGCACGGCCTGGCCGCGGGCCGCCTCGATCGCCGCCCGGGCTGCGACGAGCCGGGGATGGCTTCGTTCCGCGAGCAGCACGAACTCGGCGAGCGTCCGCGGGGAGGGAAGCCCGGCCGTCGGCGTCAGTTCCCCCGGCAGCGGCTGGTTTGACTCGATCATGATGCCGGGCACCGCTTGCGGCGGCGCGGCTTCAACCGTCACGGCGCAGCATCTGATGGCCGTCAGGGCCACACCGACCAATGCGGTGAGGGTGTGCGGCGACGGGATCGGTGGTGGGGCGCGCATGAATGGCCGAAGCACTTGGCGAGACGGTCACCAGAACCATCGGCATGCGCAGCGGCTCGCATGGATGTTGCCGGCGGTGATTCGGCGGCCTATGGCGTGCCGTGGCGATCGAGGTAATCCGGGGCGTTGTCCGCCGCTGACCACCGGCTTGCCCCCCCTGCCAGGGCACCGCGTCATGCCCCGACGACGCACGTTGACGACCCGTCACCGGGGCAGCGCGAAACCCCGCTTCCGCATCAGCGCGTCGATTGTGGCATCGCGACCGCGGAACGCCCGGTAGCCCTCCTCGGGATCGACCGTGTTGCCCGCCGAGAAAATGTGGCGACGGAGCCGCTCTGCGACCGCGGCGTCCCACGGGCCCTCCGCTTCCGTGAACGCCTCCCAGGCGTCGGCCGTAAGGGTGTCGGCCCAGAGGTAGCTGTAGTAGCCGGCCGAATAGCCGTCATCGGCGAAGAGGTGCAGGAAGTGCGGGATGCGGTGCCGCATCACGACCTCCGCCGGCATGCCGAGCGTCTCCAGCGTCTGCTGCTCGAACCGCTTGGGGTCGATCGGCACGTCGCCCGCGAGGTGGAGCTTCATGTCGACGATGGCGCTGGCGAGAAACTCGACGGTTCGAAAACCGGCGTTGAACGTCTCGGCGCGGCGGATCTTCGCCACGAGTTCCGCAGGAATCGGCTCGCCCGTTTTGCAGTGGATCGCGAAGCGTCCCAGCACTTCGGGGGTTGAGAGCCAGTGCTCCAGCAACTGCGAGGGGAGTTCGACGTAGTCACGCGCGACGCGGGTGCCGGCCAGCGAGGGGTGGGTCACGTCGGAGCAGAGGCCGTGCAGGGCATGCCCGAACTCGTGGAACAGCGTGGTCGCGTCGTCCCAGCTCACGAGCGCCGGTTCGCCTGGCGGCGGCTTCACGAAGTTGCAGTTGTTGGAGACGATCGGGATCACCGGCCCGTCGAGCCGCTCCTGTCCGCGATAGTCGCTCATCCACGCACCCGAGCGTTTGCCCGTCCGCGCATACGGATCGAAGTACAAGAGGCCCATCGTGGTGCCCTTGTCGTTTCGCACCTCCCACACGCTGACATCGGGATGGAACACGGGCACGACGCCCTCGGCGACTGGCACCAATGAGAGACCGAAGAGCCGCTCGGCAACGAAGAACATGCCGTCGCGGAGTCGATCGAGCTGGAGGTAGGGCGTGACTTCGGCCTCGTCGAGGTCGTACTTCGCCTTGCGAACCTTCTCGGCGTAGTAGCGGTAGTCCCAGGGAGCGATCGTGATCCCGGTATGCTCCGCATCGGCGAGGGCCTGCATGTCGGCGACCTCCTCGCGAACCCGCGCGACCGCGGGCCGCCAGACGGCCTCCATCAGTTCGACCGCCCGCTCGGGCGTCTTGGCCATCGAGTCTTCGAGTCGCCAGTGGGCATGGGTGGGGAATCCCAGGAGTTTCGCCCGCTTCGCTCGCAGCGCCAGGATTTTCGCCACCGTCGCGTTGTTGTCGGTAACGCCCCCCAGGTCGCCGCGGCCGACGAACATTCGCCAGACCTTCTCTCGCAGGTCGCGCCGGTCGGCGAACGTCAGAAACGGCTCCACGTTTGATCGGCTGTTGGGGATCGCCCATCGACCCGGCTTGCCGCGCTCCTCCGCCGCCTCGGCGGCGGCATGGCGGGCCGACTCGGGAAGGCCCGCGAGGTCGGTTTCGGCGTCGATGAAGACGGCGGAGCCATCCTCCTCCTTGAGCACGTTCTGGGCGAACACGGTGTGCAGCTCGGCGAGTTGCTGGTTGATCGCGGCGAGTTCGGCCTGTTCACCGGGCCCGAGCCTGGCGCCGGCGCGGGTGAGGTTTGTGAACAAAAGCCACGCGGACCGGCGTTGCTCGGGTGACAGGCCCGCCTTGTCCGCCGACTCGTGGACGGCTGTCACGCGGTCGAAGAACGCCTTGTTCTGGATGATCCGATCCTGGAAAGCGGCGAGTCGCGGTGCCATCCGCCGCTCGACCTCCTGGACGGCATCGTCACTGAGATTGCTGCCGTAGACGCCGTAGATCGTCTGCACCCGGTCGAGCGTCCGCCCCGACCGCTCGGCGGCGGCCACCGTGTTCTCGAACGTTGGCGGAGTTGGATCAGTCGCGATTCGGTCGATCGCCGCGAGCTGCTCGGCCATCGCCGCCTCGAGGGCAGGTTCGAAGTCGGCGACCCGAACGCGGTCGAACGCCGGCACCCCACCAAACGGCCCGTTCCAGGGCTCGAGCAGCGGATTCGCACAAGCATGATGGGACATAACCAGGATCATCCAGACGGCCGGAGTGCAGCGCATGATGCCACGGATCATACCCGCTGCTCAGCCTGTCAGGCAGCACGCCTCTGGTCGCGGCTCGCGTTGCGGCGGCGGCGATGGCGGCGGAGTTCCCTGCGAATCAAGCCCTTCGAGCCGAAAAGCATCGGCACCTGACGCGTGAAAGACCAGATCTTGAAAACCGGCGAACTCCGTTCGAGCCTATCGGTCTCAGGCAGCAACCGGAGCCACTCGTTCGTCACGCCGAGGCTCCTCGCTTCCGGGGAAGCCACGATGTGGGCGACGACGTCGCGACGACTGCCGCCCTGACGGAGCATGCCTCTGAAGAACTTCCTCGTCTCCTTGTCGGCCTCGCGACCAAGGATCGCGGCGAAGACCTTGCGGACGAACGTGCGGTCGGATCGATACCAGGTCGCGAGCACCAGCTCCACGATATCGAGGCTGCGGGCAGGGTCGAGGATCACTCGGGCGAGCCGCGTGTCGAGGGACTGGAGCGCGGGCTCCGCGGCGGCCAGCCCAACCAGGCGGTCTACAAGCCGCTCGCAGCCAGATCTGTCGTCGGCCTCTCGGACGCGCGTCTGGCACCCGTCGGCGAACGCGGCATACGTCGCCGCCGTTCGCTTCGCGGCCGCGTCGATCGACCACCGCTCGGTGAATCGTGCCCTGGCCTTCGCCCCCAGCCGTTGCCGCATTGCTGGGTCGGCGCTGAGCCGCGCGACCGCCGCGGTCAGCGATTCGACGTTGTCCGGTTCGACCAGCAGGCCGACCCCATCGTCCACGATTTCCGTGATCCCGCCGATCGCGGATGCCACGAGCGGCAGGCCGAACGCCATCGCCTCGAGAAGCACGAGACCGAAACTCTCGAATCGGGAGGGGAGCACGAAGAGATCGGCGTCGGCGTAGTGTTGCTGGAGGGCGTCGTCCGACACCGCTCCCGTGAAGATGACGCGGCCGTCGGTAACGAGGGCCGCGGCACGCTTCCTGAAGGCCTTCGCGTATGACGTCACGCCGTTGCCGCCGGCGTCCTTGCCGACGAGGACGAATCGCACCCGGCCATCGGCAACGCAGAGCCGCTCGGCCGCGGCCAGTAGAATGTCGGTGCCCTTGCGGGGTTCGAGCCGGCCCACGCAGAGAATACGAAACTCGCCGTCGTCATCCGGTCGGGACCGCGTGAACCGGGCGCGGGGGTCGCGCACCCCGAGATGACAGACGGCCGCGGCGGCGGCGGATGGGCCATGGTCGCGGAGCGTCTTCTCCAGGATCGCGTGGCTGATCGCATGGATGTGGGTGGCTGTGCGAACCGCCTGCCGCTCCAGGGCCAGTTGCTGCCGCCAGGTCTCGCCGATGGCCAGGGTCGGGTCGATCTCGCCGACGGTCTTGCGACTCGTCATCAGCGTCAGCGCGACGGGCAGTCGGTCGTCGAGTTGGCAGAGGAGCCCTTCGACGTTCCAGAGCGGCGCGCTGACGAGATCGAGCGGAAACCGGCGGTGCAGTCGCAAGACTTCGTCGTGAATGCGGGCGCAGTGGACCAGGTTCGGGGCCGACGCGAGCGTGTCTGCGTCATCGGCCGTGATGCCTCCTTCACGCGGTTGGATCCTGTGGACCCACGTGCCCTGCTCCCAGTCGATCCGATCGTTATCGGGCGAACGAGTGACGACGTGCACCTGGTGGCCCGCGGCGGCAAGCGACTCGGCCAGGTCGCAGGTGTAGCGGCCGATGCCGCCGAAATCGTCGGGCGGATACTCGTTGCTGACGAAGCAGAGCGTCAGCCGGCGGCCCTCGGGCCGGACGGTCGGGAAGGGCTTGAACCGCGATCGGTCGGCGGCAGGGATCGAGGCGAGTCTGCGGTGGCCGGCCCTGCCGAGTTCGAGCCCCCGCTGCTGGCCCTCGGTGACCCGCTGCATGAAGTAGTCGAACTGCTGCTTCGTCATCAGCCCATCCCGCAGCGCTCCGGTCGCGTGGCCGGCCACGCCCGCGGTGTACTCGACGAGGTGGGAGTGGATGGCGTCCCAGGGGTGGCGGTCGCGGCCATGCAGGAGGGCGAAGTACCAGGAGTTCTTCACGTTCGGGTACGGCTCGAGCACGATCCGCCCCGAGGTGCGGAGGTGCGACGCGAGATACTTATGGTGGACAGCGCCGTCGGGCAGCGGCACGAGGAGCCGGCCGACGTCATTGATCCGCGCCGCCACATCGGTCTCGTCGTGGAAGTACTCGATTTCCTCGTCGAAGCCACCGATCTCTGCGAGAACGTCGCGTCGGAAGGAGGAGTTGGTGCCCTGCAGGTAGATGAACCGCTCGGCGCCGTCCGTGATCGAGCGATAGTCGGGCTGCTCGCCCGTGAAGTGTGTGCGGCCGAGCCGGTCGCAGAGAGAGAAGCGGTACTGGTGCCGGACGCCAGTGTGATCCCAGACGATGCCACCCACGCCGGCGACCCGTGGATCGGCATACGGTTCGGCGAGCTTTTCGAGCCAGTCGGACTCGGGAATCGCGTCATCGTCGATGAACGCGACGACGTCGCCCGCGGCAGCGGCGATGCCGATGTTGCGGCTCATCGAGATGTTGATCTCGGGGCAGCGACGGATCACGCAGGCATCGCGCCACGTCTCGAGCAGTTCGGCCGTGCCGTCGGTCGATGGCCCATTCACG
>Ga0209597_1002706_pt1 | contig 11177 bp, 8 predicted proteins | sample M_140625_MF_Meta_FD_187316 | JGI IMG/M metagenome (GOLD analysis project Ga0209597, IMG submission 187316) | Freshwater microbial communities from Lake Montjoie, Canada to study carbon cycling - M_140625_MF_MetaG (SPAdes) (version 2) | ecosystem: Environmental > Aquatic > Freshwater > Lake...
TGTAATTCCTTATACAATTGGAGATTATTTATCAGAAGAAATTAGAACCAAAGTTATTCCTACCGACAATGAAGCTTTTGTATTAGCCGAAGCCAAAGTTCAAGATCACATCAATAAATTAATGAACATAAAAGGCACTAAATCCGTAGATTATTTTCATAAAAGATTAGGAAAAATTATGTGGGATAAATGTGGCATGGCTCGAAATAAAGAAGGATTGCTTTGGGCTATTTCTGAAATTAAATCTTTGAGAAAAGAATTTTGGAGCAATGTTCGTGTTCCAGGAGATGCTTATGAATTTAATTCTGAACTTGAAAAAGCTTCAAGGGTTTCAGATTTTCTAGAATTAGGCGAACTTATGTGTATAGATGCCTTAGATCGTAATGAAAGCTGTGGCGGGCACTTTAGAGAAGAATATCAAACCGAAGAGGGTGAAGCTTTAAGAGATGATAAAAAATACGCTTATGTTGCAGCATGGGAATATAAAAATGAAAGTGATTATGAATTACACAAAGAAGAATTAAAATACGAAAATATTAAAATCGCACAACGTTCATATAAATAATAATTATGAGTCAAGGAAATATGAACCTCACTTTAAAAGTGTGGAAACAAAAAAACAAAAACGAAAAAGGTCGTTTTGAAACTTTCGATGCAAAAGGCATTTCGCCTGACATGAGTTTTTTAGAAATGTTTGACGTTGTAAACGAACATTTAATTAGCTCAGGAAAAGAACCTATTGCATTTGACCACGACTGTCGTGAAGGTATATGTGGCATGTGTAGCATGTATATCAATGGCCGGCCACATGGCCCAAAACAGGGTGTTACAACTTGCCAACTTCATATGAGAAGCTTTAAAGATGGAGACACTATTGTTGTTGAACCATGGAGAAGCGCTGCATTTCCTGTAATAAAAGATTTAGCTGTAGATCGTTCTTCATTTGATAGAATTATGGCTTCGGGTGGTTTTGTTTCTATAAATACCGGTAACGCAAAAGATGCCAATAATATTTTAATTCCGAAATATGATGCCGATGATGCCTTTAATGCTGCGGCTTGTATTGGTTGTGGCGCATGTGTAGCGGCTTGTAAAAACAGCAGTGCCATGCTATTTGTTTCAGCAAAAGTTTCTCAATTAGCGTTATTACCTCAGGGTAAAATTGAAAAGAGAGATCGAGTGCTAAACATGGTCAAACAAATGGACGAAGAGGGCTTTGGCAATTGTACTAATACTGGGGCTTGCGAAGCCGAATGTCCAAAAAGCATTTCTCTCGAAAATATTGCAAGGATGAATAGAGAATATTTAAAAGCGAGTTTAACTTAAAATAACTCTAATAAATTTATTTTTTTTCTTCTATAAATTAAATTAGTTTTTTTAATTCTATTCTAAAGGTTGTGCCTTTATTAATTTCACTTTGTATCACCTGTATTTTTCCATGATGATACGATTCAATAATTCTTTTACATAAACTTAATCCAAGGCCCCATCCTCTTTTTTTAGTGGTATAGCCTGGTTCAAATATTGTTTTAAATTTTGATTTTGGAATGCCTTTTCCTGTGTCAATAATGTCGATAAATATCCCTTCTGAAAAATCAGTCAAATTAACAGTAATAGAGCCTTTGCCATCCATAGTATCAACTGCATTTTTACACAAATTTTCAATCACCCATTCAAATAAAGGGGCGCATAAATTTATATTTATATCTTTTTCAGTTAAATTTAAAGTATAAACAACGTTACGCGAAGTTCGTTTTTTTAAATAATCTAAGGCATTGGTAAGCAAAAGATTAATATTTTCTAAAGATAAAGTCGGTTGAGATCCGATCTTGCTAAAACGATCAGTAATGGTATTTAATCTTTTTACATCTTGGTTCATTTCTGAAACTATGGCCTCGTCTACTCCTAAAGTGATTAAGTGTTCGTTCCATGCCATAAGCGAAGAAAGTGGTGTTCCTAGTTGATGAGCCGTTTCTTTGCTCATCCCCACCCAAACCTGATCTTGCTCAGCTTTTCGGGCTGTACTAAATAAAATATATGCAATTATTAGAAATAAACCAATTACTCCAAATTGAATATATGGATAATACTTAAGCCTTGTTATTAATTCAGATGGGGCATAAAAAATATAGTCCTTTGACCCATCTCCCAAATCAATTTCAATTGGGTTGTTTTGTGCAGCTAACTTATTTAATGTTAATTGTAATTTATCGCGGGTATTAACACTAAACTCGTCGATTTTACCAATGGCAATAATGGTGTCTTTTAAATTATTAGTAAAAATAACAGGAACGTCAGCAGAATTAATTGCCACTTCGGTAATAAAGGATTTAATTAAACTGTCAAATACTAATTTAATGTCGTTAAAAACACGGCTATCTTTATGATAAAGTTTTTGCTTTATTCCTTTGTAAATATTTATTTCAACCGGGTCGTATAACCTTTTCATACTATTTAATTCCTGATTTAAATAAACCGTGTCGTTTTCTTTTAAAGAATCTAAATTGCGTTTAGATAAAATTTTATCAGATGCATCGGTTAGAATAACCGGAACGGTAGTGTTTTCTTGTAAAACTTTTAAAATAAAAGATATGTCTTGATTATTGCTTAAATCTGAGCCTTTACTTAATTCTTTTGTTGCTTCGGCAAAAAGTTCGGCTTTTTTTGTTTCGCCTAATTTAATTTTTTCGAAAAGTTTTTTTGTAAATTTAACTAAACTAGCTTTTTTTTGAACTGCCTTAGCCCATAATTTTACTTTTTGTTTTTCGTTATTCGAAATATTTTTTACTAAATTATCAGTATACCAAAACGATGCAATCACAATAAAGAAAGCCATGAGGGCAAGACCTAATTTCCATCGATTTTTTTTATCGTAAATGTTCACAATAACTAAATTAAGATTGATAAAGATACTGATTAAAAAAATTAAACCGAATCTACTAATTCTAAACTCTATATTCCTTTAAAAGTCATCATCATCTTCAGATTTCTTTTTTAATTCTAATGTTGGCTTTAACTTATTATTTTTAGGCTTTTCTAATTCAAATTTAGTTTGTGTTGCTTTATCTTTTTCATCTAATGTGTCTTTTTTACCTAAGCCAATGTCTTGTTTAAATTGTTCTTTTAATTCTTTCCAGGTTTGTTTTTCTTTTATAATATCTTCTTTTATTTTACTTTTCAGTCCCTTGAAATCATATTCTATTTTTGGATTATCAATGCTTCCTTTCATTCTTATAAAAATAGTTCGTTTATCTTCGAGGTCCATCTCTATGTCTCCGAAATCCTCTTGTTTTGATTTACCTCTTTTTGATTTTAACTCCGAAACTAATAATCTTATCTGATAATCGATTATATTATCAAAACTATGTGTCCCCCCTAACTCTAAATTTAATACCGAGTTTTTAATCGCAGTTTTAGGAAAATTTATTATAGACTCTTTGATTTTAAAATTACTTTCTAGAGTCGAAAATCTAATATGCATTAAATCTTCTATTTTTAAATATTTTGAAAGGCTCATAAGAGGCTTAAAATTAATTAATTCTCCTTTATCAATACTAATATTGCCTGAGGCCTCTATAGATTTTAAGTCGGCCTCGAGCCTATTATTCCATTTACCTGAAAAGTTAATATTTAAACTTGCAAGCCCATTTATTTGTGCATCTATAAGTGTGCTTTGACCAAAATTATTAAACGATTTAAATAACTGCTTAATATTTATCCCCTTAATTATACTGCTTAAGTCTACGATCAAATTGTCTCCAGTATTATCGGCAAGTATTTCTATTTGCGCGGCGCCATCCATCGTTTTTAATACCATATCGCTAATCATAGCCTTTTGATTTTTTATCTCAATCTGCCCCGAAATAGTATTAGCTAAAAATTTAGAATATGAGAGTTTATTTATTTCGGTCTTTAACGTAAAATTTATATTTTTAGGAATAATTGCTGAATTTTGTTTTTCAGAAGACATTTGTTTTGGCAAAAGATCTTCAAGCCTTAAGTAATTTGAAAATAATCTTCCCTCAATAATTAATGGAGAGTTACTATCTAAAATGTATTTAAAAAATCCTGGTAATTTACCATTCAATTCAATATCAGAAGCGCCCTTTTTTAATTTTAAATCCTTTACTTCAATTTCCCTATCCTGAGCAATAATCTTACAATTTTCTAAAATAAAAGAATGCTCATCTCCTTTAAACAATACTTCAACATTTTTTAAAATACCTTCTAGCTTTAACTTAACAAGTTTAGAAAATGTTTTATTCGTTAAATCGCTAATCAAGCCCTCCAAATTAGCATTAATGCTAAGATTCCCTTTTAATAATTTAATTGTGTCTATTGGATAAAATGATTGTAAATTTTCTAAATGAACTTTTGCTTGTGTAACTAATTTTAAATAGGGCGCTTTAAAATCTTTAATTATGCACGAACCCTCAATTTCATCGTTATTTAATTTTAAATTCACATTCTTAAAATTTAAGCCAGAAGATAGTTTACTGTAATTAAAATCTCCTTCTATATTAACACTAGTTAATTTCGTGGATTTTGGCTTATAAGTTACCTCTCCATTTTTAATTCCAAAAGCAGATTTAATATTCCATTCATTTTTTAACGAATAATTAAGTTCACCTTTAGCATAAAAATTTCCTGTACTATTATAATCATCTATATTGATTAATACTTTTTTTGGTAATAAAGACATCACAGAAGCAATATCCATATCCGGGGCTATAAAATTAAGTTCTAAGCTTTCAAGACTATCCTTATAAATGCCTTTTCCATTAAAATCAAGTGCCATCTTATTTAAATTAATTCTAGCCTCATTAACAGCAAAAGCATCTCCTTTTATATTTAAATCAACCGAAAAATTAATTTTCTTTTTCTTTAAATAAATTGTATTATTTGATGCTATTAAATCAACCAAAAGATTCCCCTTTGTAGAAAGTTCGAAATCAGTTTCAGTAAAATTTCCTTTTAAATCAATTTGATTAATGGCTATTTCGGTTCTGAATTGTTGTTGTTTATCATTATAAAACAACATGCTGTTTTTAATGGTTATTAAGTTAAGTTTAAAGCTTAAGGTGTCATTTGTTTTTATACTTTGGTTGTTTAATTTCTTCCAAAAAATATAGTTTGAATTACCAATTTCTGATATCGCAAGTTTTACTCTAGCCCCATCAATTTTTATTTTTTTAATATTATATTTTTTGTTCCATAAATCTATTATATTAAAATATAAATTAATTTGTTTAGCAAATAAAAGCGTATCTCTTTCTTTTATTTTTATGGCCTCCATCATAAGGGCGTCCTTAAATTCAATCGAGCAATCAGGAAAAGATTTTAAAATAGTGATGTTTATATCGCTAGGGTCAATTTTAACCTCTGCGTTAAGTTGAGCGTTCAACTTTGAAAGAATAGCTGATTTTACCTCATCTTCATAAATTAATAATAATGAGACTAATGACAAAATAGCCAATAACATAACCGAAAAAACATAAAAAATAATCTTCCCGACTTGCTTTAATCGTGATTTTTTTTTCTGTTCTTCTATAAGGTTTTCTTCCACTATATAAATTTCTTAAATATTCTTCCTCGATTTACATTCCTATAAAAAAAAAATAAACAATCAATTTTTTATAAAGTAAATTGGCAAATAATTAACTATTAACCCGATTAAATATAAAATTAAGTTCAAAAAATATGATTTCCTGAACTTTAATAACTTAAATTTGTATTCTTTTAATTCAAACTTATGAAAACCAAAATCTTATTTTTTTTTATCCCCCTTATTATTAGCGCTATCTCAATTTGCTTTATCAATAAAGCCGAAATAAATGAGTTACCTATCAATTCTTCCTTGCCTAAAAGCGATTACCTGATGAAAGATGTTTCGGGCAAACAGGTTACTCTAAACGAATTAAAAACAAACAAAGGCCTTTTGGTTATTTTTAGTTGTAACACTTGCCCTTATGTTTTAAAAAGCGAAGGTCGCATTAAAAGCATAACTGATTTTTGTTTGTCAAATGGCATTGGTTGTGCTATAATTAACAGCAACGAAGCCCAACGCAATGAAGAAGATAGTTTTGAAGAAATGATAAAATATTATACTAATCAAAAACTAAAATGCGCATATTTAATTGACGAAAAAAGCCAATTAGCTGATGCTTTTGGTGCTGCAAAAACTCCTCATTGCTTTTTATTTAATTCTAAAACCTTAATTTATAAAGGTGCCATTGATGATAATATTAAAGATCCATCTGCAGTTAAAGCATTTTATTTAAAAGATGCACTTACTTCATTACTTAAAAATGAAAGGACACAAATGCAAGAAACTAAATCAATAGGCTGCTCAATTAAACGCTTAGAATAAGTTTACTTTATTTTTTAGTTCTTAACTTTAACTCATCATGTTTGATAAACAGTTAAATTCTGAAGATTTTTATTATAGCCCAGAAGGCTATGTTATTTTTACTGAAAAATATCACTTAAAACGAGGCTATTGCTGTAAAAGTGGGTGCAAGCATTGTCCTTTTGGCTATAACAAAAACACAGACTCTTTTGATAAAATAGAAAATAAAAAATAGCATTTACTTTTTAATATTTAAGTATGACTCTGAACGAATTTCAAAATAATATTCTACAAGGCATTCCTAAAGAATTGCCTAATCAAAAACTTTATGAGCCTAATATTAATCATGCACCCAAACGAAAAGATATTCTTTCTTTAGACGAAAAAAAATTAGCCCTTAAAAACGCCTTACGTTATTTTGATAAAAAACATCATGCTATTTTAGCAAAAGAATTCGCCGAAGAATTAATAACATTTGGTCGAATTTATATGTATCGATTTCGCCCCGATTATAAAATTTATGCTCGGCCAATTTCAGATTATCCTCATAAAAGCATACAGGCTGCTGCAATTATGCACATGTTAAGTAATAATTTAGATTACAATATTGCTCAACATCCTCACGAATTAATAACCTACGGTGGTAATGGTTCGGTTTTTCAAAACTGGGCACAATATTTATTAACGATGAGCTATTTAGCAACTATGACAGATGAGCAAACGCTTGTAATTTATAGCGGTCATCCTACTGGCTTGTTTCCTTCGCATAAAGATGCTCCACGTTTAGTTGTTACAAACGGAATGATGATTCCAAATTATAGCAAGCCCGATGATTTAGAAAAATATAATGCCTTAGGAGTAACTCAATATGGTCAAATGACGGCAGGTAGTTTTATGTATATTGGTCCCCAAGGCATTGTACACGGCACCGCAATAACTGTTATGAATGCTGCACGAAAAAAATTCAAAACACACGAAGATCGTAAAGGAAAATTATTTGTAACCTGTGGGTTAGGCGGTATGAGTGGAGCCCAACCAAAAGCAGCAAAAATTGCAGGCCTAGTTTCTATCACCTCCGAAATTAATCCCAAAGCTGCACAAACGCGTTTGGCTCAAGGTTGGATAGATGAAGTTTATACTGATTTAAAAGCCTTAATAAATAGAACTAAACAAGCTCAAATAAATAAAGAGGCTGTGAGCTTAGCTTATCAAGGCAATGTAGTTGATTTATGGGAAATGCTTTTGAAAGAAAATGTACAAGTTGATATAGGAACCGATCAATCTTCTTTACATAATCCTTGGGCTGGCGGCTATTATCCTAGTGGTTATTCTTTAGAAGAAAGCAACGCCATGATGGTTGAAAACCCAAACAAATTCAAAGAAGAAATTCAAAAAACGTTAAGAAGGCATGCCGATTGCATAAACAAATTTTCAGAAAAGGGCATGTACTTTTTTGATTATGGTAATGCTTTTTTGTTAGAAGCAAGCCGCGCTGGAGCCGATATTTTAAAAAGTAATGGCGAATTTAAATACAAAAGTTATGTGCAGGATATTTTAGGGCCAATGTGTTTTGATTATGGTTTTGGCCCCTTCCGCTGGGTTTGTACCTCAGCAAAAATTGAAGATTTAGAAATTACCGATAAATTAGCTGAAGAGGTTCTTTCTAAAATTTATCAAAATGCTCCTGAAGAAATAAAACAACAGCTTCATGATAATATAGTTTGGATTAAAGATGCTAAAAAAAATAACTTAGTAGTTGGGTCTCAAGCACGGATTTTATATGCAGATTGCGAAGGAAGAATTAAAATTGCGAAAGCCATTAATCAAGCCATTAAAACTGGGCTTCTTTCAGCGCCAGTAGTGTTAGGTCGCGACCATCATGATGTAAGCGGAACTGATTCGCCTTACAGAGAAACTTCCAACATTTATGATGGTAGTAAATTTACCGCTGATATGGCTGTTCAAAATTTTGTAGGAGATGCTTTCAGAGGCGCTACTTGGGTAAGCTTGCATAACGGTGGCGGGGTTGGATGGGGAGAAGTAATTAATGGCGGATTTGGTTTAGTGTTGGACGGAAGCGATGATGCCGAAAAAAAACTTGAGCAAATGTTGTTTTGGGATGTTAACAATGGCATTTCTCGAAGAGCTTGGGCCAGAAACGAAGAAGCTTTATTTGCGATTAAACGTGAAATGGAAAGAACTCCTAATTTAATAGTGACCATTCCAAATATTGTAAACGACTCAGATATTGAAGCTATTGTGTTTTAATTAATTTTAAATAAATTTCAAAAAATCATTTATTTTAAATCACAAGTAGTAGAAACCTGAGAATAACTCTTTCCAGTTATAAGTGTTTATTATGTGATATTTTGCACAGATTGTAACTATTTTATTATCATATATTAGTACAAAAACATAAATTACACCTTAAATTATTAATGTAAATACAAAGTTATACTTTGGATTATTAATGCAAATACAAAATTAATTTTGGATTATAATTAAATATTTTATAACTTTGTGTAAATTATAGGCGATGGATTTAATAAGAAAGCAAGTTTTTATTGATAATGATGGACAAAGTGTATTTTTTTGGGGTGCTCGTCAAACAGGGAAGAGTACTTTACTTAAAATGCTCTTTCCTGAGGCTTTAGTATTCGATTTATTACTTTCAGATGTATATAAACGATTGATTACAAATCCTGAATACCTTCGAGAAACAATTTTAGCTCAAGAAAAAAAACTTGTCATAATTGATGAAATTCAGCGCATTCCAATTTTATTAAACGAAGTTCATTGGCTAATCGTGAACCATACTATCCAGTTTATTTTAAGCGGTTCAAGTCCAAGAAAAATTATTCGTTCAGGAGAAAATTTGCTGGGAGGTAGGGCATTAAAATATTCCTTATACCCACTAAGCTACAAAGAAATCCCAAATTTTGATTTGGATAGAGCCCTGAATAATGGATTGCTTCCAAGACATTATTTATCAAAAAATCCAAAACGATTAATTGCTTCTTACATAGGTAATTATCTGCAAAATGAAATCGTTGCTGAAGCTAAAATTAGAAACGTAGATGTGTTTGCGCAATTTTTAAATGCCGCAGCATTTAGTCAGGGTGAAATGGTGAATTATACAACTATTGCCGCAGATTGTGGTGTTTCTGCTATTACCATAAAAGAATATTTTCAAATCTTGGAAGACACCTTACTGGGGTATTTTATTCCTGTATATCAAAGAAAGCCAAAGAGACGTGTAGTGAAGGCTCCTAAATTTTACTTTTTTGATGTAGGCGTAGCAAATAATTTACTTCATCGAGGAAGAATAGAAAAAGGAAGTGAATTATTTGGTCATGCTTTTGAGTCCTTTATTTTCCAAGAGCTCATTGCTCACAAGCACTATTCAGGTTTAGAATACTTGATTTCGTATTGGAGAACTGCGACACAAATTGAAGTGGATTTTATTTTAGGATACAATGAAGTTGCTATAGAAATAAAATCTTCTAACAATATTACATCAAAACACCTGTCCGGATTAAAAGCTTTCAAAGAAGAATACGAGGTAAAAAAAGCGATTGTAGTTTGCACAGAACCCTTGCCAAGAATAGTAGATACAATTCTGATACTTCCCTGGAAAGATTTTTTAGAAAAATTGTGGGCAGGACAGATTATTTAAAAACAAATTGACTTAGATCTTAATTTTTCGAGCAGATTTCTCTACTAATTTTTCCATTTTGCTATTTATAAAAGCATAATAGGCCTTTTTAAATATTTTCAGTTAATTTTCTGATGCTGTCATCACGCCTTTTTCAAAATTAAAATTAATTTCAATGATTTTTGCTTGGCGCGGCAAAGCTCAAGTTAACCTGGCTCTGCCCTCACCTTTCGCAAAAAATCGACCGCTTCGCAGTAATTAGTAAATTTTTAAAAAGATAAATTTTAAAAAGCCTTTACTCCACGAACGGTGGCCGTGAGATACTTATAATCGTAGCCGGCGTAAGCATAGAGGAAGCTGAAGAGTTGCGAACGGATTGCGGAATACTCGTTACTGCTCCAATACCAGGCTGTACTTGATAATAAGGTGTTGCCACCAGCACGTAATCCTTTTTGGGCACTGTAACGGTTGTAATACAATAAGCCTAATTCGTCTACACTTGGTAAATACCAACCTGCACCTAATGATGCAATATACGTTGCTGCCGGGCTACCTGTCATTAAATTTGTATTGTAAGCCCCGTCTTCGGTACGATTTGCGTTTACTAATGTACCTGTAGTTTGCCAAGCAAGTGACGTGCTTTCGCTAAGTGCTACTATTAAGCCGTGTTCTAAACCATCGCTACCTTTGTATAGGTAGTAAATTATTCCACCATTAAAGGCCTCACCTAGGTAGTGCGTAAAGCCGCTAACACCTGTGTTTGCACTAAACAAAGCATAGGGCACACTTGTTAATTCGCTTGTGCCTATAATTGAATAAGCGTTACCTCCTGTTGGGTCGGTTTCGGTTTTTATAAAATAAGAGCCAGTTGCCCAGTTAATCGCAGCAAAAGTACCTGATATAACCGCTCCTGCACCTATTTGTAAACTTACCAAACCGTTGGCATTAGTAGTTGGCGATTGCGTTTCACTGTATACAACAGTGCCTGTTGGTGAGCCCTGCAAAACACTTATTTTCATGCCTACCACTGTTGATGTTACAAGTACATTACTGCTATTACGAATTACGGCTTGAAAACTCATTTTTTGTGGCGCTTGAGCAAATACGCTTACCGTTAATAAAAGCCCTGCTAGGATAGAATAAATTTTTAGTTTCATAATTTTTAGTTTTTAA
>Ga0209597_1002712_pt1 | contig 11166 bp, 8 predicted proteins | sample M_140625_MF_Meta_FD_187316 | JGI IMG/M metagenome (GOLD analysis project Ga0209597, IMG submission 187316) | Freshwater microbial communities from Lake Montjoie, Canada to study carbon cycling - M_140625_MF_MetaG (SPAdes) (version 2) | ecosystem: Environmental > Aquatic > Freshwater > Lake...
GTAAAGACCTTGAAACAGTGGAGTGACCGGAAAAAATGGGTAGATATGCCGTTGTTTAATGCCTACATTTTTGTCCGACCTACAGATGTTCAACGCGATTTGGTTATACAAGTTCCAGGTGTGGTGAAGTATATCAGATACAATTCTAATGACGCCTTGGTAAAGCACGATGATGTGGTATTGCTCCAGCGCCTCATCGAGAAAGGTTATCAAATCCAACAACACGATTTAACGGCAAAACTGGAGCCCGGCGATTTGGCTTTGGTATTGGATGGTCCATTCAAAGGTCAGGAAGTGGAAGTGCATCATACAGAAGACGAAGCTTTTGTAATTGTGTCGGTGGAAGGATTATCGAGCAGTTATAAGGTGAATTTACCGCGAGAAGTATTAAAATTGAATAAAAAACGCAAGCAGCGCGACAAATCACTATGGTAGGAAATACAATTTTATTGCTTTCACCTCACACGGACGATGCAGAATTGGGCTGTGGTGCTACCATCAGCAAGTTGATTCGCGAGGGAAAAACCGTTTATTATGCGGCCTTTAGTGCTTGCGAACAAAGTGTCTTGGAGAGTTTCCCAAAAGATATTTTAATACATGAAGTCAAAGAGGCTACTGCAGCGCTCGGCATCAAACCGGAAAATTTGTTTTTGTTTCGATACGAGGTACGCACTTTCAATTATCGACGTCAGGAAATATTGGACGATTTGATCAAATTGAGGGAGACGTTGAAGCCGGATACGATTTATATGCCGTGTTTGCACGACATTCACCAAGATCACAAAACGATGGCCGAAGAGGCTTTGAGAGCATTCAAATTTGGCAATGTGTTGAGTTATGAATTGCCTTGGAATAATCTAAATTTCAACACAGCGGCATTTGAAGTTGTGAGTGAAGAAGATGCGCAGTGTAAAGTGAATGCGTTATCTAAGTATAAAAGTCAGGCGCACAGACCTTATGCCAACGAGGAGTTTTTGAGGAGTCAGTTGCGTATGCGTGGCGTTCAAATTTCTCGTCGTTACGCCGAAGCATTCGAGGTAGTTCGGATGATTTCAGAATAATTCGCTCATGGAGAACAATCTCAAATCGGGTGGTCGTCCCCAGTGGGCTTTAACTTGGTTTGCGGGATTGGTGATTTTGGTTGTGGGGGTTGCCGCGGGCTTGCGGTTTATAGACTTGTTTTCATTGCCATTAACGAACGATGAAACATCAGCGTTGATGCGTTTGAATGCAAATTCGGTATCTGAGTTGTTGGGGACGGTGGTTTGGAACGACGGGCATCCGATGTTGGTTCAAGTATTTTTATGGTATTGGACAAAATGGTTTGGCATGGCAGTCTGGGTGGTAAAGTTGCCATTTTTGTTGTGTGGTTTGGGTTCGGTGGTCTTGATGATTCAAATTGGAATAAGGCTTGGCGCGGCTTGGGCTGGGCTATTGGCCGCTGCGATGCTAGCGACTTTGCAGTTTCCTTTGATGTACAGTGAGATTGCTCGACCGTATGCACCAGGTTTGCTACTTTCCTTATGGGCATTTTATGTTTGGTTGCGATGGTTGGAGGTTTGTAAAACTGAGGTTGCAGGCATCGATTTATGGGCAAAACCTTTGATTTTTTTGTCGATCGCGGGGTATTTGGGCGCATCAAACCATTATTTCAATGCGTTGATATTGGCCTTGTTATTCGTTTCGGGATTGGCGATTTTGCCACGCAAAAGTTGGATTCGATATCTATGGCCTTGGCTATTGGGGGCGGCGTTGTATATGCATCAGATTGGCATATTCCTGCATCACTTGCAGGTGGGAAGTCCGGGTTGGTTGCAGGTGCCGACAATAAAATCTCTGTTTAAGCATTTTATGTATTGTTTTGGTTATTCGCTGTGGCCAATTCATTTGTGGTTGCTGGGCGTATTATTGGGCGAGTTGATTCAAAGGCGGAAGATAAAATGGTTGGGATTTGATGAAACACTGGCCGGATCGAAAGTTATTTCCGCGGGAGCTGATGGTGATGGATCGGATTTGGTTGATAAGCAGCAAAAAAGGGCAATCAATCGCGTGATTTGGCTTTTGTATTTGGCACCATTGGCCATTGCCTTTTTGTATTCTGTTTTTAGGGCTCCTGTGTTTCAAGATTCTGTATTGTTGTTCTCCTTTGGCTTTGGGATATTGGGTTTTGCCTTGTGGGTGGATCGAAGAGTGTTGAGTTTGCGTCTGAAGGCGGGGTTGGTCGTTCTCACGTTGTTGGTCAATTTGTATGTGTTACTAGTGGATCGCAATCATCGGGAGTTGTTCAACAATCAGTCTTATGATGCGGCGGTTAAAACCCTGAAGCGCTGGAAATTAGTAGACGATGTATCGCGGGGCGATGCGATATGGGTTTATGGATTTGAGTCGTTTTTTATGGAATATCATGCCAATGAACTTGGCTGGGACAGGGTTCGATGGCAGAAAAACGGGGGTGATTTGCAATATTTCAGGGATGAGTCGGTGGATTATGCATCATTCAGAAAAAAGTTGGCAGCGGTTAAGGGCGATGATTTTTACTATTTAAATATGGTAGGGATGGATCCCGTGTTGCGGGTTTGGATACAGCGTACTTTTCCAGTTTTACGTCGGGAATCGATGGGTGCGGGGTATCACATCATGCATTTTTCCAAGTTTGGCGTGGGCAATATAGATTCTGGTTTCTTGCGGGATAGGGTTTTGCCTGTTTGGAGCGGAAAGCTTGCGTTGCGGGGCGACATCGACTCAAGTCAGTATCGTCAGGTATTGGCTGTTTCAACGGATTCATTGGGCGAGCAGCGATATAGTTCGGAGTTTGTTGCGGTGGCTACATTAGAATTGGATACGCAGTTGCTTCGGGATAAGGATTTACGCTTGGTAGTGATGATTAAAAATGGGGAAAGTGAGAACATTAGATATTTGGACCAAGGGTTAGGGAATATGGGTTATCATTTGTCTGATGTGGAGGTTTTGGACGGTGGAAGGTGCAGGGCGAATTTGTTGTTGGCGGGCAGGTTGGTGGATGTGGAATGGGGTGGCGAGGGAATGGAAGGCCAAGGAGTATTCAGAGGGATCGGAACGGGTCTTGCGTCGAACTTGAATCATTTTGTCACTAGGGGATATTACATGCAGGTTTTCATCGACAATGCGGGCAGAAAGCCTGTTGCGGTGAAAACTTTGGGCATTGATTTTTGGCCGGGCAATGGATCGGTGTATGGACTGGTGAATCCTGTGATTCCGTAAAAGTGGACATTTGATTGCGCCAAAGGAATTGGGGATGGGTAGAATGCGGTTATTTGATTAATTTCGCAACCAATGGGAATCCTATCACAAGTGATTTTTGCCCTGATTTTGGGCGTTGGAAGTTGGATATTCGCCGGTCGGGTAAAATTCATCCGCAGGAATATTTTTTTGGGAAAGAAACAGGATTTATCGGACAATCCGGCGGCGCGATGGAAGCAGATGGCTTGGGTTGCGATGGGTCAGAGCAAGATGGTTCGCAGGCCCATAGCGGGGTTCTGTCACATCTTGATTTATGTCGGCTTCGTATTGATCAACATTGAGGTGTTGGAGATTTTGATTGATGGCTTGTTGGGTACGCATCGATTTTTCGCCCATTATTTGGGTTCGATTTATGATGTGGCAATAGGATTTTTTGAGATTTTGGCCTTGGGCGTCTTGGTTGCTTGTGTGGTTTTCTTAGCACGTCGTTTCGTGACCAAGGTGCCGCGCTTGCAGATGCCGGAGTTGAAGGGTTGGCCGGTGAAGGACGCTACGATCATTTTGGTGGTAGAGATTGTGCTGATGGGGGCTTTGTTGAAGATGAATGCTGCGGAGCAAGTATTGGTGAGTAGGGGTTTGATGGAGGGTCATGGTAGCTTTCCAGTGAGTCACTATTTGGTAGGATTTTTTGATGGATTCAGCGACGGGTCGGTTCATATGATTGAGAGATTGTGTTGGTGGTTCCATTTTGTAGGCATTGTTGTGTTTTTGAACTACGTGCCATACAGTAAGCATTGGCATATCATCATGAGTTTTCCTAATGTGTATTACACGCCATTGAAGCCGAAGGGTGAATTTGAGAATTTGGGTTATGTAACCACGGAAGTAAAATTGATGATGGACCCGGCGGCGCAGCCGCCAGAAGGGTATGAACCGCCAGCGGGCTTTGGTGCCAAAGATGTACAAGATTTGACATGGAAAAACTTGATGGACGCATACACTTGTACCGAATGCGGAAGGTGCAGCAGTGTTTGTCCGGCCAATTTAACAGGCAAGTTGCTATCGCCAAGAAAAGTGATGATGGACACAAGAGATCGTTTGGAGGAAGTGGGAAGAGGCATTGATGCGGCGAAGAAATTGGTCCAGCAGAATACGGAGGCGGTAACCAATGCGGCGGATAACAATGCTGCAGAAGTAGCGCGATTTGAGGATGGCAAGGACTTGCATAGCTATATCAGCACCGAGGAATTGTGGGCTTGTACAACGTGTAACGCATGTGCTGAAGCTTGTCCTGTGAACATCAACCCGGTTGACATCATCGTTCAAATGCGTCAGTATCAAGTGATGGAAAAGAGTGCCGCGCCGAGTGAGTTAAATAACATGTTTACCAATTTGGAAAACAATGGCGCCCCTTGGCAGTTTAACCAAATGGACAAGGGAAATTGGACTCAAGGGTAAGCTTGTTTTGGCTTGAATTGGGTAGATTCTGACGGGTTGACTTTAGGAATCGTTATTGGGTTAATGGGTATTGTTAAAAAAGGGGTAAAACCCTCGCAGTTTTGTCGTATTTTTGAAGGGCAATGAACACATTTCATTTATTATCTTTTTTGGGTGGCCAAGAAATGATCATTCTTTTGGTTCTCGTTTTGTTGCTTTTTGGCGGCAAAAAAATTCCTGAATTAATGCGCGGTTTGGGCCGTGGTATTAGAGAGTTTCAAGATGCTAAGAATAACGTTAGCACCGAGATTCGCAAGGGAATGAACGAAGATCCAAAAGAAAACAAAGAGTAATCTTGGAACACTACAGCCGGATTTCAGCAATTCGGGAAGACCTGAATTCGGGCCGTGTCACTTGCGCGGCATTGGTAGATTATTACCTAAAAAATATTGCGGACAATCAGCATTTGAACGCCTTTTTAGAGGTTTGGTCTGATGAAGCAAAAGCAAGGGCAATCGAAATTGACAGTAAAGTTAAAGCAGGCACCGCAGGTCGTTTGGCCGGTATTGTGATTGCTTTGAAAGATGTTTTGTCGTTTCAAGGCCATAAAGTGAGTTCTTCCTCAAAAATTTTACAAGGATTTGAATCGATTTATTCGGCTACAGTAGTTCAGCGATTGTTGGACGAGGATGCCATTTTCATTGGTCGTACCAATTGCGATGAATTTGCGATGGGTGCGAGCAATGAGAACAGCGCTTATGGTCCAGTACTAAATGCGGTTGATCCAACGCGAGTTCCGGGAGGTTCTTCTGGGGGTAGTGCGGTAGCGGTTCAAGCGAATATGGCTCATGCAGCCTTGGGTAGCGACACTGGAGGATCCATTCGTCAGCCCGCTGCATTTACAGGGATTGTAGGATTAAAACCCACATACGGATTAATTTCTCGTTGGGGTTTATTGGCTTACGCATCGAGCTTTGACCAGATTGGTCCGATGACGAAGAGTATAGAAGATTCGGCGTTGTTGACAGAGATAATGGCGGGTCCGGACGGACAAGACGCTTCGATGTTTCAGCAGCCGGCACCACACTTCACCGCGCCCAAGGCACCGGCGAAGGCCAAATTTGCTGTGATGCGCGAAGCAATCGACGGGGAAGGGATCGACCCAGAAGTGAAATCGATGATGACGGGTTTGATTGCGAAGTTGGAAGCAGCAGGCCATGAAGTGAGTTATTTTGATTTCCCATTATTGGATCATATGGTTCCGGTGTATTACGTGATCACAACGGCAGAAGCATCGAGCAATTTGTCGAGGTATTCAGGTATGATGTACGGAAAACGAAGTGAAAACGCCCACGACTTGGAGTCAACGTATGTCCTTTCTCGCACCGAAGGTTTTGGCGAGGAAGTGAAGCGCAGAATCATGTTGGGCACGTTTGTTTTGAGCAGTGATCAGTACGATGCATATTACGAAAAGGCACAAAAAGTAAGGCGAATTATTCGTACTGAAACAGAGAAAATATTGGCCAATGCGGATGCCATTTTACTTCCAACGACCAGTACGCCGGCGTTTAAATTGGGTGAAAAAGCGGCAAATCCAGTGGCGATGTATATGGCGGATTTGTTGACGGTACAAGCGAATTTGGCGGGAAATCCTGCCATTTCAATTCCGGGCGGAGAAACTGTAGATGGATTGCCAATGGGTGTTCAGTTGATGACAGGGATTTTAGAGGAACAAGCGTTGTTTGATTTGTCGAAATTGGTGGAAGAAACCCTGGGATGAGCTTGAAATTGAGAATTTTTATATTGCTAGTGATGGTTTGCGGTTTAGCCGTTGGTCAGAACGATGTGCAGCTGCGTTTGAAAACGATGGAATCCAATGGGGTCCCTTATTTTTATAACAACGATATTGAGATAACGGTGCAGGATTGGTTGAAGAACGAGAATGAAAGCACCTCGATTTTTTACGGTCGTTTGCAGTATTACGAAGCCTCTATTGATCGCATCGCACAGAAATACGGGTTGCCTTGGTTTGTGAAATTCATTCCAGCGGGTACATCGGGTTTTGAGCCTAGGTATCGCGATGAGAGTGGGGCGGCGGGGATGTGGCCATTGGCCTATACGATTGGAAAAAAATATGATTTGAGGGAAACGGCTTTGTTTGATGAAAGGCGAGATCCTCTAAAGTCATCTGAGGCGGCATGTCAATATTTGCATGATTTGTATCACATTTACGGCGATTGGTTGAAGGTGATCACCGCTTTCAGAATAGGTCCTATTCGTTTGAATCAAGTTATTCATGGCTTAAATGGGGATTTGGATTTCAATCATATTTACGATGCATTGGAACCGGAGGAACGTTTACCGGTGATTCAGTTTTATGCTGCGTTGGTTGTGTTGCATCATGCCAAGCAATATGGCATCAAGCCTTTTAAGGTTGAGTCGCAAGATGCAGTTGAGGTGCAGTCGGTGCCAACTGTTTTGCCTTTCAAAGTATTGAATGAAAAAGTGGGTGTAGGTCTATCAGATTTGCGCAGTCTTAACCCTGAGTTTAGGGCGGATATGGTTCCCTATTTTGGCACGCCTTGTACGTTTCGATTGCCTGCGGCATATGTGGGCGTTTATCAGTCAAAAAAGGATTCTTTGGTTTATTGGATTGGAAACAAGCAAGGGTTTATTCCGATTATCAAGACGGATACCATTGCTGTGGTTGAGGGTGATTCATCGATCAATTTGGTAGTAGCGAGGGGAGATCAATCGGTAACTGATTCCGCTGGAGTGACGCCTCCGGTCCCTAAAACAATTTTAACGACGCCGGCGGACAAGAAAATTTGGGTTTACTATCGTGTTAAATCTGGCGATGCAGTGTATACGTTGAGTGATATTTTTGACTGTACTCCAGAACAATTGAAATCTTGGAATCATGTTGCAGGAAACAATTTGTCGGTTGGATCTTCCCTGAAATTTTATGTTTTGGCGAGTAGAAAAGGATACTATTTAAAGTTGAATTCGTTAACGATTGCCCAAAAAAGAAATATAGCTGGCGTTGATTGATGCGCGGTATCATTCTGATATTGACCAGTATTTTTTTACATGCAAATCTCTTTGCTGTTGATGACAGTACTTCCATAGGGAAATCGGGAAAGATGCCCGTGGTTTATTCGGAGAATCCGGTAACGGTGGATGGTGAATTGGATGAGGCCATTTGGCAGTCGGTCTTTGTTTCGCGTCCCTTTGTGCAATATTTTCCGTACGATACATCTTTGTCGAAATCTCAGACGCAGTTAGCTTTTACCTACGACGATAAGCATTTGTATTTTGCTGTGAAGTGTATTGATCGAAATCCGCAGAAGCAGTTTGTAATACAGAGTTTGAAGCGGGATTTTAGTGTGACCAATTCGGATGGCGTGGTGTTAACGCTATCTACATTTAAGGATGGTCAGAATGGATTTTCATTTGGGGTCACCCCATACAATTCGCAGCGTGAGGGTTCTGTTGAAGGGGGAGGTGGGTTTGGTGTAACTACGGCTTGGGATCAGGTTTGGCACAGTGCAACGCAGCTGAAGGATGGGTTTTGGACGGCGGAATTTTCTATACCTTTCAATAGCATTCGATTTACACCGGGGGTTTCAGTTTGGGGCTTCAATGTGACGCGTTTTGATTTTAAAAACAACGAGGTTTCGAATTATGCTAGGGTACCGAGGAATTTTAATGTGAGTTCCTTGGTGTTTTGTGATTCTATGCAATTCATGGGTAAGCCATTGTCTAAGAGCAACCGAAATTTGGTGTTTATTCCCTATGTAAGTGGAATGACATCTCAGGGAGTTTCAGGAAAACGCACTTTTTTGAGCGATCCTATTTCGGGGAGTCCAAAATTTGGGTTTGATGCAAAATTGGGTATTACGAGGAGTTTAAATTTGGATATTACGGCCAACCCAGATTTTGCGCAAGTGGATGTGGATGTGCAACAGATTAATCTGACCCGATACAATTTATTTTTCCCTGAAAGACGTCAGTTTTTTATTGAAAATAGCGATTTGTTTGCCGGCTTTGGATTCAGGCAGATTCGTCCGTTTTTCTCTCGGCGTATAGGTTTAAGTGATAATGGGGCTGTACCCATTTTGGGCGGTGTTAGATTGTCTGGCAAGTTGGGTGATGGTTTAAGAATTGGGGCGATGAACATTACAACAAGGAGTGTAGATGTTAAGGAGGGGAATAAGGTGGTTCATTTACCTGCGGTGAATTACACGGTGGCGTCGATGCAGAAGAAGGTATTTGCGGCGAGTAATGTGGCGTTAATTTGGGTACATGATCAGAAATTGGGGGTTCAGAGGACATTTACTGACGGCAAGGGAAATAGGGATTCTACGGGTGATTATAATTCTGTGGTTGGGGGGGAGTTTAATTTGTTAACCAAGAACAATCGTTGGGGTGGGAAGGCATTTATTCAGAAGTCGTTTTATCCCGGATTACATGGTCTGGAGGGCTTTGCTCACGCCACTTGGTTAAGATATAAATCTTTGCACTGGATGGCCATGTGGAACCATGAATATGTAAGTCGTTCCTTTGTTGCGAGGACAGGTTTTGTGCCTCGGACCGACAATATCGATGCGAAAACGGGGAAGATGTATCGCTACAATTACTATCGCTTGGAGCCCAACTTAGGATATACTTGGTATCCCAAACACAAGTTCATCAATAATCACGCAATGTCAATTTATAACAGTAGTTATTATGATAGCACTTTTGGAGTTACAGAGTCTACCAGTGAATTGGGTTATGATGTAATATTTCAGAAAAGTGCTATTTTCCATTTTAGTGTGGACCATAATTATTACAATTTATTTTTACCATTTGACCCATTGAACAAGAAGCAATATTATTTTGGAAAATATCAGTGGTTTGCCATTCATCCCGAATTCACAACTAATAGCAGGAAGCGTTTGAGTGCTTTTTGTGAGGTGATTTATGGCGGCTATTTCCAGGGCACAAAGACTGAATTTAACGGAAACATCAACTATCGTGCACCTCGAATTGGGAAGTTAAAACTACCAAAATTATTGCTTTCGGCAAACTGGAATCACATCAATGTTATGTTGCCAGACAGCTTGGGTACATCGAAAATCAACTTATTGGGGTTAAAAGCGGAATACAGTTTAAGTACGACGAAATACATCACAGGTTTTCTGCAATACAATACGCAGACTGAGAAGATGAACGTGAACATCAGATTCCAATGGCGATACCGTCCGATGAGCGATATCTTCTTGGTATTTTCTCAAAATTACAATCAATTCAATTCGGTGCTACCGAATCGTGATATTTACATGGGGCCATCATATCGAAGTTTGGCCGCCAAGTGGGTGTATTGGTTTAACTAATCTTTAGCTGCAATAGTGTTAGCGTGCATTAAGGCATTTTCTTTAATGCGAGGATGCTAATATCACTATTTTCTTTTACGATGGTGTTGCTCAGATGTCCCAGTCCCGCGATTTCCATCGCCACAACATCGCCCGCTTGAAGCCACTGCTCTGAATATTCAGGGTTATTGAGTTTTCCGGTTCCGTTAAGTTCAAGGAAACAGCCTGTACCCACGGTTCCGCTACCAATGACATCGCCAGGGAAAATATCGGCGCCGTACGAGCATCGCTCAATGATTTCGGCAAAGGTCCAATCCATATCGCCCACACTGCCTTCGCTCACTTGGATGCCATTCACCCAACATTTCATCGAAAGGTTATAACTATTGCCTACATGACCGGGTTTTGCATCAATTTTAAAAGGCTCAAGTTCGTCGGGTGTAACTAGCCAAGGGCCAATCACTGTGCTAAAGTCTTTTCCTTTTGCGGGTCCAAGGTTTAGCAACATTTCTTCCATCTGAAGACGTCGAGCACTCATATCGTTCATGATCATGTAACCTGCGATGTACTGATCTGCATCGGCGGCTTTCACATTTCTGCCTCTTTTGCCCAAAACAACGGCTGCTTCCAATTCGAAATCCAGTTTGTGGAAGTGATCGGGCATGCAAGGAATTTCACCTGGACCTTGGATGGCGTTGTGGTTGGTAAAATAGAAAATGGGGTATTGGTCAAATTCTGGAATCATTGGAACACCGCGGTTTCTTCTGGCTGCAGCTACGTGTTGTCTGAAGGCATAGCCATCTCTACAGGAGGTGGGTTGAGGAACTGGTGCTTCCAAAATATCATCAGTGCATGGTGTGGCGAGGTGATTGTGCTTTCCATCAAGGATTTCGGCTTCCACGGCGCGTGCCATTTCACATTGATTATCCCAATCATTCAACACATCGCGCATATTGTTTGCGATGTTTTGGTTGATGGCGTTTAGGGGGTAAATCTGTTGGTTGACCAGTATGCCGGTTTGGGCAAGGCCATTGGTTTTGTAGGTGACCAATTTCATACTACAAAAATACGTCTATTTTGGAAGTTTCTGTGGGTAATCGCATTTGGAGGTTGGCGAGTGATATCGGAAATTTGTTGCATGGAATCATCGGAA
>Ga0209597_1002713_pt1 | contig 11165 bp, 9 predicted proteins | sample M_140625_MF_Meta_FD_187316 | JGI IMG/M metagenome (GOLD analysis project Ga0209597, IMG submission 187316) | Freshwater microbial communities from Lake Montjoie, Canada to study carbon cycling - M_140625_MF_MetaG (SPAdes) (version 2) | ecosystem: Environmental > Aquatic > Freshwater > Lake...
AAATCTTTTCTCTGCTTTTACTTTATAGGTTTTTTCAATATGGGGAATGAGTTCTTTAATAAAAAAGTCTTCGTAATTTAAATTACCATCGGCCGCATTAATATAAAAACTTGTAAAGCCATCAGGGGTTACAATAATCATAGGAGGAATTTTACCCGTCTTAATGGCATCATCCGCTAAGCGGTTTACTTCCCCAAATTGAATCCAACCATCATCTGCATCGCCATAACCATGTAATAAATAAGTCACAGGATAAGCGCGCTCACTAGTATAATAGTCGCTAGGTAAGAAAATAGAATAATGTACTTCTTTATTTAGGATGGCGCTTTTTATAACTTGTTTTTCTTTTACAAAACCTTGCGCAAAACCACCTATGACAAAAGTGAAAACGAATAGTAGTAGTAATTGTATTTTTTTCATATCTCTTTTATTTATTAAAATTTTATTTTAAAATAATATTAATCCTTTCTATTGATGATTAATAAGTATCATCATTTATTTCTAACCAATAGCCATCTGGGTCTTGCAACCAAATTTGATGAATGCCATCAGGGCGGGTAGTAATTGCATTTTTATTACCACTTACATCTTCAAAAGGTAAATTGGCCGCTTTTAGTTTTTCTATAAAGCCTTTAAAGTCAGGCTCGGTATAACAAGTATGCTGATTTTTATAATATTCTTTTTTTGCTGTAGCACCTTGTATAACATGTAACATACTATGATCACCAGTTTTGTACCAAATATGTTTTCCATCATGAAAGGGTTCTGGTACGGTGTCAAGCCCAATAATTTTACTATAAAAATTACCTGTTTTTTCCATATCCATTACAAAAATGGCTGTATGGTTAATATGCACTTTTGTATTTTTTTCTTGCGCAATTAATTGTAGCGAAACCATTATTAAAAATGGCAGCAATATTTTTTTCATAAGGCCTTATTTATAAGCCTAAGATACAAAAAACAAAGCGCTGATAAAAGATTGTTTTAGGAACTAGTTTTTACGCTTAAGGGGCTTATCAAACATATCTAATTTATCTTGAATAGGATTGTCAGAAAGGGAAGCTGCTTGTAGTTTATTGGCCCTTGAAACTGGCGTACTGTTACCTATAGCATTTGCTTTATAGGCAGTTGGACCAATAATACTGAGTGCTTTATTTAAGTAGGTTTCATTAGGGTCGCCTAATAATTTATAAGGAAGTACGTCGTCTAAAAGGGCATAGTCTGGTAAAAAACCATTCACTGTGCCATATTCAGATTGGTCTAAGGAATTTAATATTTTAAAGGTGATGGGTTGTAAACCGTAGTTCCATCTTTTGGCATTATCGGTAATAGTGAAAGAACCCACATTTTTTCCATAAGTATGTTCGCCAATTAAAATGACATTCATAAAAGGCTTTAAATTATTAATAATAAGTTCACTAGCTGAAGCAGTGCCAGTAGAAGTTAAAACAAAAACTCTATTTAAGGAACCGATATTATTAGACTCCATTTTAAAATTAGTGACAAGGGCTGCTGCTCCATATTGTTTTATTACTTCTTTAGTATAAGCATCATTATACTGTCTTTTATTCATCACCTTATCTACTTTACTTGCTAAGTCATTCACCATTAAGTTGGTTAATAAATCTGAATTGGTGACATAGCCACCTCCATTATAACGAAGGTCAATCACTAGTTCATTGACTCCTTTTGATTTAAACCTACCAAATACAGCTCTTAAGCTATCATCAAAACTTGTTAAGAATTGTAAGTAGGCAAAATAACCCACTTTCTTACCTGCCCAATTAATAACCGTGTCTTGTAAAATAGGATTGGTTTGTAATTCGACTTTAGTAACTGTTACAGTTTTACCTGTACTGCTAAATACTTTATTATTATAAGTACCTAAACCTAATCTTAAAGTTTGATTTTGTAAGACTGAATTATAATTAGAGGAAGTAATAGTTTGGTCATCTACTGATAAAATAATATCTCCTCTTTTTAATCCATTTTTTTCAGCAGGGCTTCCTTTTAATACATAGGCTATTACTAAGGCCACATTTACTTGTGTATTGTCGGTATAAAAAGCACTCACCCGAATACCTAAAACAGTATTGATACCATTTAATTGGTTTATTAAATTGGCGGAACTACTATCTATCCAAGAAAAACGATCGGTGGTTTTATAATCATATAAAATACTATAAAAATAATCCATAGGATTACTACTGGTATTCGTTTTAGCAATGGCTGGCATTTTATCGGGCCATAAATAATAGGCAGTCATAGTTTCATGAATCCAGGTATTGACATCGGTATTAGTAATTTTTGGTGCAGTCGAATTGTCTACTGCAGGCGCTACAGGTGTTTCAGGAATGGTCGCAACTGTTTTGTTACAAGCTATTGTACCCATTATTAAAATACCTATTAGTAATTTTCTTAATTGCATGCTGTTATGTTTAACTTCTTTAAAATTAAGAAATTTATATGGAACTAGGTTCTAATTAACTTAATTTTGTGAACGATAGAAATGATGCTAGGCAACCAAGAAAACTCAAAACAAAGAATGAAAAAAATACTATACACTTTACTGCTTTTAAACGTCTTTTTTTCAGCGAATGCACAAAAAATAAATAGCTATTCTAAGTCTATCAATGAATGGCATAAAGCGCGCATAGCCGATTTAAAAACACCTGCGGGTTGGTTAAATTTAGAAGGCCTTTTCTGGTTAGAAAAGGGAGTAAATACTTTAGGCAAAAAAGAGGGTAGTGATTGTAGGTATAATAATGCTGCATTCCCTGATGAATTAGGTTCTTTTATTTATGAAGGCGATTCTGTACTATGGATGAATAGCGCCAACAATACTATTAAAGTGAACGGAGTACTAGTAAATGGAATCAAACCCGTAAAAGTATTTTATAAAGAAGAGCAAGCTATTACTATGTCATGGTCTCATTATACTTGGACCATTATAAAAAGAGAAGATAAAATGGGGGTCAGGTTTAGAAATTTAGAAGCCAAGACTTTAGTTCATTTTAAAGGCATAGATCGCTTCCCTATTGATTCTAATTGGCGTGTAAAGGCAACTATGGTGGCGCCTTCCCAAAATTTATTAATGATTACCAATGTACTTGGTCAAACGACTGCATCAAAAACAGCAGGTAAATTATTGTTTACTATTAATAATAAAGAATACTCATTAGATGTTATCGACGAAGGAGGGCCTAAATTTTTTATTGTATTTGCCGACGAAACCGCTGGCAAAACCACTTATGGCGCAGGACGTTTTATAGAAATTAATAAACCCGATGCCTTAGGTAATACTGAAATCGATTTTAATATTGCCTATAATCCTCCTTGTGCTTTTACTGCATTTGCAACCTGCCCTTTGCCTCCGCCACAGAATAGATTAAAACTAGCCATCACCGCAGGTGAAAAAAATTATGGTAATCACTAGTGGGTCCTTTACCTTTGAAATAGATGAATCAAAACACAACCATATCACCCAGCATTGCCATAGTAGGACTGGGTTATGTAGGCTTACCATTAGCGCTTGCTTTTGCTAAGCAGTATACTGTTATTGGTTTTGATATCAATGAAGCAAGAGTATTCGATTTAGAAAATGGCAAGGACTATACTTTAGAATGTACAGAGGCCGATATTAAAAATGCTAAACAATTACAATTTACGAGTTCGCTTAATGCTATTAAAGAGGCTAGTATATATATTGTAACGGTGCCTACTCCAGTAGATGCTGATAAGCATCCCAACTTAAAACCATTATTAGAGGCTAGTGCAATGATAGGTTCGGTTTTAAAAAAAGGGGACTTAGTTATTTATGAAAGCACAGTGTATCCTGGTTGCACTGAAGAAGATTGCGTGCCTGTTTTAGAAAAACAAAGTGGACTTGTTTTTAATGAAGATTTTTATTGTGGGTATTCTCCAGAAAGAATTAACCCGGGCGATAAAGTCAATACACTTACTACTATTAAAAAATTAACAGCAGGCTCTACGCCAGAGATAGCGAACATGGTAGATGCACTTTATGCAAGTATAATTACCGCAGGTACTTTTAAAGTGTCTAGTATAAAAGTGGCAGAGGCGGCTAAGTCTATTGAAAATGCACAACGTGATATTAATATTTCTTTTGTCAATGAGCTAGCGCTTATATTTGATAGAATGGGTATTGACACCCATGAGGTATTAGAAGCAGCTGCCACGAAATGGAATTTTTTACCCTTTAAGCCAGGCTTAGTAGGCGGACATTGCATTGGAGTAGATCCTTATTATTTAGCGCATAAGGCCACTAGTTTAGGATATCATCCGCAGGTTATTTTATCGGGAAGAAATGTGAATGATCAAATGGGAACCTTTGTGACTGAAAAATTAATACAGTTATTAACTGCTACTGGAATTCCTGTTAAAGGTGCTAAGGCCTTAATACTGGGAGTAAGCTTTAAAGAGAACTGCCCTGATATCAGAAATTCAAAAGCCTTTGAAATATATAGCCAGCTTAGCGCTGCGGGCATGCAGGTGGATGTCTTTGACCCTTATGCCAATGCAGTAGAAGTAAAAGAGAAACACGATATTCAATTAGTGAATGCCTTGGGCAAATATGACGCGATAGTGCTAGTAGTTACGCATGATTTTTTTAAATCATTAGATTATACAAGCATGAAGCGTTCAAATAAAACTATCATTTACGATACCAAGGCCTTCTTGGATAGAAGCATTGTTACTGCAAGATTATAATACTTGCTCTTGATTACTATTTATTTAAAAACAACTACTGCACTATTGAGAATATACTATTACCCTACTGAGGATGATAAGTACGCTCTGCATTTTTAAGCACTTCGTTTTTATCTAAGCTCATTTTTTTCACCTGCTGTGCTTGATACATGGCACGTTGGTCGGCATAATGTGTGTCTCCTTTATTAGAACTTGCTCCAAAAGTATTTACGGTTTCAATCAAAGGCAAACCTCCGTCTTTAGGAAAACGAATAAATCCAATATAGGCATCCCCACTATTCATTTTTCTTTGAGCTAGACCAAAAGGTTCTGTTTGCACTGCTGCAAGTACATCGGGCATACCACCTTGAGGCCAGTTCTCATCGCCTCTTACTAGTCTTTGCATTTCACCTAAGCTAACATCTAGTCTATTATAATTTTTCATTAAAAAATCATAAATATATTGGTAGGTAGCAACTGCTTCTTGCATCGTTAATTTATCATTTTTTCTTCCCTCCATTAATTTGGGAATTTCATAATAAGCTAAATTATAAATAAGTGCACCCTTACTTTCAGGATTGGTATTGTGGTCCCAAGTCTTTAAAGCTTTAATAAGTGGAGACAGTGTAGGATATTTATTTTCATCTACTAAAAACATTGTATCTGCAGTAAAGCCATAAGGGAATAAAATAGTAGAAGGTAATTGACGATCAAATTTGATGCGCTTTAAATCGGCGTAGGAAATTTTTTCTAGTGGGTCAATTAAATCTTTGGCACGACGGCTTCTATTATCGTGGTATAATTCATAACCATCTTTAGGATCAAAATTTTTAGGATCTAAATTTTCACTTTCTGCAGTGGCTAAAAAAGGAGAATGGTTCATATTAATTAAATACCCACTTTTAGGATTGGTATATTGAGGAAACTCGTTTAAGGGTTTAAACTTTGTCCAAAGGGTAGCCCTTGTATTGCCCGGTAGCGTTGAGTTCCAATGATAAATGGTATCGGCATTACGATAAGGCATTTTTCCACTAGAGATATAAAATATGGTATCGCGTTTATCGGCATACATAATATTAAACATAGCTAAATGGTTCTGCGCCACCGCAGTTTTAAATTCAGTAAAATTAGTAGCCCTATTCATTGCATACCATTGTTGCAAAGCGCCTGCATCCATAAGGGCAGGTAAACGCATTGAAAAATATTTACCTTCAGGGGTAACTGCGGTAGGTCCATAAATAGAAGTATAGGCTGTTTTATAAACAGGAAAAGGAATACCTTTTATACTTAATTTAATTTTTCTTTTTTCAAGTGCAAGCCACTCTCCATCTACTTTATATTGTCCTTTATGTGCTTTATTGGTTTCTAATTGGTAGATATCTATTTTATCTTGAAAGTTAACGGTATGGGCCCAAGCTAAATTAGGTGTAGTGCCATGAAAAATTAAAGGAGCGCCTGGAAACAAACCTCCTAAAATATTCCAACCTTCTTCACTTTGTAAATGTGCTTCATAAAAAGCAGTGGCGCCTTCAATGGGTTGATGGGCGTTAATCACCAACATATTTTCACCAGTGGTTGATTTACTTGAATGCACTGCAATGGTATTAGAACCTTCTCCTGTCATACCTGCTAAATGAGCAATAGAACCATTGAGTATTTTAGGTAAGGACTTATCTACTCCACAAAAAACAGCTACTGAAAAAACAGTAGAGGCTAAGTAGTCCTCAATACTTATAGGAAATACATGTTTATTTAAAACTTTATCGGGATGCGCTTTCGCAAAGGCTTCCAAGCCTGCTAAATAACCTTTCACCAGTAAAATAAATTTAGGGTCTAAACTATTTATTTGCTCTAGCACAATAGACTTTGTATTTAATAAGCCAAATACGTAATCAACGGGCGCGCCTTTAGCACCTAAATAAGTAGCTAGCTTTCCTTTACCCGTTAAAATAAGGGTTTGAATGGTGGTAAAATCGTCTTCAGCATGTGCCCAAGCCAGGCCATAGGCTACTTCAGGGTCGGTGGGTGCAAAAATATGTGGTACTCCATAAGTATCTCTAGCAATGGTAATTTTATCCGTACGAATAAGGGGCTCATTAGTTGATTGAGCAATAACGAATTGTTGTAATAAAATACAAATAGAGAATAATAGAATACGCATGTAGAGATATTTAGGCTTAATTATAATTTCAACGGTGTAATTTATAGAAACTATCTAAATTTGCAATAGTTAATAATTCAAATAGATAACAATGATTGAGTCTAAAAGGTTTGGTTCGAAAAAAGCGTTAATTGATATAGATGAAACCATCTGCTTTTACACAGATAAAAGAGTATATGAGTTGGCCGAGCCTAATTTTGAAAATGTGGCTAAAATTAATAAACTATACGATGAGGGCTGGCATATTACGTATTGGACAGGCAGAGGAGAAAGCTCTAAGCGTGACTTAAGAGGCCTTACCTTAGAACAATTAAATAAATGGGGTTGTAAGTTTCATGATTTAATTACTGGCTACGACCCTAATGGAGGACCTACTAAACCCAACTTTGATTTAGTAATAGACGATAAAGCTAAGAGGATAGAGGAGCTTTAATAGCCTGCTTATTTTTTTTAGCAAAGGGCAGGTATAAAATCCAGAAATGAACTAAGGCCACTATTTCTAATACTAAAATATAATAAGGCCATTCTCCGATTACTAAAGGATTACTTACTTCTGGCTTAGCCGATAAATACATATAATTAGCACCTACCGTATAATTAACAATACCCACCCCAATGGCTACTATTTGCGTGTAACCTAATACCCATAACCATGATTTTGGTCGGGGTACAAAGTTCAAATGCACAATCATATACGTTATTACTAATAACATACCACCATGGTCAATAAAGTAAGCATAAAAATTATAACCCTCCATACCTACGGTAAATTCAGGTGTCAATAAAGATTGTATACCGCCCGCTAAACCCCAGTAGTAAAGGCATTCAGCCAACCATTGCCTGTAGTTAATAAGTGTAATTATGCATAAAAAATAACTAATACTACATAAGTGCACAGGCAAGCTTTGTTGTAAGTTCCAATAGCCTGTTGCGTAATTGTAATAATTTTCTACAATATAATTGATGCCAAAAAATAAGGCAATAAAATTGGCGTAGGTTTTAGGTTGAATTTTTTTTAAATGTAAAGGCACTCTCACCACAATGACTATGACAAGAATAACCATAACAATACACTCCCACCAAAACAGGGAGAAGGGTTCAATAAAAGCAGGAGGATGAAATTTTCCCATTATTATAATTATAAAATTATAAGTTGCGAATCCAAATATTTCTATAGCTTATAGGATTACCATCATCGCCATGGTCTTGTAACATTAATGGTAATTTAGCAGCATGTTTTTTATACACTGGTTTCATTACCCAGTCGGTAGGTCCTAAAATAGTTACATTGTTTTGTATGAGTACTCCATTATGAATAACAGTTACACGTGCTGGGCTTTCTAAATCGCCATTCTCTTTGAACAAAGGGGCTGTAAAAATTATATCATAAGACTGCCATTCCCCTGGTTTGCGACTTGCATTCACTAAGGGAACATGTTGCTTATATACGGCACCTGCTTGCCCATTAGAATAAGTTGGATTATTATAAGAATCTAAAACTTGAATTTCATATTTACCCATTATATAAACACCACTATTTCCTCTGCCTTGCCCACTACTTTTTACTTCAGCAGGTTCTCTAAACTCAAGATGTAATTGACAGTTTCCAAAAGCTTCTTTGGTAATTAAATCTCCAGCGCCTTTAATATCTGTAACAGCGCCATCTGCATCTATTTTCCAACCTGCAGGGCTACCATCTTTTTTTTGAAAAGCCCCTAGGCCATTTCCATTATATAATATAGTAGCGTCTGAAGGAGCGTCGGCATTATTTACACCGGGTGTTACTACTGGCACATTTACCCATACTTCCAATAAGCCAGCAAGGCTATCTATATTTATTTTTTTTTGAGCCGTTACAAATTGGGTGCTAGCTAATAGGCATGTCAACAGAAGTAATTGTTTTTTCATATACTGGTTTTAAAGTAAGCAATCGTTACTATGAATATAATAAAAAAAACATTCTTATTGGGAACAAATGGGATGAAATGACTAGAAATTCTAGGTTAAATCTTATTGCCGGCATTACCTTTAATAAGGCCTCGACATTTAGCAGAGCCACAATTACAATTAAAAGGTTCCATGGTTTCGTCTAAAAACGATCCATAATCCAAAGTAAGTTCTTCTCCTTTTTTCACATCTTTAGTAATCACTACATTTAAGCCTATATAGCTACAGTTAGCATCACAGTGGTGGTTTTGAGGAGACCACTCTTCGGGTTGCAAGTCCCATAATATATATACATCCTTACTAATAGGGTAGGCGTATCTTCTAAAATTTAATTTTTCACGCTCATCCCAATTTTCATCTACAAATTTTTTGGTAACAATGCGTTGTGATTTTTCTTCTCCTTGAAATAAAATACTGCCTTTAGGTAAATCCCATTTTGCATACATACCATAACCAGAAATGGCGTTGCCTTTAATTTTAAATACTTTTTCCTTTCTTCTAAAGCGTGCCATGCCTTCAATAATAATTCTTTCTAAAAAGCCACGCTGTCCTGCACCATCGTGTAGTAAAATATAATCGGCAGAGCCTTCATAGCCTTGCGCATAAAAAACTGAACAGGTAAAATTAATTTCAAGAAAAAATATCTCTCCTTTCTCATTCATTCTAAAATCCATTCTTCCATAACCTACACCATTGAAAGACATAAATACTTGTTCTGCAATATTTTTTAATTTAGTAGCTAAGACAGTATCCGACACAGGAATATTGGCAGTAGGATGTAATTCAGAAGTTTTTAAGGCGTAGGTTTTAAAACTAAAGCCTTCAGGGAAAATATATTCAACCGGCACAAAACTGGTACAAGTTTTACCATCTGCATTCGCGCAAACTAAAACAGTGAATTCACGACCATCAATATATTCTTCTACCAAGGCAGCACCAAATTCTGTTAAAATGCTTTTTACTTTATTGATTAATTCACTAGTATTATTTGCTTTAGAGGCATTGTCTACACCCAGGCTATCGCCGGCTTTGGCAGGTTTTACAAATAAAGGAAATTGCAAATTACCTGGAAGCTGAGTGATATCGGCTTCTGACTCTATATGAATATGGGCTGGTGTTTTCACGTCTTCGCAGAAAGCCAAATACTTCATAATGGTTTTTGGCGGGTCATACAAATTCGTGCTAGGTCCAGTATAAGGAAGTCCCAATAAATCTAAACTCATAATAACATCAATGGAAGGTACTGTCCATTCTAAATAACCTTCACATAAATTAATATAGATATCGTAATTTTTTTCTTTGAGTTCTTTTAATTGTTGATAGGTAGTAAGCTTGTTTAAAAAAACATGATCAATATGCGCTTCGGGCATAATAGAAGAAAGATCTCTTTTAGGATCATAGTATTGATAATCGACTTCAGAAGTAGAGTAGTCTGGTTGTAGTACACAAATTTTTAAATTTGTAAAACTTGATGGATTATTCAGGGTGGGAAGGGGGCGCATAATTTTATTTTTTTCTTCTAATAAATGCGTCATTAATAATATGAATTACGAGTTCTGTAAAACTTTGATTGGCATATCGCAAAATAGCACCAATAGAGGTATAATTTTCATCTTCACTAATACCACACTGTGCATTTACTTCTAACACATAGGCTTCGCCTGTTTTGTTATCTATGCGCACATCCACTCTTGTATAACCCGTTCCATTACAAGCTACATAGGCATCCCATGAAACTTTTTGAACAGCCATTTGAATAGATTCATCTCCTAATTGGTATTGATAAAAATTTTCATCTTCTGGCATGGGGCTTTCTTCTTCATAAATTTCCCATAATCTATCAAAGGATAAAAACTTTTCTTTTTCAGGAAGGGAGGCATGAAAGACTCTTTCTACCGGAGGGTATATCTTTGCATACTCAGGATGGGTATGGCTTCCCACTATCATCACTGTGTATTCAGGTCCTTCTACAAAGGACTCTGCCACAATACCATCTGAAGATAAATTCCATCCTCTATATCCTTCAAACATTTTTGATAATTGTGTTTCTAATTCTTGTTCTGTCTCTACTACATTTTTCACACCCACGCCTAAGCTACCACCTGATACGGCAGGCTTCACAATTAAAGGGCTACCTAATTTTTTAATAATTTCTTTTGCATTAATATTATTATCTCTAATAGCTTCCCATTTCGGTGTGGCTACACCTGCTTCATCAAAAGCTTTTTTCATGGGAATTTTAGAAGTAGTGATATCGTAGAAATAATCATTGGCACCTGTATACACTAATTGTTTTGCGTCTAAGGCTTTAATAACGGAAACACCAGGGGCACCATTAATTTCATCT
>Ga0209597_1002718_pt1 | contig 11152 bp, 18 predicted proteins | sample M_140625_MF_Meta_FD_187316 | JGI IMG/M metagenome (GOLD analysis project Ga0209597, IMG submission 187316) | Freshwater microbial communities from Lake Montjoie, Canada to study carbon cycling - M_140625_MF_MetaG (SPAdes) (version 2) | ecosystem: Environmental > Aquatic > Freshwater > Lake...
GACCGGCGGTACCAAGGTGACCTTCGGTGAGTTCGGTATCCAGGCGATCACGCCCGCATACGTCACGAACCGCCAGATTGAGTCGGCTCGTATCGCCATGACGCGTCACATCAAGCGTGGTGGAAAGGTGTGGATCAACATCTACCCCGACCGCCCGCTGACAAAGAAGCCTGCGGAAACCCGAATGGGTTCCGGTAAGGGTTCGCCCGAGTGGTGGATTGCCAACGTCAAGCCGGGTCGCGTGCTCTTCGAGGTCGCCGGTGTTTCCGAGGAACTCGCTCGTGAAGCCATGACCCGTGCCATCCACAAGTTGCCGCTCAAGGCGCGCATCATCAAGCGTGAAGAGGGAGACGCCTAATGTCTGTCGGAACAAAGACCCTGAGGCCCGCTGACCTCGACACGTTCGAGGACGAGCTCCTCGTCGCTGAGCTCAAGAAAGCGAAGGAAGAACTCTTCAACCTTCGTTTCCAGTCGGCTACCGGTCAGCTCGAGAGCCACGGACGTGTTCGTGCCGTCAAGCGCGACATCGCCCGTATTTACACCATCATTCGCGAACGCGAACTCGGATTCCGCAAGGTTGAGGTCGCGGTGGTGAAAGCCGCCAAGGCAGCACCGAAGGCCAAGACCAATGCCGTCGCGGAAACCAAAGACGACACTGCTGAGGAGACCAAGTAATGGCAACCGAGAACAAGGCTGCTACCGCAGAAGCCCGCCCGTACCGCAAGGTTCGTCGTGGACTCGTCGTCAGCGACAAGATGGACAAGACCATCACCGTCAAGATCGAGTCGCGCATCAAGCACCCGCTGTATGGCAAGGTCATGAGCCGCTCGTCCAAAGTCAAGGCACACGATGAGAACAACACCGCCGGCATCGGCGACTTCGTGATCATCGCCGAGACCCGCCCGCTGTCCGCCACGAAGAACTGGCGACTTGTCGAGATCGTGGAGAAGGCGAAGTAATTCGCCTCTCGTACTAGGAGAACAACATGCTTCAACAGGAATCCCGACTTAAGGTTGCCGACAACACCGGCGCCAAGATGCTGCTCACGATTCGCGTGCTCGGTGGCTCAACCCGTCGTTACGCGGGTATTGGCGACATCATCGTTGCGACCGTCAAAGACGCCATCCCCGGCGGAAACGTCAAAAAGGGCGAGGTCGTCAAGGCCGTCATCGTTCGTACCGTGAAGGAAACTCGTCGTGCAGACGGTTCCTACATCAAGTTCGACGAGAACGCTGCTGTCCTCATCAAGAGCAAAGAAGGCGAGCCGCGCGGAACCCGCATCTTTGGGCCCGTCGGACGCGAGCTCCGTGAAAAGAAGTTCATGAAGATCGTGTCGTTGGCACCGGAGGTGATTTAGTTCCATGCAGAACATCAAAAAGGGTGACACCGTCGTTGTCATCAGCGGAAAGCGCGAATACAAGGGCAAGACCGGCGAGGTCCTCGAGGTTCAGGTCGAGGCCAACAAGGTCCTCGTCAAGGGCATCAACATGGTGACCAAGCACGTCAAGACTGGCGAAACCAACCGTGGAACCAAGACCGGCGGCATCGAGACGATGGAATCCCCCATTCACGTGTCCAACGTCGCGCTCGTCGACCCGAAGACCAAGAAGGCGACTCGCGTCGGATTCCGCGTCGAGACGGTCACACTCAAGAACAACAAGACCAAGATCGTGCGTACTCGTTACGCCAAGAAGTCAGGTGAAAAACTCTAATGACCGCTACTGCCGCAGCAGCTGGCAAAATCCAGCCCCGCCTCAAGGCTAAGTACCGTTCCGACATTGTTGGCGCGTTAACCAAGGAGTTCGGTTACACGAACCCGCACCAGATCCCCAAGCTGGTCAAGATTGTCGTCAATACCGGTGTCGGTGAAGCCGCTCGTGACTCGAAGGTGATTGATGGTGCTATTCGCGACCTCACCCTCATCACGGGCCAGAAGCCCATCGTGACGAAAGCGCGTAAGTCCATCGCGCAGTTCAAGTTGCGCGAAGGAATGCCCATCGGTGCTCACGTCACGCTTCGTGGCGACCGCGCCTGGGAATTCGTCGATCGCCTCGTATCACTCGCACTTCCTCGTATCCGCGACTTCCGTGGGCTCTCGCCTCGTCAGTTCGACGGAAACGGGAACTACACCTTCGGTCTGCAGGAACAGTCTGTGTTCCATGAGATCGACCAGGACAAAATCGATCGCGTCCGCGGTTTCGACATCACCGTCGTCACAACGGCCAGGAACGACGACGAAGGCCGCGCGCTTCTGCGCGAGCTCGGCTTCCCCTTCATTTCGACGGCACCAGCCGAATAAGCCACCCACTGACAAGGTCGGCGCTCGCGTAACGGGAGTCGAAACCAGACAGAGAACAGGAAAAAACAACAATGACAATGACAGATCCGGTCGCAGACTTGCTGACCCGTCTGCGTAACGCGTCGAGTGCACACCACGACGCCGTCACGTTGCCATCGAGCACGATCAAGGCGGGAATCGCTGCGATCCTCAAGCGCGAAGGTTACGTCACGGACTGGAAAGTTGAACCCGCCCGCGTTGGCAAGAGCTTGACCATCACGCTGAAGTACGGCAACGAGCGCAGAGCGGCCCTTTCCGGCCTCAAGCGCGTCTCGAAGCCCGGACTTCGCGTCTACGCAAAGTCGACCGAGATCCCCACGGTTCTCGGCGGACTCGGCGTTGCCATTCTGTCCACCTCGTCGGGCCTTCTCACGGACCGCGAAGCACAGAAGAAAGGTGTGGGTGGGGAAGTCCTCGCCTACGTGTGGTAACCCGCCATGTCGCGTATTGGTCGCCTCCCCATCGAGATTCCGTCGGGCGTAACCGTTTCGGTTGCTGAATCCGTCGTCACCGTCAAAGGACCCAAGGGTGAACTCACCGTCAACATCGCAACCCCCATCGCGGTGTCGATCGAGGAAAACCAGGTCGTCGTGACCCGTCCCGATGACGAGCGTGCATCGCGTTCGCTTCACGGTCTCACTCGAACGCTCATCGCCAACGACATCGTCGGCGTCACGACCGGGTACACGAAGGCTCTTGAAATCGTAGGCACCGGTTATCGTGTCGTCGCAAAGGGCCAGGGCATCGAATTCGCTCTCGGTTATTCGCACCCCATCACCGTTGACCCGCCGGCCGGCATCAGCCTTGCCGTCGAAGGCAACAACAAGGTCATCGTTTCGGGTATCTCGAAGCAGGCCGTCGGTGAGGTCGCAGCAAATATTCGTAAACTCCGCAAGCCCGAGCCATACAAGGGTAAGGGTGTTCGTTACGAGGGCGAAGTCGTCCGTCGTAAGGCCGGAAAGGCTGGTAAGTAACCATGGCTACTACCTCAAAGACCGAGCAGCGTGCGCGCCGCCACTTCCGCCTTCGCAAGAAGGTCAACGGAACCGAAGCGCGCCCCCGTCTCGTCGTGACCCGCTCGGCGCGTCACCTTTTTGTCCAGATCGTGGACGACACCAAGGGTGTCACCGTTGCGTCTGCGTCGACGATGGAGCCGGATTTCCGCGCCTCCACCGAAGACAAGACCGCCAAGGCCAAAAAGATTGGTGTGCTCGTTGCAGACCGCGCGAAGAAGGCTGGGGTTTCAACCGTCGTCTTCGACCGCGGGGGTAACCGTTACGCCGGTCGCGTCGCAGCTGTTGCTGACGGCGCCCGTGAGGCAGGACTGACCCTGTGAGCGAAGAAACTAAGGACAACACTGTGTCGGAAGAAACCGCTGCCCCCGAGGTAGTAGAAGCAACCTCTGCCCCTGAAGCGGTAGAAGCAACGACCGCCGAAGAGACCGCTCCTCGTGGTCGCCGTGGCGAGAACAACAGCAACAACCGCGGTGGCGGGCGTACCGGTGGTCGTAATGACCGCGGAGGCCGTGAGGTTGAGAAGAGCCCGTTCCTGGAAAAGGTCGTCGCAATCAACCGTGTCTCGAAGGTCGTCAAGGGTGGTCGTCGCTTTGCGTTCACCGCTCTCGTCGTCGTCGGTGACGGCAACGGACTCGTCGGTGTCGGCTACGGCAAGGCCCGCGAAGTTCCGCTCGCGATCTCGAAGGGCGTCGAAGACGCGAAGAAGAACTTCTTCCGCGTTCCTCGCTCGGGACTCACCATTCCTCACCCCGTCCAGGGTGAAGCAGCAGCGGGTGTCGTTCTGCTTCGTCCGGCGTCGGCTGGAACCGGTGTTATCGCTGGTGGTCCCGTCCGCGCCGTTCTCGAGTGCGCCGGTATCCACGACGTTCTGAGCAAGTCTCTCGGCTCGTCAAACACCATCAACATCGTTCACGCAACGGTTGCCGCTCTCAAGCAACTCGAGGAGCCTCGTGCAGTCGCTGCACGCCGTGGTCTCGAGTTCGAGCAGGTAGCACCCGCGCGTCTCATCCGTGCCGAGGCTGACGCCTTGGCCGCCGCAAAGGCAGGTTCCTAATGGGTCAGCTCAAGGTCACTCAGATCAAATCCAAAATCAGCGAGAAGCAGAACCAGCGAGACACGCTGCGCAGCCTCGGACTGAAGCGCATCGGGCAGACGGTTCTCCGTCCGGACGACTCGGTCAACCGGGGTTACGTTCGCACCGTTGCGCACCTCGTCACTGTTGAGGAAGTGAACTAATGGCTGAAGAAAAGAAGCCCGCCGCTAAGTCGGCTGCTGCGAAAGCGCCTGCGAAGGCCGCTGCCGAGACGTCTGCTGCCGCGAAAGCCCCTGCAAAGACCCCGGCCAAGGCCGCGGCACCGAAGGCTGCCGCCAAGCCGGCCGCCGACGTGGCCGAAAAGGCTCCTGCTACGAAAGCGCCTGCGAAGGCAAAGCCCGCCGCCTCGGAAACGGGCGAGAAGGTTCAACTTCTGAAGTTGCACCACCTCCGCCCGGCCGCAGGTTCCAAGAAGGCTCGTACCCGCGTTGGTCGCGGTGAGGGCTCGAAGGGAAAGACCGCTGGACGTGGTACCAAGGGCTCGAAGGCTCGTTACCAGGTTCGTCGCGGACTTGAAGGTGGAAACCTCAACTTCGTCATGCGCACGCCGAAACTTCGTGGATTCATGAACCCATTCCGCGTCGAGTACCAGGTTGTCAACCTCGACCGCATCACCGAGCTCTACCCCAAGGGCGGAGATGTCACCATCGCCGACCTCGTGGCTAAGGGTGCCGTTCGCAAGAATGAGAAGGTCAAGGTTCTTGGAAACGGGGACATTTCGGTCGCCGTCACCGTCACGGTGGACAAGGTGTCGAAGTCCGCAGAACAAAAGATTGTCGCCGCAGGCGGTTCGATCAAATAGCTGGAGAAACGGGTCGGGGTTCCCCTCGGCCCGTTTTCTACTACATTTAGAGAGTTGGCCGTTAGGCCTGTCACAGGAGGACTAGTGTTCAGCGCAATTCGTCGAATCATGGGGACCCCCGATCTTCGGACGAAGATCGGCTTTACCCTCGTGATGATTGTTCTCTACCGATTTGGTTCGTTCGTGCCCGCACCGTTCGTCGACTTTGCGAACGTTCAGACCTGTCTCGCGGGCAGTGCTGGTACCAACGGTATTTACGAACTCGTCAACATGTTGTCAGGTGGCGCTCTCCTCCAGCTGTCCATTTTTGCCCTGGGAATCATGCCGTACATCACGGCGTCGATTATCACGCAGCTCCTTCGCGTCGTAATCCCTCACTTCGAAACTCTCCACAAGGAGGGTCAGGCCGGACAGTCCAAACTGACGCAGTACACCCGCTATCTCACTCTTGGTCTGGGAATTCTGCAGTCGACAACTCTGGTCACGGTAGCGCGAAGCGGTCAACTCTTTGGCGCTTCTTCGAGCATTCCCGAGTGCACCCAGCTCGTCACGAGCGATGCGTGGTATTCAATTCTGTTGATCGTCATCACGATGACCGCGGGAACCGGCCTCATCATGTGGTTCGGTGAACTGATTACTGAACGCGGTATCGGCAACGGAATGTCAATTCTTATCTTCTCGTCCATCGCCGCCGGCTTTCCCACCTCGCTATGGGCAATCCAGCGCACCGAAGGAAACAGCATCTTTTTCCTCGTCATCGCGATCGGAATCGTCATCATGGCGGCCGTCGTCTTCGTCGAGCAATCACAGCGCCGCATCCCCGTCCAATACGCCAAGCGCGTTGTTGGAACGCGAACGTATGGCGGAACCAGCACGTATATTCCCATCAAGGTGAACATGGCCGGCGTCGTCCCCGTCATCTTTGCGTCGTCACTCTTGTACCTGCCCGCGCTCATCGCTCAGTTCAACCAGCCTGCTGCCGGTACCGTTGCACCGGACTGGGTGTTGTGGATCAGCGCAAACCTGGCCAGCGGCGATCAGCCTCTCTACACCGCGATGTTCTTCTTGCTCATCGTCGGATTCACGTACTTCTATGTCGCCATCACGTTCAACCCCATCGAGGTCGCTGACAACATGAAGCAGTACGGCGGATTCATCCCGGGGATTCGTGCTGGCCGCCCGACCGCCGAGTATCTTGACTATGTTTTGTCCCGCATCACGCTTCCAGGGGCCTTCTATCTCGGTGTCGTTGCCCTCATTCCGCTCATCGCTCTGGCGACAATCGGAGCGAACCAGAACTTCCCCTTCGGCGGAACGTCAATCCTCATCATCGTCGGTGTTGGACTCGAGACCGTCAAGCAGATCGACGCTCAGCTGCAGCAGCGTCACTATGAAGGACTGCTCGGTTAATGGTCCGCATGCTCCTCGTTGGTCCTCCGGGAGCCGGCAAGGGGACTCAATCGGTTCTCTTGTCCACAGCCTTCAGAATCCCCGCGATTTCGACAGGAGACATCTTTCGGGCCAACGTCCGTGACGAAACCCCCCTCGGCGTCGAGGCCAAGGGATTTATGGACCGGGGTGAATACGTCCCCGACAGTCTCACGAACGCGCTTGTTGCCGATCGCTTGGCACACGACGATTGCGAGAGCGGGTTTCTCCTCGATGGGTACCCGAGAACCCTCGACCAGGTCCGCGCCTTGGACGAAGTCCTCGCAGCCCAGGGCAACCAACTTGACGTCGTTGTTGAGCTCACGGTCAATCCCGACATCGTGATTGACCGAATTCGTGTGCGTTCCAGCGAACAGGGGCGTACCGACGACACCGAGGACGTCATGCGCAATCGACTCGAGTTGTATGCTCGCGAAACCGCACCTCTCATCCAAGTTTACGGAGCCCGCGGCATCCTCGTCAGCGTGGATGGAATCGGTCTCATCGACGACGTGACGGGGCGAATCGTCGACGGGCTAGGCCTTCGAGGATTTCGCGTCTAACCTCTAGTTGCAAAACCGCGGTTTGTGGCGTATTCTCGTACTTTGGTGTGTCGTGCCCCCGTGGCGCTTCCCACCGACCGCACGACGTGTGGTTGAGAGCAGCTAACGAACGGAAACATGGCTAACAAAGATGGCGTCATCGAGATTGAAGGCTCGGTCGTAGAAGCATTGCCCAACGCAATGTTTCGGGTCGAACTAGCGAACGGCCACAAGGTCCTCGCGCACATCTCGGGCAAAATGCGTCAGCACTACATCCGTATCCTCCCCGAGGACCGCGTGATTGTAGAACTTAGCCCCTACGACCTTTCGCGAGGTCGCATCGTTTATCGCTACAAGTAACCGCGCAGAAGGAACGGCCCGGAATTCACCGGGTACGACGCCAGCGAAACAGGAGAACACAATGAAGGTCAATCCGAGCGTCAAGCCGATCTGCGACAAATGTAAAGTCATTCGTCGCCACGGAAACGTCATGGTGATCTGCGAGAACCCTCGCCACAAGCAGCGCCAAGGCTAACGAACACCCCGACAACTCAATACATTATCTCGCCACATCACAACCCATTCGTGGGGGACCACCCGAGTAAGAGGCTTGGGAACGATGTTGGCAAAGACCTCTTCAATCACTAGGAGCAGCCTCATGGCACGTCTCGCTGGAGTAGATATTCCCCGCGATAAGCGCGTGGAAATCGCACTCACTTACATTTACGGCGTTGGCCGTACCCGCTCGGTTCAGGTTCTTGACGAGACCAAAATCGACAAGAACATCCGCGTCAAGGACCTCACCGACGAACAGCTCATCGCTCTGCGTGACTACATCGACGCGAACTTCAAGGTCGAAGGTGACCTGCGCCGCGAGGTTCAGGCAGACATTCGACGCAAGGTCGAATTGGGCTCGTACCAGGGAATCCGTCACCGTCGTGGCCTGCCCGTTCACGGACAGCGCACGAAGACCAATGCCCGCACCCGCAAGGGACCGAAGCGCACTGTCGCCGGCAAGAAGAAGGCCGGCCGCTAGCTGCGGCCCTAGGAAAGGGAACTAGATCATGGCATCACCGAAAGCGACCGCTGGCCGTAAGCCCCGTCGTAAGGACAAAAAGAACATCGCCGTGGGCCAGGCTCACATCAAGTCGACGTTCAACAACACCATCGTGTCCATCACCGACCCGTCGGGTAACGTCATTTCGTGGGCGTCGTCGGGTGGCGTTGGATTCAAGGGTTCGCGAAAGTCGACTCCCTTTGCCGCCCAGCTTGCTGCGGAATCGGCAGCCCGTCAGGCACAGGAACACGGCATGAAGAAGGTCGACGTGTTCGTCAAGGGTCCGGGTTCCGGTCGCGAAACGGCAATTCGGTCACTCCAGGCCGCTGGTCTCGAGGTCGGATCGATTACCGATGTGACCCCTCAGGCGCACAACGGTTGTCGCCCGCCCAAGCGCCGCCGCGTCTAACACACCAGGTTTTAACGGGGTGAGGGGGAGACCCGCTCGCCTCACACCAACAATTCAACATTCGTATTCAGAGAAGTGTCATATAGCGGACACTGACCGAAAGGAAACCACGTGCTCATTGCACAGCGCCCCACGCTCACCGAAATCACCGAATCCGACACGCGTTCACAGTTCGTGATTGGACCGCTTGAACCCGGTTTTGGCTACACCCTGGGTAACTCCCTCCGCCGTACCCTCTTGTCGTCAATCCCCGGCGCAGCAGTCACCCGTTTTCGCGTGACCGGTGCACCGCACGAGTTTACGTCGCTCACGGGTGTACACGAGGACGTCACGGAAATCATCTTGAACCTCAAGAACATCACGGTATCGAGTGAGCATGATGAGCCGGTTGTTGCCTACCTCCGTAAAAAGGGCGCTGGTGTTGCAACCGCAGCGGACATCACGGCTCCCGCCGGAGTAGAAATCCACAACCCCGAGATGCATGTTGCGACACTGTCGAAAGAGGGAAACCTTGAAATCGAACTCACGATCGAGCGCGGTCGTGGATATGTATCGGTGGAGCAGAACAAGATTGCTGGTGCCCCCATCGGTACCATCGCGATTGACTCGATTTATTCGCCCGTTCTCAAGGTGACCTACCGCGTCGAGGCAACTCGTGCCGGAGAGCGCACCGACTTTGACAAGCTCGTTGTCGACGTCGAGACCAAAGCGTCAATCGTTCCTCGCGACGCTGTCGCGTCGGCTGGTGGGACTCTCGTCGAACTATTTGGACTTGCACGTGAACTGAACGTCGAAGCCGAAGGAATCGAAATCGGGCCTCGCTTCGAAGAGGTTGTCACGGGCGAAGGACTCGACATTCGCATTGAAGAACTTGACCTCACGGTTCGTTCTTTCAATTGCCTCAAGCGCGAGGGAATCAACACGCTCGCACAGTTGGTCAACCTCACCGAGCACCAACTCATGAACATCCGAAACTTCGGACAGAAGTCGGTGGACGAGGTTCTCGAGAAGCTCGTCGAGCGCGGCATCAAGCTCAAGGACGGTGTTCCGGGAGCGGATTCGGCATACTTCTACGAGGCCAACGAATAGCAATTAACCTGCGGGTGCCGTCGCGCTCGCATCTGACAGGAGAACCAACACATGCCTAAGCCCACAAAGGGACCCCGCCTCGGAGGAGGCCCGGCCCACGAACGTCTGCTTCTTGCGAATCTCGCGGTTGCACTGTTCACCCACAAGTCGATCGAGACGACCGAGACGAAGGCCAAACGCCTCCGCCCGCTCGCTGAGCGCCTCGTCACGTTCGGGAAGCGCGGAGATCTCCACGCCCGCCGTCGTGTTCTGGGAATTCTTCGCAACAAGGATGCAACGCACGAACTTTTCACCGTGATTGCACCTCAGGTCGAACTGCGCGAGGGCGGTTACACCCGCATCACGAAGACTCGATTCCGCAAGGGCGACAACGCGTCGATGGCACAGATTGAGCTCGTTCTTGAGCCTGTAAACCCCAAGCCCAAGTCAGCCAAGAAGATCGCCGCAGCAGCCGCAGCTGCCGCTGCGCCGGCTCCAAAGGCCGCTGCCGCAGTTGTTGCTGAGGACATCGTCGAAGACGTCGTTACCGCTTCTCCGGTTGACGAGGTTGTCGAGACTGAGGTTGTCGAGAGCGTCGAAGTGCCTGAGGCAGCCGAGGCTGACGAAGCCGTCGAAGCCACCGCGGACGACGCGGCACAGGAAGAAGCCGAAGAATCTGCCCCCGAGGGCGATGACAAGTAATTCAATGACGCGAGGCCCGGGGATTTTCCTCGGGCCTCGCGTTGTTTACGGTAGCCATTCATGAGACTCCGCATCGATTTCTCCTACGACGGTACTGACTTTGCTGGTTGGGCTAAACAACCCGGTCTGCACACCGTGCAGGGAACGCTCGATGTCGCGTTGGCCACAATCCTTCGACTGGACACGATTCAATCGACGGTCGCGGGACGAACGGACGCGGGTGTTCACGCGACGGGGCAAACGGCTCACGTCGACGTCGAAGATTCGGTCAAACCCGAACGACTTCAGCGCCAACTCAATTCGATCCTGGCGGGTGGAGCGATAAATGTCCACCGTGTGACGGTAGCTCCACCCGGGTTCGACGCACGCTACTCTCCGTTGTTCCGACGCTACGAATACCGAGTGTCCGATGCCGTCGGTAATCGCGATCCACGAACTCGGCATTTCACGTTTTGGGTTGACGATCACCTCGACATCGAGCCGATGAACGCGGCCGCGACGTCGATTCTGGGGCTTCACGACTGGACCACGTATTGCAAGCCCCGGCCTCGAGCCACTCGCGTCCGCGAATTGCAGATTTTCCGCTGGCGGCGCGACGACGACGGTACTCTCGTCGCCCAAGTTCAGGCCGACGCGTTCTGCCACAACATGGTGCGAAACCTCGTCGGGATGTGTATCGCGGTGGGTCGCGGCAAGC
>Ga0209597_1002725_pt1 | contig 11134 bp, 12 predicted proteins | sample M_140625_MF_Meta_FD_187316 | JGI IMG/M metagenome (GOLD analysis project Ga0209597, IMG submission 187316) | Freshwater microbial communities from Lake Montjoie, Canada to study carbon cycling - M_140625_MF_MetaG (SPAdes) (version 2) | ecosystem: Environmental > Aquatic > Freshwater > Lake...
AGTTTGTTTGAGCAAGTGATTACAAACATAGAACCCGACTACAAAGCACAACTAACAGAGTGCAGGCGTTCATCAGCAGAGCAAGTAAAACTTACTTCAAAATGTTTTTATGAGTTAGTAGGTGATGAAGCAATTGAACCAGTAACAAGAGATGTTTCAGCAGAACACAATTTGCCTTTGGCAATTCAATCATCAATCTTTTTCATTGACACAGGCAGTCATTACAAAAGCAAAATTGACGATAGAAGCAAATCTTCTTTGAATGAGGAAAGTGCCAAACTCATTCCCGAAATTTTAGAAGCACTCAACAAGTTTGAGAAAGTGAAAGAATATTCTTTCGGAGTAATCACAGGTTACACAGCACAGTTTCGTTTGCTGAAAAGAAACATTGACAAGAAGAAGCAACAGCAAAAAATAAATTCCATTTGCAAATGGAACAAGCAAGAAGAAAAATTAACCGTTTCAGTTGTTGACCGCTTTCAAGGTTTAGAAAGAGATATTGTAATTGTTGACTTAGTAAAAAGCGGAGCAGGTTTGAATTTAGGTTTCTTAGAAGTTCCGAATAGAATCAATGTTGCACTATCACGACAAAAGAAATTGCTTTTGATTGTTGGCGACTACAACGGAATTGTAAACGCAAAAACAAAACGAAGCAACGGAGAGAAAGCAGCTTTGCAGCTTTATCTTGAATCAATAAAACCTGATTGGATTGTAAAAGCCGAACAGATTAAAGAACTTTTCAAATGACCGAAGAAGAAGCATATAAACAACTTAAAGATAAAGCTCCGACAGGTTATAGATTGAACGAACTAATTGCGTTCAGTTATCCAGTTAGGAAATTAAAATTGGATGTGCTTGTAAACAAGCAACCAGACGGCTCATTGGTGAAAGTGTATAATGTTTTGTTGAGAGCAATTCAAACCGGTTATCACTCACAAGAAAAACTATTTGAGTTTTTAGGGTTAGGACTAACTGACGAATTTATTTTGAGAGAACTGTTTGCGTTGAGAGAGAAAGGATATGTTGATTTGATTTCGGAAAAATGGATTGTAACAGACGAGGGAAATAAATTTATTCAAGACGAAAAGATTTTACGGATTGAGGAAGAAGAAGAATTTGAATTTCTACTTGACGGAATTTCGGGAGAAGTTTTTTCAGTAAAAGAAAATCCAACAGAAAGAAACAAACTCACAAAGTTTTTAGAAAGTGAATTGAAACTTGCTTTGAAAAGCCCCGAACTTTTAGAAAATAAATTTCAGCAGTTAGCAGATGTTTACAAGCAAGAACACGAAAGCAAATCATACTTGATTAGCTATGCAGCAGACGAAATAAAAAGAGATTATGAGGAGTGGTGTAACTATTGGCTGATTGAATACATACCCGACAGCAAAAGCAATCAAGAAGCTAAGTTGGAAGTGAGAAACTTCGTTTCTCTCAAAGAAATAAAACCGCTTACAGCAAAATTCAATTCTGAATATCGGCACTACATTTATTCGTTGAGCAATTCAGACAGAACAGCGTTTGAAGAATTGACATCATTAGTTGAAGAACCAATCAAACAAGAAATTGTAACGGCAGATTTCAGCACCTTGACAATTTGGGAAACCAAACAAAAATTTATTGATGATTTGAAAAGTGTGAAAGAAAAAATCTTGATTGAAAGCCCTTGGATAAAAAGAGCAACACAAGATTACATTCCTCTTTTTGAAAAGTTGTTGAAAGAGAAAAAGCAATTGATAATTCTTTATGGCATTAGTGAGAAAGACGAACACGACATTTTTACTTTGAAGAAAGTTGAGGAATTGCAAAAGCAATTCAAAGACACTTTCAAGCTTATTCATTTACCAACTCACTTTGCAGAACTCAATTCAAAGTTGACAGGCACACACCGAAAACTTGTAATTAAAGACAACGACTTTTACATTGCAGGTAGTTTCAATTTCTTGTCTTTTGGCAAGAATGAAAATCAACAAGTAGCAAATGAAGAATCACTTTTAATTTCAAAAGATGTAAAGAAAAAGTGGGAACAAGTAGCAAAAGAATATACACTAAAACTATGAGCCAACGCAATTTGCAAGCACAATTAAAAACCGCACAAGCCGACACACGACCAAAGTTTTTAATAGAGCTTGCAAAGCCGACCCAAAAGAAAAATTGTTTTTAAAAAATTTCCAACGCTTCAAAAAAAAATAAAACACCCGACACACAAGCCAGACAAAAAAGCACTCGACAAATGACACAAACAGACGACATAAAAATGGTTGTAACCCACGACAGACAAGGAACGCCAGCCTATAACACGGGTTTGGCAAAAGTGGCGGTTCAGTGCTCCGCAGACACATTTGTGGTTAATCAAAGTTTGGTTCTCCGCATCAACATTTGTGGTGAAAATCGCCACCTTCGCCAAGCCCGAAAACGTTAGGTGCAACCATAAGAATCCATAAATATCCTCGGGTAAATCGACAAATAATTAAACCATACGGTAGAAATTATCAATAATAAAAAAATGTATCTAATTATTCTGAAAACTTATTTGCTCAATTCAAAATCTTTATCGTAATATTGCAATATCAATATTAGGTTATGGGTGCTACTAAGACAGAACATTTTACAGACAAACAAAACGCTATTGCAACACTTGCTAAAGCCTTGGGACACCCTGCAAGGGTTGCTATTATTGACTATTTGCTAAAAGTGGACGCTTGTATTTGTAGCGACATTGTAAACGAATTGCCTTTGGCACAGCCTACAGTTTCGCAACATTTGAAAGAACTCAAAAACGCAGGACTAATAAAAGGAGACATTGAAGGCAATACTATCTGCTACTGCATCGACGAAAAAGCCCTTGACAAACTGCGAAGCTATTTTGCAAACATTTCAACCAAATTAGAAAAGAATAAAAAAGATTGTTGTTAACCAAATAAATAAAAAGCAAAATGAAATTATCAGAAATAAAAAAACATTTAAGCACTGCAGAAGCAGTGAATTTTGAACTTCAAAACGGAACTTCTGTTCCCGAAAATTTTCACGTTACAGAGGTTGGCTTAGTAACCAAACACTTTATTGACTGTGGCGGGACAATCAGAAATGAAAAAGTTGCAAACTTTCAATTGTGGGATGCAAACGACTTTGAACACCGTTTAAAGCCAACAAAGTTGCTCAACATAATTAAACTTTCAGAAGAAAAATTAGGAATGGAAGATTTAGAAATTGAAGTTGAGTATCAAGCCGAAACAATAGGCAAGTATGATTTAGATTTCAATGGAAAAAACTTTGTGCTGGTTTCAAAACAAACAGCTTGTTTGGCTTCTGATGCTTGTGGAATTCCACAAGAAAAACAGAAATTAAATTTAGCAGAAGTTACAACTCAAAATTCTTGTAAGCCAGGCGGTAAGTGTTGTTAATTTAAAATCATAAAAATGAATAAATTCAAATCTATTTGGACTACAATTTCAGGAAGTATAAGTTCCATAATTCCAATGTTTTTTACCGTTTGTAAAAGTGGTGTTTGTACGGTTGCTTGTGTTAGTCCTGTCGCCTCCATTCTTGGCATTTCAAGTGCCAGTTTAATAGCTTCGCCATTAACACAATCATTATTTCCTTTGCTTTTGGTAATAAGTTCCGTTTCATTTACAATTTCTTATTACAAAATTTATGTGTTGCCAAAGTATGAAACAAATTGCAATTCAGACTGTGCTTGTGAGCCTACAAAAAACACTTTTCAACAGAAATTTTCTGTTTGGATATTTTGGGTTGGACTTATAACAAGTATAATTTTCTTTTCCTATTTTGAATATCAAAGTTATAACGCAAACATAACTGCAAAAGCAACAATCAAAAAAGAAAAAATAATAAATTCAACAAATAACATAATTACCACCGATACAATAGAAACTGAAAAACCTTGTTGTAGTGGCGACAAAAAATGCGAGTAGTATGAAAGACTTTTTAATAAAATTCAAGAAACCAATCATAATAACAGTTGCAATTACTGTACTTCAACTCATTTGGGGTTTTGACCCAAAATTTTGTATCATAAACATAGTTTGGTTATTTGTTTAACGTATAAAAAGAAAAAAGAATGAAAAATGTATTAGTGCTTTGCACAGGAAACAGTTGTAGAAGTCAAATAGCGCACGGCTATTTAGAGTATTTAACAGACGAAAGACAAATAAAAGTTTATAGTGCAGGAGTGGAAACTCACGGAGTAAATCCGAAAGCCATTGCCACAATGCAAGAAGACAATATTGATATTTCTCATCATACCTCTAACAATATAGAAGAATATTTTGCTGTTGAATTTGACTTTATTATTACAGTCTGTGACAACGCAAAAGAAGCTTGCCCATACTTTCCTACAAAGGCAAAAAAATATCATTACAACTTTCCCGACCCAGCAAAAGCGACAGGTACAGACGAAGAAGTAAAAGAAAAATTTAGAGCAGTTAGACAACTAATAAGAGACTATTGCGAAGAATTTATAGCCGAAAATTTGACAGCCTAAAAACAAAACGGCAGTTAACATCGGTTTTGCAAATTGGGGCCTAAAATATTTTTCATTACGTACATTACAAATTTAATTACTTTGATTGATTGGAAGATTAACTAAACATTAACTCTATTCCTATTCAACTGTTAAATACCGAAACACCTGTATGAAGCTATATGTTTAATTTTTTCAACGTAATTAAATTATTATTTTTTTTGCTATAAAAAAACCGTTAAATTTATTTATTAACTTAAAATTTACATAAATAATTGATTTAAGCGAATGTAAATAGTTTTATTTTACACTTACTATTATACAAAGCAAAATATAGTGGCATAAACTAATAACGTTTAATTTTCTTACAATTTTAAAGCATCAACATAAAAGCGTGGCTTCTCCATTTGATAGTTTATAAATAATGAATATATTTACAAAAAATAGAGGGACAATAAAATATCTTTACGCTCCCTCTAATAAAACTCTTCATATAAGTAAGTTGGCAGAAAGAATAAAATAACGACAATACATTAAACCTTTTTCAGTTTTTCATATCTAATTAATAAATCTCTTTATATGGAAACTTTATGTTTGAATGCTTTACGATTTGGTTTTTCTACAAAAGATGCTGTAAAAATCGAAAAATTGGGCTTGAGTAAATATATTTCCAATCAATTAAATGCAAAAATTGATTTAGTCGAACCAAAATTTATTAAAGAAAGTCCGAAAAGTTTAGCCGAATTAAGAGAATTAAAACAATCAGCCGATAAAGGAGTTAAAGACTCAGAGAAAGTCGCAAAAAATTTAATTAAAATCAACTTTGAATGGAAAGCATTTTTAGTAGAACGATTTTTTGAAACTGCCTATCCTTTAAGAGAAAAAATTAACCTTTATTTTCAAAATCATTTTGTTGTAACACTTCAGTCTGTAAATGTTCCCTATTGGATTTTTCAGCATTATCAAACTATTAATCAAAATTCTACAGGTAATTACAAAACCTTGGTAAAAGAAATGGTTTATAGTAATGCGATGATTAAATACCTGGACAATCATCAAAATAAAAAAGGAAAAATCAATGAAAACCTTGCTCGTGAATTACTGGAATTATTTACACTTGGCGAAGGTAATTATGCTGAAAATGACATCAAAAATACGGCTTTGGCACTTGCTGGGCTTACTTTTGGCGAGTCAAAAGGGCAATACAGACCATTTTTAATAGATAGTAGTTCAAAAACAGTTTTTGGAAAGTCAGGTAATTTTACCATTGACGAGGTTATTGATATTATTTTCGAACAAAAAAATACACCTTATTTTTTAGCCGAAAAAGTCCTAAAATGGTTTTTCTATGATAATCCACCACAAGAGCTGATCTACAAATATGGTAATTTACTAAAAGACAAACAATTTGAATTGAAGCCCTTTTTTCAAGAAATGTTTGAACAAGAAGGGAATAATGAAAAAGGTGGAAATCAAATTAAAAACCCATTGATTTATTTTGCTCAAATTCATTACGATTTACAACTCACACCCAACTATAAACTATTAGCGTTTTTACTTAAAAATCAAACAATGGATATCTACGACCAACCTAATGTAAAGGGCTGGAAAGGTGGACAAAATTGGCTTACCTCACAAATTTATGCCGATAGAAATCAGTTTATAGATTTTATAATTGATGGAAATAAACAATTTGAAAAGATACTAAACAAGAGATTAGAAAAATTTGAACTAGGTACAATTAGTTATAATCCGAAATTGAAAATATTAAACAAAAAAAATGCACAAACAATTCTAAATGAACTTACACAAAAAATGCTTTTTGAGGCAAATGAAGACCTAAAACAAGAACTCAATCAACTTCTGAAATATGATTTTGACCCAAAGGCAGAAAATGCCGAAAAAAGCATGTTAAAAGTGTATCAGTTTTTAGCCAAATCACCTGAATTTCAAATAATTTAAATTATGGACCGTAGAAAGTTTTTACAAATAACTGCAACAGGAACTGGAGGTATGCTTCTCTTACCCCAATTTTTATGGGCAAATTCGTTTTTTGGTGAAGGCGATAAATTATCAGAAAATAAATTGATTTTTATCCAACTCAATGGTGGCAATGATGGACTTAACACCTTTATACCCTTCACTGACCCATTGTATTATAGCAATCGCCCCACTTTAGGGATTTCTAAAGATAAAATCATCAATACTTCGGGTGGAATGGGTTTTCATCCAGCGTTAAAAGACTTTGCGACTATTTTACAGGAAGGCAATTTAAGTGCAATTCAAAATGTGGGATATCCCAATCCCAATCGTTCACATTTTAGAAGTCAAGAAATATGGCAAACAGCTTCCGATAGTAACCAATATTTAGACTACGGTTGGTTGGGGCGGTTTTTAGATATTCAATGTAAAGATGAAAATTTAACATCGCTAAATATAGATAATATAGACAATTTAGCGCTCAAAGCAGCAGTAACTAATGGTGTTACAGTGAAAGATTTCAACAAAATTAAACGATATAACCTTGGCGATAATCAACTAAAATTATCAGATAATCCACAGTTAGATTTTGTAAGAAAACTCCAATATGCTTCTTTAGAAGGTATGGAAGAAATCAATAAAGCCTTACAAAATGCCGAAAAATATACAGAAAGTTATGCGAACAATCCGTTGGCTAAAAACTTGGAATGGATTACAAAATTAATCAAAGGGAATTTATCTTCAAAAGTATATTACACCTCGCTTAATGGTTTTGACACACACAATAATCAGCTTCAAAGTCATAACAAACAACTTACGATGCTTAACGATGCAGTTTATTCTTTTTATAAAGATATAAAAACGAATAAATTTCTAGAAAATGTAACTTTAGTTATTTTTTCAGAATTTGGAAGAAGAGTACAACAAAACGGCACAGGAACTGACCACGGCACAGCTGGAACTATGTTTATCATTGGTGGAAATAACAAAGGCAAAATAATTGGTAGAAATCCAAATTTAAGCCAATTAGACCAAGGAGATTTAATTTATGATATTGATTTTAGGAGTGTGTATGCTACTTTGTTAAAGAATAAATACGACTTTGACCCAACATTAATCAATATAAAAAATCAAATAATTAAGGATTTATTTTAAAAAACCCTTCTACCAAAAAGGTATTTGCAAAAAAGCGGGTTCATTGCTAAATCAAAGTTTCGGTATTATTTAGTAAATTTGGTGCTTAATCGATAGATAGAGCTTTTTTAACCGCTTCTTCGTAAATACCCACTGTTACTTGCAATGTTTGACAACTCACAATAACATTAAAACTGACGAATAAATATGAAAGCGACAATTACATCAATTGAACTAAAAGGACCGCTTAAGTTTTTTGCTTTATCAGCAAATGCACTAAACATTATTAAACAACTTAAAGCGACCAACTATAAATACTTTAAAAAAACAGCTTTTTACATTATAGTTTTATTAAGTTTTATCTCAAGTTCAATAAATGCTCAAAATACAAGGTTAAACAACTATAATACTATCGGATGGTATAATTATTTTGGGACATTCAAAGTTTCTCAAAAGTTTGGTATCCACACAGAATATCAGTTTCGTAGAAACGAAATAATTACAAAATGGCAACAGAGTTTATTACGTGTTGGAGTTAATTACCAACTGAACCCCAAAATACAATTTAGACTTGGTTATGCTTGGATAGAAACATTTCCTTATGGAGAAATTCCTATCAACGGAATGGGAAAAGATTTTACCGAACATCGTTTATTTCAAATGGCAACTATAACCGATAAGGTCTCCATTGTAGATTTATCGCACCGTTTTATGCTTGAACAACGTTGGGTAGGACGATATTCAAACGCTAATCTAACAAACGAAGATGAGTTCCCATTATTGAATAGATTTAGATATATGTTTCGTATGCAAATACCATTGAAAGGCAAAGAAATTATAGATAAAACAGCATACATAGCAATTTACGATGAAGTTTTTATAGGTTTTGGCAAAAATGTTAATGAAAATATTTTTGACCAAAATAGAGTTGGTATATTGCTTGGATACAGATTTATTCCATCAATAAGAATTGAAGCAGGTTATTTAAATCAGACACTTCAACTTGGACGTGAGATAAACAACAGAAATGTATTTCAACATAACAATGGACTTATTATAAACGCTAATTTTAATATTGATTTGATAACAAAGAAATAAAAACTGCAACTAACACGGGTTTGGCAAATTGGCGGTTAAGTGTTCAGCAGACGCATTTGTGGTTAATTTAAGTTTGGTTCTCCGCATCAACATTTGTAGTAAATTCAGTACCTTCGGTTAGCTTTCAACAGTTATAGGCAAATATCGAATCATATAATAAATTAAAACAAAAAAACAAATTGCTATGAGAAAAAGTACAATATTTTGGCTGTCAATATTAATTGTTTTTTTAGGTTTGATCATTTATTACTTTTATCCTGAAAGCAAACTAAAAGATGATCAAAAAGCTGACAAAATCATAATTAATAAAGCTAATCACGAACTTTTACTTTATTACAAAGAAGAGTTAATTGCTACCTACAAAGTTTCGCTTGGCAGAAATGGATTAAATAAAAAAACAAAGGAAGGCGATTCGTTAACTCCTGAAGGACGTTTTAAAGGCAAAAAAAAGACCCAAACTCAATATCACAAAGCAATTGCAGTTGGAGAATGGGGGGATTGTTGCGGTGTGCTAATCCATGGTCTTGGAAATGAATATAGCCCTGAGATTTTTCATGTAAAGATTATCATGGGCCGTTTCAAAAGGTTTCATAGATGGTATGATTGGACAAAAGGGTGCATCGCTCTTACAAATGACGAAATAGATGAAATTTATAAGGCGGTTAATAACAATGTAATAATTGAAATTAACCCCTAACGAAATAAATATCATGGCTGCCTATAACTTCACCTGCAAGAAATTGGCGGTTCAGTGCTCCGCATCAACATTTATAGTAAATTCTCTACCTTCGGTTAGCTTTAAACAGTTATAAGCCGTTTTAGGTAGACACAAACAGAATATAAAGACTAAAAAATAATAATATTACATGAGAAAAATAATAGTTGTAGCAGGTGCGACGGGGAATCTAGGCGGTAAAATAATAAAGGCATTATTAGCATTAGATGTCGAAGTGCGAGCAATTGTCCGCTTAGAAACAGACATTAAAAAAGTAAAAGACTTAGAACAAACAGGTGTCCAAGTTTTTCAGGTGGACACAAGCAATAAATCAGAAATTTCAAAACATTGTATAGGAGCACATTGTCTCGTATCAGCTCTGGCGGGGTTGAAAGAAACAGTAATTGAAACTCAAAAAATATTTTTAGATGCTGCAGTTGAAGCAAATGTTCAAAAATTTATACCAAGCGACTATTCAAGTGATTTTACAAACTTGAAAGAAGGACAAAATAGAAATTTAGATTTTAGAAGAAAGTTTCACGAGCATCTTGACAAAAGCCCTATTAAAGCAACAACTATTTTTAATGGTCCTTTTATGGATTTATTAACTACAGATATGCCTTTAATACTTTTTAAACGAAAATGGATTTTATGTTGGGGTAATGCAAATCAAATTTTAGAATTTACAACTACTAACAATGTTGCTGAATTTACAGCTGCTGCTGCCATTGACGATAATACACCAAGATATTTAAGAATAGCTGGTGATAAACTTTCGTGCAACGACTTTGTAAAACTACTTACAGAGCTTACAAGAAAACAATATAAAATATTCAGACCAGGTGGTATTAATCTTCTAAATTTTCTTATCAAAATGACAAGATTTTTTTCACCTTCCGAAAAAGAACTTTACCCTGCTTGGCAAGGAATGCAATATATGAGAGACATAATGGAAGGGAGAATTATTTTTCAAAAATATGATAACGACAGATATTCATCCATCAAGTGGACTTCTGTAAAAGAATTTTTGATTAACGAAAAAGTAGATTTAAAATAAACAACTTTACAAGTAGAAGAAAACAACGAACCGGTAACACGGATTTGGCAAATTGGTGTTTCAGTTTTTCGCATCAATATTATTTATAAAATCGCTACCTTCACCAAGCCGAAAACAGTTAGCGGTCAGATCAAAATCGAAAATAAATAAGAAATCAAAATGAATTTAACAATCATAGGAGCCTCGGCTGGAATAGGATTAGAATCTGTAAAAATAGGCTTAAATAGAAATCATTCGATAACGACCCTTTCTCGATCTGAAATTGAAATTGAAGACAAAAAATCTTTAAAAATGATCCTTGGTGATGCAACAAATAAAGCTGACCTATTAAATTCAATCCTAAACGCAGATGCTATAATTGTAACATTGGGGACTAGTAAGAATATGAAATCTACTACCCTCTTTTCAGATTTTGCAAAATTGATTGTTGAAATTCATAGGGAGAAAAAAATAGACATTCCAATTATTTTTGTCACTGGATTTGGAGCAGGAGAAAGTAAGAATTATGTTTCTTGGATTGTAAAGATGTTTTTAAAATACTTTTTAAAAGATGTTTATGCTGACAAAACTAAAATGGAAGAAATTATTACTAATTCAGGTATGAATTGGACTGTTGTAAGGCCAGGAAGGTTAATAGACAAAGAATTGACAGAGAAATACAGTATTG
>Ga0209597_1002728_pt1 | contig 11128 bp, 11 predicted proteins | sample M_140625_MF_Meta_FD_187316 | JGI IMG/M metagenome (GOLD analysis project Ga0209597, IMG submission 187316) | Freshwater microbial communities from Lake Montjoie, Canada to study carbon cycling - M_140625_MF_MetaG (SPAdes) (version 2) | ecosystem: Environmental > Aquatic > Freshwater > Lake...
GCGATGCGGGCGCGCATTGGAATTCCAACGTGACTCCTCAAGTCTCTACCAAAGATTTGCCACCAATTTCTGCGGAAGTAAGCCAAGAATTGCGCGCTCTGGGATTCACAATCGCCGCTGCATATCCCAACTCTGGAATCTTTCGCGGCAGTGGTGCAATTGTGCTTCTGGGAATGGAACCAAACGGAACGCGAACCATCGGAGGAGACGCAGGCCAGTTCGTATCGTTTGGTCGAAGCCCCGATGCACGATCAGAGAATGATGATGAAGATATGTGGCGATCTCCTACATATCCAAACTCAACGATGGGTGCGGTTGCGCTTTTGCGGCAAACATTGCTCGATGCACGATGGCGAGCAAAATCCGTGGATGTCTGGAATGCGCACCCAACTGGAAACGATCCTCCCGTTGCGGCAGCAGCGCTCGATGCATTCGCTCAAGCGATCGGTGGAAATGAGCGAGTTCTCTTTGATGCTTCAACCGAACTTGATGCATTACGCGCTGGGGGACTCGCGCAAGAATTCAAGTTGAATGCTTCGATATTGGGAGGGGGTGGCGAGTTTCGCAATCTCAATGAGATCGCAGCGATGAAACTGCCAATTATTGTGCCGCTCGATTTCCCTCAACCACCAGACCTTTCCTCGCCGCGATTATCAGAGAGTGTCTCGCTGCGGGATCTGGAAAGTTGGGCCGTAGCGCCATCGAATGCTGCTCGACTTATCGCCGCCGGCGTTCCTGTCTCGTTGACGACAAGCCGTCTGAAGCAACGTGATTCGTTTCCCGCTCGCGCACGCGAAGCACGTGAGGCTGGCCTGAGTGAGGCGCAGTTGATCGCCGCTTTGACAACTGCGCCTGCGTCGTTGCTTGGAATGAGCGACACGCTTGGAACAATCGAAAAAGGCCGAATGGCAAATTTGACTATCAGCGATGGTCCGCTTTTTGCAGAGGATTCTCGCATTACAGAAGTTTGGATTGCGGGCCGTTCATATGACGCAGCAGCTCAGGATAAAACTCCATTCGAAAATGATTTTGTAGGCGCGGGGCGATTCTCTCTCACGCTTGCTGATGGGGCAGCACGCATCGTCGTGATTGATGCGAAGAAGCGAACGATCGTGTTTGAGGCAACGGCTGCAGACGCAACCAAGACATCAACGAGTGCAAGCAATATTTCACTCGATCGGTTGCGTGGTGGATTCGTAGTCGATGGCGATGCTCTAGGCATGGCAGGGCCCTTGCGCTGCACACTGCGTGCAGATGGAGATCGCTTGACGATTGAAGCTCTAACAGCAAGTGGAAATTCCACATCGTTCTCCGCTGTTCCAGCCCAAGCAGAGGCGGTGAAGGTTGCAAGCGATGAAAAAACAGCGGATAAATCGACAGAAAAACCACCGGCGAATCCACCAGTAAAGCCCCCGACTCGACCAGATGTCCCGCTGACCTTCCCCTTTGGCGACTTTGGATATTCCTCAATTCCCACCAAAGAAAATGTGATCTTTCGTGGAGCAACAGTCTGGACAAGCACCCCCGCTGGAATTCTTGAAGACACCGACGTCATCATTCGAAATGGAATCATTGTGCAAATTGGAAAAAATCTCCCTGTGCCAAGCGATGTGAAGGTTGTCGATTGCGCTGGTCGACATCTCACTCCTGGGTTGATCGACTGTCATAGCCACACTGGAATTGATGGTGGTGTCAACGAGTGGACTCAAGCGTGCACCTCTGAGGTGCGAGTGAACGATGTCATCGATCCAACCGATGTTGGCTGGTATCGCGAACTTGCCGGTGGATTGACTTGCGCAAATCAACTGCATGGAAGCTCAAATCCAATCGGCGGGCAGAACAGCGTGGTGAAATTGAAATGGGGATCGCCAGTTGCTGATTGGCCGGTGAACACTGCAAAACCCGGAATTAAATTTGCCCTTGGAGAGAATGTCGTTCGCCCAAATGGGAGATACCCACAGACACGTATGGGAGTCGAGGCATTCCTACGCGATCAATTTCGTGCTGCTGTCGAATATCGGGCTGCCCAAAAAGAATTTGCGGCTCGTGTGGATAGTGCTAATCACATCCCTCCGCGGATAGACCTCGAACTCGAAGCTCTTGCAGAAATTGTCGAAGGCAAGCGAATCATCCACTGTCACTCGTATCGCCAAGATGAAATCCTCATGCTCATTCGCCTCGCTGATGAGTTTGGATTTCGTATCGGAACTTTTCAGCACATTTTGGAGGGATACAAAGTCGCTGATGCAATCGCACGACACGGTGCGGGCGGATCGTGCTTCAGCGATTGGTGGGCATACAAGATGGAAGTGATGGATGCGATTCCGTGGGATGGAGCAATGATGCGTGGCCAAGGAGTGTTGATGTCTTTCAATTCAGACTCGAATGAACTTGCTAGACATCTCAATACTGAAGCAGCGAAAGCTGTGAAATATGGAAATCTGCCACCAACAAACGCACTCGAGTTTGTCACAATCAACCCTGCAAAGCAACTTGGCATCGGTGATCGAACTGGAAGCATTGAACAGGGGAAAGATGCCGATCTCGTTTTATGGTCTGGCGATCCGCTCAGCCCATTCGCCCTCTGCGAACAAACTTGGGTCGAAGGGACAAAGCGATTTGATCGCATTGATGATCTCGCAGCGCGAGCGCCACGCGAAACGCTTCGTCAACAATTGATTGTTTCTGCAGCACAATTAAAGGGCAAGCCCGATGAGAAGACCGAAAAGAAAGACACAGATAAAAAACCAAACGAGCAAAGCGATTCCGAAGCTTCAAAGCCGCACCCAACGCGACTTCGTGAAAGCATGCTTGGTTCGAGAGATACTTACTTGATGGACCTTTGGCGGCGTGGAGTGGACAGTCGATCCGCTCGTCCTGCAGGCGACTGTGGATGTGGAGAAATATCACGATGACAACTCTTCTTTCGGTTTTCATTTCAATTCATCTCAGCGGAATCTTTGCGCAAAGCACGATCGTTCCCGCACCTGCGCAAACTACGCCGATCATCATCGAGCACGCAATCATTCATACGGCCGTCCAAGGTGCTGCAGTCATTCAAGATGGATTTGTGATTTTGGAGAACGGAATGATTGTCTCTGTGGGAACTGGAGCGCCAGTTGGATCAAAGGGCGAAGCGCCTCCGACCAACGCACAGCGCATCAATGCAACTGGAATGCACCTGACGCCTGGATTTATTTCTAGCGCGACAACTCTTGGATTGATAGAGACCCAACAAGTGCGATCGACTGATGACCGCACTGAATTTGGTCCATTCCATCCAGAGGTTGCTGCTTGGCTTTCGGTCAATCCTGATAGCAACTTGATTCCAGTCGCTCGACTTGGCGGCGTGTTGCTTGCTTTGGTTTTTCCGCAAGGTGGAAATGTCAGTGGCGAAGCGAGTTTGATTCGATTGAACGGTTGGACAACCGACGATCTTGCTGTCGTGCCTGATGCAGGAACAGTTATTCAATGGCCATCAACCGAGACTGCACCTCGGTGGTTCACTGCAAAGAATGCTCAAGAACAAGAAAAGCAACGCCGTATCACCCTTCGTGCCTTCGATGATTTCTTCGACGCTGCTCAGTCATATTCGAAAGCGCGCGCTGCCGACCCTAAGTTGTCGGTTGATTTACGCTTTGAACGATTGCGGGATGTGCTTGATGGATCTCGACCACTCTTCATCGAAGCGGCGAGCGCGGGTCAAATCGAATCCGCGATTCTCTGGTCGACAAGACGCGGCATGAAGCCGATTATTGTTGGGGGGAAAGGCGCGCCCGCTGTCGTTGACTTATTGCTTGCTCATAAGGTGCCGGTCATCGTGCAAGGAGTTCTCAGTTTGCCGCGATTTGCACACGAGGACTATGACTCTGCATACACATTGCCCGCCCGCTTGGCGACAAAAGGAATCGATGTTGCAATCGCTACAGGCGACGAGCCTTCGAATGATCGCAATCTTGTTCATCACGCTGCAATGGCTGCGTCATTTGGCATGCCGCGTGAAGATGCGCTGGCGGCGATCACTCGAGTTCCAGCGCAATTGTGCGGAGTCGGCGATCGATATGGCGTGATTGTTGTCGGTCACAGCGCGACCTTACTCTTGCACAACGGCGACCCACTCGAGATCAAGTCCAGTGTTTGCGGTGCGTGGCTCGATGGGCGAGGCATCGAACTCGCAAGCCATCAAACAGAACTCAAGGCGAAGTACGAACAAAAGTATGCGCCGAAAAGTAGCGCATCGGCTACTTCGGGTTCAACGCCCGCAAAATCCCCCGCTCCATGATTGGTTTGCCATCGACCGAAGTCCACGTCACCTTGATTGGGACTCCACCTTCGGGGGCATGCGCCAATACCGGGTCGAATGGAATGTTGACTTGATACATACGAGTTGTTCGATTCCAAACACTCTCGTTGATTTTCAGATTGTTCAAATCGAACGCCCTTTCCAAACCAGTTTGATCTGGAGCGGTCATCTTGATTTCTAAAAGTCCCGTCGCGCGCGTGGCTTGACCATCACGGTCATCAAATTCCACACAAACGATTGCGCCTGGAACTTGTCCTTCTGGACTAGATTCCAACCGACTTAACAAATGGATTTGAAAGGTCTCCGGTCCATATGGAAAATCAACGCTACCTTTTATCGTATGTTGGGGGACAAAATCACAACCAACCAACAAGGTGATGCATGTACTCACGAGAGAGAGGCGGCGAAACATATTCACGAATAGTACGAGTACTCTCTATTCATGCTGAGGACCTCCTTAACCATTCTTGTCTCTTTTTCATTTCTTTGCGCATGCGCCTCGGAACAGGCTGTTGAAACTGAAAGCGCTGGTGATGTTCCTGTTGATGCCGCTCCCGCGATAAATGAAGAGCCAGTATTAACCGATGCTCCTATTGTTGCGCCTGAACCAGCACCCGTTGTTGCGCCTGAACCAGCACCCGTTGTTGCGCCTGAACCAGCGCCCGTTGTTGCGCCTGAACCAGCGCCCGTTGTTGCACCAGAACCCATGCCTGTTGTTGTCACAGAACCAATCCCCGCACTCGTTCCACTCGACCCAGTCGCACCAGCCGCTGCGGTCATTCCAGAACCTCGGTTCGATGTCGAATTTATTGGTGAAGAAATTTTTGTTTCAATCAATGGTCAGCGTGTCGCGAAAGAACATCTCCGACGCACAAGCGACTCAATGGAAATCATCAGTTCAAGCGGAAAAGTTCTGCAAACGATTCTAATTCCTCAACCGAAAGAGCATCCGCCAGTGATGATCGGCGTGCGCTTTGAAACCACAGGGAAAGCGCTTACAAAGCATCTTGGTTCTGATGTTTCCAATTGCGCGCTCGTTGTTGCCGTGATGGAAAATGGTCCTGGATATATGGCTGGAATCGAAGACTTTGATCTTGTCACAGCGGTCGACGGAAAAACGCCAGCAACACCAGAAGCAATTCGCGATCGACTGAAATTGATGACCCCAGGCGATTCCATTGTGCTGACCATTCGCCGCGGAACAATCATTAAAGATTATTCACTTGTATCAAAGGCGTGGAAGCATGTTCCACTTCCAGCTGAGCTTCAGACACCGCCAATGACTCGCAAGTCGTCGCCAATCTTGCAAGGAACGCCAAACATGCCATCGAATTCAAATTCAAACGGCAGACCCGCGGCCGCTCCCCAACAGACCGTAGCGCCAAATTCGTAAAATTCGTAAAACTTAAAGAGTTTCAACAAGCGAGTACTGATCGAGATTCAACACGGTGGTCTCGCCATCATCAAGACGCATTTCAAGTCGATCAAGCCATAAGCGATCATCCTTGCTATGCGCGAACCAAGAACCTGTTGTGGCTTGGCGCCATCTCTGAACCGTTCCCTCAATGGTGGTTGTCCACGCACCATCTGGTGTCGGCAATTGTTGGGTCACCTTGATTCGCGTACCCGGCTCGATTGGAACACTCTTGAACATATGTGGAGTATAGGGGTTGTCCATTGGAGATCGAACCGTTTCGGTTCAGAGTGGCTCTGGGCCAACCACCGCGAGCGCACATTCGTCGATCCGTTGGGGAGCAAGCGCTTGCGCAGCGTGATCATTTACTTGTTGAAGCGTCAATCGATCAACGGTGGCAACAACCTCGGCAAGCGTCCGCACATGACCGCGTCGAAAGATATCGCCAGCGAGAGCGGCCGCGCGCGCCATCGTGCTTTCGCCGCCCATCACAATTCCACTCTTCAATCCAATGATTGCACGAGTGAATTCGCCCGCGGTCACCCCTTGCGCCATTCGTCCCAACTCTGTGCGAATGCACGCCAATGTCTCACTCGCACGTTCAGGAGTGCTGCCGGCATAAATAGTTGAAAGCCCACGGTCGCGCCCGCATCCATAATTCATCCCGACTGAATAGCAAAGTCCTCGCTTTTCGCGCACTTCGGAAAAGAGACGATTCGACATTCCGCCACCGCCCAAAACTCGAACCATCAAACGATGCGGAAGGCTGGCATCATCTGCCTCGCGCGGGCTCGGAAGCGCCAAACACATATGAGTTTGCGACGAGACTTGTTTTTCATAGATCGAACCACGCAAAGCAGATGTGGTCTCTTTCGGTTCAACCGATACTCCGCGCCATCCCTCGAGCAACCTCTCCATCAAATCTCGAATGTTCGTTGGATCAATTGCTCCAGCAATTCCCATGATGCTGCCCGTCGGACGACATCGTCTCTTCCAAGATGCGTGAAGGCTCTCAGGCGTGAGCGCATTCAGACCTTCGACCGAACCATATCCATGCTGATTGAATGGAGCAGGAATTGCAATCTCGTTGATCTTGATGCTGACAAAATGTTGCGGATCATCCGTGAGCGATCCGAGTGATTGCAATGCAAGTTCTCGACTCGCTTCAAGGGCATCTGCTTCGATACGTGGTCTCAAATACATATCGCAAAGCAATTGAAGAGTCTCTTCAGTCTGTGCGGCCATACAAGTGGCAGAGACTGTGATGGCATATCCCGAACTGGATGTTGCTCGTTGAACACCCAATCGATCCAGCGCATCGCTAAATTCTCGACTCGTGCGATCACCAGCGCCTCGCAGAATGATTTCAGAAAGAACGTTCGATTCACCTGCTCCAAGACCTCCAATTGGGTCGCCGGCCGAACCCACGGGTACGGTCCATACGATTGTGGCGGTTGTTGCGCCTTCGATTGGCTCAATCGCCAACTTCATTCCGCCTGCAACTGTAAAGACTTCGATGTTGTGCTTTTTCACTGTTTTGCCTTCATAAACTGAGAAAACCAATCATCCAAACCATACATTCCTAGAGGTTGTTTTGCGATCCAAATCGCAAGTCGGATTGCTCCAAGAGCAAATAAATCGCGATCCTCTGCATGATGTCGCAGTGTCAGGACTTCGCCTGGTCCAGCAAACACAACTTCATGATCACCGATCACATCACCTTCACGAATCGACTTTATCTCATTCAATGGGAATGGTGTGCCTTGACCCTTTGCAACAGAGTCTGCCAACGCAAGCGCGGTTCCAGATGGTTGATCACGCTTTTGAGTGTGATGAACTTCTGAAATCGATATATGGAAATCTTCTGCCAACAATCGAGCTGCTTCCTTGGAAAGATAACGCATGACCGCAACGCCAATAGATGTATTGGGGGCAATCAAAACCGGAATTTGAGTCGAAGATGATCGCAATAACTCGCGGGTGGAATCCGTGATGCCCGTTGTGCCAATCAAGAGAGGACATCGAGCGCGTAATGCCAAATTGATGGCAATCTGAGTCCCGGTATCAGTCGAAAAGTCGATCACGACATCGAAGTTGGATGAATTGGCATCTAGTGGTGCATCAAGACTGTTTCGAGCGGTCACAATTGCCGTTCCATTGGACTCAAGACACGCTCGATCGATGCGTTGTCCCATGCGCCCTGATGCCCCATTGAGACAGACTCGCAGAGGGATGATTTGACAGGTCAAATTTGATTTTGCAGGCATCATGTCAAGTTCTGTTCTTGATTTGTCGATAACATAACTGACTGTTACTGAGTGGGCGTCTTAGTTACGCTGACGTTCACTCTCTCCGACGCACAAGCGTAACTAAAGGAAGCCCACCATGGCAAAGAAGAAAGCTGCTAAGAAGGCTGCGAAGAAGGCTAAGAAGAGCCGGTAATTCGTAGTGACTGAATGATTTGTACCGAAAGCCGGCATTGCGCCGGCTTTCGGTGCGTTAAGGACCAAATTTTTCCGCTATTTGCTAGTATTTTTCGACTATGCCACACATCATTGCTGAACCTTGTATCGGAACAAAAGATTCTTCGTGTATCGAAGTGTGTCCCGTTGATTGCATTCATCCAACAAAAAAAGGTGAGCATCACGAGAAGGTTGATCAGCTTTATATTGATCCAGAAACTTGTATCGACTGTGGTTTGTGTGTTGATGAGTGTCCTGTGCAAGCAATTTTTCCAAAAGACGATTTGCCTGCCGAATGGCACAAGTACATCGAAATCAATGCAAACTGGTTCAAAAAAGAAAAAATCTGAAAAAATTTTTCTTCCCCAGAAATCGACCAAAATCAGTTCCTGAATCGGTCCAAATTGTGTGGGTTAAGGGCGACCATGCCGCCCCACTCCAATCAGTCATTCCGAATCCACAGAAGGCTTGTTGACTCCACTAATTGAGTCAGGCTTTTCAGTCCAATCCTGAGTCTTACCACCCAAATTCAACTCAGATGGCATCGTCTTACGGTATCCCAACTTACGAACAACTTCGAGAACATCCGTCCAGCTTGGAAACGTCTTGTGATTCACTCTCTTGAAGACATCGATTGCCAGCAAGAAGGTGTATTGCTCACGAGACATCTCCCCTTCCTCGGCTGACTTCACAAAATCTGTCAGTCGCCGGCCTGGACCGCGGCGACGTTCAAGATTCGAAGGGCTCGCAGGAGAAACATCGCGGCGATCTACCCCAAGCCGGCGATCAACAACCGAGCCATCTCGATCGGATGATTGTTCTTCTGAATTGATATCGCTTGGTGTTTTCTTGGTCATTATGGCGAGCTCCTTCTGCTCATTCATAAGGGTACTGTATTCTTTTGTATCACTAGAAATCGATGACCAACGACAACGACCAACTTGATGAACCGCTTCACTGGGGCGCAGCTTTTTTTGGTTGGATTTGCCCTGGATTAGGGCAAATTATGCTTGGGCACCGCCGGCGTGGATTCTTAGCGATGACTGGCGTTCTTGGATTATTTTTGTGCGGGATCTTTATTGGAGGGGTTGATTGCGTCGATCGACACGAAGATCCACTGTGGTTTTATGCACAAGCAGGTACTGGGCCAATCGCTTTCGCCGCAGATTGGGCAAACTCTGGACTTCTCAAGACCGGGAAAGTTGGAGAATTGATCGAATCTCCACCCTCGAATCCTCGAGCTCCCGCCCCACTCGTGAGTTCCTTTAAGACCGTGACTGTTGCAAGCGAAATTGGAACTCTTTATTGCGCGCTTGCTGGTCTCATGAATGTTGTTGTTCTGCTCGATGCCCTGAAACGGCGTCCGATCGACAAAGGTAGTGGAGAGGACGCGAGATGATCCCATCCATCGTCTTTTCAACACCAATGCTTAGTTGGATTCCGTTCCTGCAACCCGCTGGATCGCTTGGAAATTTGTGGTGGCTTCTGATGATTCCACTCATTGTGGGAATCTCAATCGCATATCGAGCAACTCACGATGCTTCCATTGAACAATTCTGGTGGCGCGTTTTTATGTTTGTAATGAAGTCAACGCTTGCCATGGGATCGCTTGCCCTTGTCATGTACCTGTTCGTTTATTGGGTCATTCCGATATTGCGAACAACCTAATTTTGCACTTGGGGTGATTTTCGATTCGAAGCGATCGCAATGATGACAACCCGGATCAGAATCCACCATCCTGCAGATAAGGTGAGGATGACGGCAGCGGCGACACGAATTGTTGTTGGACTCATTGTGATGTGACCTCCCCCGGCAAGAATTCGCGATGAGGCCGTTGCAATTTCCTCACCCTGATCAGCTTTTTCGAAAGGGCGAGGAAACCATTCCCGCTCATTGTCCGAAGAAAATCGCCAAACCATCCACGCTGATGGCCAACCAACCGCGAGAGCACCTGTTCGCACTGGTGTGGGTAGCAACAAACACCAACCAGCCGCATCACCCGAGGTCCATTGACCATTTCTTACGTCAAGATCAGAACGTGCCACCTGAAGATTGGTGATTTGATCCGCACATCGCCAAGAAAGACCGAAAGTATCGGCACCGCCAACCAACCAAACATTCGTCCCGCTACGCACAATAATGTCGGATTGGATTGAACTCGACGAACGGTTCCAATTCAGAAGGGTCCACGTGCATAATGCAACAGTCATGATTCCAAAAAATAGTGCCAGGGCAAAAATGCCAAAGCGCTGAAAAAATTTCATCGAGAAGACTTCGGCCCTGAACGACGGATGCCGCCTCCCGGCTTTGCATCGCGACTAATTGGTGTGGAACGCAATCTTTTCATTCGAGTCTTGCTCGAAAACGAATCTTTGCCTGTCAATGGAAAGAGTTTTTTCTTTCGGTTTGGCTTTGGTGTTGGCGGCAGATCGAATTTGAGTTTGATCGGACCTCGCTTGATAACCGGCGTTGGCTTTCTCACCGCGGTTCGACGCGTGGATGATGGGAATGTGGGAAGCGGTATCGACTTAATTTCTTCGCCGACAAGTTCAATAACTCGCGACCATGGGGTTGCCTCCAGCGGGTCAACAAACGTGAAGCTTTCTGCCGCTCCACCGCCATGGCCTGCGCGCCCAACTCGGTGGACAAAGTCTTCTGGCATCAATGGCACGTCGTAATTGATCACCGTACGAATTCGTGGCACATGCAACCCACGAGCAGCAACATCTGTAGCAACAAGACACTCAACTTTGCCCTCAGAAAATGCAGAAAGAGCTTCGTTTCTGCAGCGCTGCGAACGATCTCCATGCAACAGGCTCACAGTGATGTCGTTGCGGCGAAGAGCTTCAGCAACCCAACCGGCGCGGCGCCTTGTCCGGGTGTACACCACAACGCCGCGTAGTTTCTTTTCGCGCATCAACGCGAGGAGTAAAGAAACTTTGTCATCGT
>Ga0209597_1002731_pt1 | contig 11122 bp, 8 predicted proteins | sample M_140625_MF_Meta_FD_187316 | JGI IMG/M metagenome (GOLD analysis project Ga0209597, IMG submission 187316) | Freshwater microbial communities from Lake Montjoie, Canada to study carbon cycling - M_140625_MF_MetaG (SPAdes) (version 2) | ecosystem: Environmental > Aquatic > Freshwater > Lake...
TATTTTACAAAACCAATCACTCCACAACAAACATTTTATGTTAATTGACGATGTAATTACTACAGGATCTACACTTGAAGCATGTGGTAGAGAATTGCTTAAAATCCCGGGTTCAAAATTGAGTATCGTTTGTATGGCAATGACCCAATAAATATTTTTAGTTAATAATAAATAAAAACATTTCGTTACCTCTAAATATAGTTGTTATTTTGCGATTAGAAAACCTTTAATGATGCCGAAAAAGTATTGTAACTATCTATTGATTTTAATGGCTTTATCCATAATTGGATGTGCCAAAAGAGGTTTTATTACTGGTGGAAAAAAAGATACTTTAGCGCCAATATTGATTACTAGTTTACCAAAAAACCTAACTACGAATTTTAACAGAAAAGAAATTAAATTGACTTTTGATGAATATGTGAAACTTAAGGAGGTAAATAAACAGCTTATCATTTCACCACCTATGAAATTGCAGCCGGAGATTTTGCCAGCAACTGCAAGTAAGACGATAACAATCAAAATAAAAGATACATTACAGCCTAACACTACTTACAGTTTTAATTTTGGCAAAAGTATTCAAGACAATAACGAAGGCAATCCTTACCAACAATTTAAATATGTTTTTTCTACTGGAAGTTATATTGATTCATTGACCTTAGGGGTAAAAACCAGAGATGCTATTGGCAAAAAAGTAGATAATTTTGTTTCTATTTTATTATATGAAGTGAATGAAAAATACACCGATTCGGCTATTTACAAACAAACACCAAGATACGTTACGAACACTTTAGATAGTTTGAAATTAGGTAAATTTGAAAATTTAAAGAAAGGCAAATACCGATTAATTGCTTTAAAGGATGCCAATGGAAATAATAAATTTGATCCTAAGACCGACAAAATTGCTTTTCAAAAAGATTTTATTAAAATCCCCAACGATACTATTTATGAATTGGATTTATTTAAAGAAGAAGCCTCTTTTAAAGCGGTAAATTTCATTCAAGCATCCGCATCGAAATATACAATGGGTTATGAAGGGAAAACTAAGGATGTGAATATTGTTATAAAAAGAGGAGAAGAAACTATTCCGTATATAGTATCTGAGTTACCAAAAAAAGATTCGCTTCAAGTTTGGTTCAATGCCATAAAAGGGGATAGTATTAGTGTTGCTATTTCTAAAAATAAATTTAAAAAAACTTATTTTTTAAAAGTTAAAGATCAGAAAAAGGATAGCATCAATTTTTCTGCAGAACCAATAGGCACATTAAATTTCAGAGATACTTTTGCAATTAATTCGAATACACCTATAAATAAATGGGATGTTACGAAAATGAAATTAATTAATAAAGATTCTGCCGAAGTAAAATTTACTACAGAATACGATGAATTCCATCAGAAGTTAAAGTTTCTATTTCAGAAAGAACCTCTGGAAAAATACAATTTAAAATTATTGCCAGGAGCATTAATTAATTATTATGATAAAAAGAATGATACTTTATCCTATAATTTTGCCACCAATAATCTTTCCGATTATGGGAATTTGAAAGTTACTTTAGAGAATGTAAAACGATTTCCTGTAATTGTGCAACTTTTAGATGAAAAAGAGGAGGTTGTTGCAAGTGAATATTCCGATAAAAGTAGAGAAGTAATATTCGACTTATTAGAGCCAAATAAATATAATTTAAGATTAATTTACGACGATAATAAAGATAAATCTTGGACACCTGGAAATTTTTTAGAACTCCGCCAAAGTGAAGAGGTTATTTATTTTCCTAAAGAATTGGATGTTCGAGCCAATTGGGATGTGGAACAACCTTTTGATTTAAAAATCACGAATTAAAAATTCATCTTTATCATTCAGAAATGCTAATTTATTTCTAGTTTCTAACATTGCATCTTTATCTAGTGTTACGATAAAAATCACTTCTGTTTCTTGAGGTTCTAAGACATAATTTCCTAGAAAATCTATGGCTTGCGAATGACCAACGTATTCGTGATTATTATCGTCTAATCCTACTCTGTTTACTCCAATAACATAACTCATGTTTTCTATAGCTCTTGCTTTTAGCAAAACATCCCAAGCGTTTACGCGAGGTTTTGGCCAGTTGGCCAAATAAATCAACACATCATAATCTTCCGCATTTCTTGAAAAAACAGGGAAGCGCAAATCGTAACAGATAAGCGGACAAATTTTGAAGTTGTTATATTCTACAATCAATTTTTCTGTTCCTGCAGTGTAAATTTTATCTTCTCCTGCTAGCGTGAATAAATGCCTTTTATCGTAGTGTTGGATTTCTCCATTAGGAAAAACAAAAACTAATCGGTTGTAATAGTTGCCGTTTTCTTCTATAATTAAACTTCCAGTAATGGCAGAGTTCCTATATTTTGCTAACGATTGCAACCAAGAAATAGTTGTTCCCTTCATCGTTTCGGCGCAGTTTTTTGGACTCATCGTAAATCCTGAGGTGAACATTTCGGGTAGTACAATTAAATCGACATCCTCTGGAATAGAATGAATTTTTTCTTCGAGATTAATTCGGTTTTCTTTTGGGTTTTCCCAAGATAAGGCAGTTTGTAGTAAGGCTATTTTCATGGTAAAATGGCACGCGGATTTAACAGATTTTATTTAATGGTTATTTCGTCAATAAAAATAAAAGCATCTCCCCCAACACCTTGATGCCAATTGGGGAGTTTGCCAAAATTGTAGGCTTTTACTTTGATGTATTTGGCAGTTATTTCTTTATCTAATTTTAATTGAAAATCCTTCATTTTGTTTTCGTTTTCTTTTGGATCGATACTATTAGTTACAGTTCCAACTAAAGTAAAATTCTCATTATCCCTAGAGGCATAATATTCAACTTTGGTAGGCATTATGATCCAAGAGCGGGAATCTTGCAGACAATTTGCCGAAAACGAACTTATTGCTTGCTCTTTTTGCAAATCGATAACAGCTTCAAAATCCTGGCTTTGATACCCTTGCCAATCGCCTTTGCGCCAATTAACAGAACCAAAAATTCCATCAACCAAACCATCTGGACCTCCTGCATGGTATTGCGGATTGTATTTAGATTTAATAGCAATTGTGTAATTGTTTGGTTTTTTGAAGAAGGTTGCAGTTATGCTGTTACTTTGGTTTCCATTGTTTTTTATACAAGCAAAAATAGTTGAAGTTTCTATAACCTCAAAAGGTTCCGTATAAACAACTGAAGGAAGTTTCTTTGCTAAATAATCGCTCGTATCACTTATGTTATAATAGATTACATCACCTGGATTTTGAGAAATAATTGCAACTTTCATTTTATCTTTAAACGATTTGCTTTCTGCTTGAACTACAGGAACGGGGAGAATACTATTGAATTTTTTGAATTCTTTTTTTGGATCGTACGAATTTATATCTTCTTCCACAGGTGGCAAATCATCTTCTGGACTATAAGCATCAAAAGTTCTTAATTGAAATTCATCCGTATCTTTATTTATAGTTTTTGAAGATTTATTTTCAAAATTTACTTTAATGTTACTAAAATACGGACTTGTTACGCTCCAATTCGGCAACCCTGGAGTGACTGCATAAATCCCCATAGAACTTAAAACATACCAAGCACTCATTTGTCCGCAGTCTTCATTTCCAATTAACCCATCAGGAGAATTTTTGTAGAAATTATCTAAAATAGAATGCACTTTTTGAGTGGTTTTTTCTGGTTTACCAACATAGTTGTACAAGTAGGCCATGTGATGACTTGGTTCGTTTCCGTGTGCGTATTGACCGATTAATCCCGTAACATCGGCTTGTTCGCGACCAGTAGTTTTGCTTTCGCTGCTAAACATTTCATCTAGTTTGGCTTCAAACTTTTCATTTCCACCATAGGCTGCAATCATACCGGGAATATCTTGCGGAACAAAAAAAGAGTATTGCCACGAATTTCCTTCAGTGAAGTTATTATTGATTTCTTTAGGATCAAAAGGTTTGTCCCAACCACCATTTTTCTTAGGGCGCATGAATCCTGTATTCCAATCAAAGACATTCTTCCAACTTTGGGAACGCTTCATAAAGTAATCGTAATCTTCTTTTTTGTCTAAAATGGTTGCCATTTGTGCAATACACCAATCATCATAAGCATATTCTAAAGTTTTGGAAACGCTTTCGCTATCGTCATCCATTGAAATAAATCCTTGCTTTTTATAAGCATCCAATCCTAAATGATCTAACATCGCGCTATGTTTGGACGCTTCAAATGCTTTTTCGTAATCAAAACCTGTAATACCTTTAGCCATTGCATCAGCGATTACCGAAACGGAATGGTAGCCAATCATACAATCGGTTTCATTGGAAGCTAATTCCCAAACTGGCAATCTTCCGCCTTGTTCATATTGTTTCAAAAAGGTATTTATAAAATCGGATGTGCGCTTTTTTTCGATTAAAGTGTATAATGGATGTGCCCCTCGAAACGTATCCCAAAGAGAGAAAACAGAATAGTAATCAAAATCTTCTGCTTTGTGAATTTGGTTGTCCCGACCAAGATATTTTCCATCTAAATCTTGAGCGATGTTTGGCTGCACCATCGTATGGTAGAGAGCCGTATAGAAAATTGTTTTCTTATTTATATCGGATTCGAAGATTTGAATTTTAGATAATTGTTTATCCCAAATTTGTTCCGCTTCTTTTTTTACTCGTTCAAAATTCCAATCTTTAATTTCAGAACTGTTTAATTTTGCTCCTGCATAACTTGTTGGTGAAAGAGAAACTTTTACTAGGATTTTATCGCCTTTTTTCACTCGTTTAGAGAAATAGGCAGCTACTTCGGTACCCTTAAATAATTTATCACTTTGCGTTTGATTTCCATTTCCAAAAACTTTCATAGGGACATTAAATTCTATTCGGGCGTAAACTTGTTGGTTTTTTGCCCATGCTTCACTTCTTCTAAAAACTTCAATAGTTTTATTATCAATGATTCTAATTTCACCATAAAGTAATTTATCTCTATGATTTAAATCCAATACAATATCTGCATCGCCATCTTGATTAAAAGTATATTCGTGAAAACCTACTCGAGTAGAAGTAGTTAATCGAACAGCGATATTGTTTTTATTTAATTTAACAGAGTAAAATCCTGCAGATGCCTTTTCATTCTGATGTGAAAAAGTTGAAGAGTAATAATTAGAATTTAATATTTTTCCCTTCCCCATTGATGGCATTAGCATTATATCACCAAAATCGGAGCAACCAGTGCCATTTAAATGGGTATGTGAAAATCCGTAAATAGTAGTGTCGTCATAATGGTAACCCGAACAACCATCCCAACTGCCATCAATTCGAGTATCTGGAGAAAGTTGCACCATTCCAAAAGGCACCGTTGCACCCGGATAAGTATGTCCGTGACCGCCAGTTCCAATCATTGGGTTTACCATTTGGTGGGACTTTTGGCCAAAAGATTTTAGCGTAATTAATAAAACTAGGGCGGAAAATACTTTTTTCATTGGATTATTTTAATTCAAATATAAAAAAACGCATCCAAGTTGATTAATGCGGTTTTAAAAAACATTCTATTTTCAACTTGATTTTTAAATACTTTCCAATTTTGATTGATTAGAGTTTGTATCTTTTGGTATTTTTGACCCTTTAAATAATTCAAAATATATTTAGCTCGATCATTAGATTCTGGAAGGGAAGAAATCCAAGATAACCCACTAGGAATTTCTTGCTTTTGAGCCAATTCATACATAAAATAGGCTCTGGGCTTATATTTTTTTAAGCAAATATTTAACGCTTTCCATATTGGTAACTTTTTCAAGAGTTCTAACAAAAGCAGTTGAAGAAAGAGAATTTAAAACTTGTTTCACTATTTTTCTTCCTTTTCTGCCAGATGCACAACTAATTAAGTCCGAAAACCCTACTTCGTTGAAAAGTTTTTTTATTGTATGATTGTTTTTAATGTGCTGCAGCAAAAATAGTTGCTAGGGCACCTCCAATAATAATAATATAAAACAACATATAAAGAACATAAATACTTCCAAGAGATGTTCCTATAATTGACATTATAAAGCCTGCATTTAACATTCCGTATCCTTCATACGTGTTTGGTGATTCTTTATAAAGTTTTCTTCCGTTACTAGAAAGTACTAAACCGATAATTCCTAAAATTAGTCCAATTCCTAAACAAGCAAAAACGATTGAACAAATTCCTAAAACTAAAACGGCGATAGCATTTGGTATTGTTTTTTTGATTTCCATAAATCTGGGTTATTTTAATTACTAAATTAGATTTTTTTATATAAATTAATTATCTTATCAACTACTGTTTGCGCTAATTTTTCGTGACTTTCATAAGTCCAACCTGCAATATGGGGAGTAAGCAAAACATTTTCTGAATTTAATAAAAATTGATATGCTTTTGGCTTTTCGGAATCGATGAATAAATTTTCAAATGATAGTTTTTCATATTCTAAGACATCCAATCCTGCACCTAGAATTTTACCGGTTTTTAATGCATCGACTATATCGGAAGTAACCACATTATTCCCACGGGAAGTATTTATGAACCAAAAAGGCTTTGCAAAAGAATTAATAAATTTGTCGTTAACCATCTTATCGGTTTCGGGAGTCCAAGGTATGTGCAAACTTAAAATATCTGTTTTTTCTTGCAATTCATTAAGTGAAACTTGACTAGCATTAACATCGCCTATATTATCTTGAATATCATAACATAAAACTTTTACATCAAAACCCCGTAATTTTTTTGCAAAAGATTTGCCCATGTTGCCATAACCGATAATTCCGACTGTTTTATTTTCTAACTCATAACCTCGATTGCCTTCTCGTATCCATTTGCCTTCACGCACTAATTTATCGGCACGGTTTAGTTTGTTCATCAAAGACAACAACATACCAAGGGTGTGTTCGCCGACTGCATTTTCATTACCTTCTGGAGCGGCAATTAATTGGATTTTTTTGGCAATTGCATAATCACAATCGATACTTTCTAAGCCGGCTCCAACCCGGGCAATGAATTGTAAATTGGTAGCTTTATCTAAAAAGGCTTTATCTATTTTAAACCGACTCCGAATAACAATTCCTTGATAGTTATGTATTTTCTTTTCGACCTCTTCTTTGGTAGAGATAAAATCTTCTTCGTTTTGAAAACCAGCATCTTCAAGTTGTTGCCGCAACAAAGCATGGTTACTATCTAGATGAAGAATTTTTATTGCTTTTAGAGACATAATTAATTTAAAGCATAAAATTACTTATTTTTAGAATACTATTGGTTTTTATTCTAATAATTACTTCATGATATAAAACAAAAAAGTTCGCATGAAGCGAACTTTAATGAATTTTCGATAATTTATTTCTTTATAAATTTGACACAAGAAGTATCTCCATTTTCATTAACAAAGTTTATTAAATATAATCCAGAAGTCAAATTAGATACATCTACCGTTTGATTTCCATAATCTAAATCATTTGTTAATACTGATTTTCCACTTAAATCATAGATTGAAAAATCTGACTTTAAATTTACTTCAAAATCTAAATTATTACTTACTGTAGTAGATTTTAGAGTTACACTTTTAGAACTCTGCCCAACAATTGTAGTGTTAGAAAGAGTAGCATCATAACGATAGGTGAAAATAAATGGAGTTCCTATTTGTGTGCCAAAATTATTTATTTGGTATATTTTAAACACATAATCTACTGGTACACTTGTTGAAATACCAAGGTCATTATTGAACAAATGACAGGAAGTATCTATTCCTCCAGTTAAAATATTCACAGATCCAGAAGATGGGAAAACATCTCCAACCGCTGTTGTACCATAACAATCTGGCCCAAAACATACTTCCATTAATTGCCCATTAGTGTTGGTCATGCTTTGGCATGTAATTCTCAAATTAATAGCAGCAGAAGCAGTATTTGTAATTTTCAAAGCTAATGAAGCCTGAGCATAAACAATAGAGTTGAATGTAAGGGTTTGACCATTTGTAAGCGGAGTGCCATCCGTTTTAGAAACTGTAAATTGAGCTACAGAGTTAACAGAAAAGGCTAAAACTACTAGTACAGAAAGTAGAATTTTTTTCATGATAATTATTATTTTTAAAGGCATTTACATTTTTAAAAGGTAAATGCCTTTAGTTTTTTTATTTTACCAACAAATGCAAACTAGTTGAACTAGCTAAAGAGGCTATGTTTACAATATATTCTCCAGAAGTAATTCCTTTAACAGGAATAGTTACGGATTCATTTTCAATAACATTTTTAGATTTAACAGTTTGAACTACTTTACCTAACATGTCATAAATAGTAATTGTATAATCGCCACCTTTTAAATTATTAATATTAAAATAATCACTTGCTGGATTTGGATTTATTTGAACTTGATCTTTAATATAAGAATTACTATCAACAGCTAGAGTATTTAAAACAACTGATTTAGCATTTACAATTTCTCCTGTAGATTGATCAATTAATACTAATACTGCATGCATATTTGCCACAACACTTGTAGTTGGAACTGTATAATTAAATGTGTAATTTGCAGTTTGACCGTCTGCAATTGCTGTTGGTACAGAACCAGTTTGTCCAGAATAACCTCCTAGCAAAGCTCTACCAACGTGATTGTAGATCATTTGAGCTGCTGGAACTGGATTTGGCAAAGATTCATAACCCCCCATTGGTCCATTAGCATTTGCAGCATAATAGTTTGTTTGTCTGTATCCATTGGCAGTACCTTGAACACCGTCTTCAGATATAATAACTCCTAATCTAAAATTAGAGGATGCAAATACAGTTCTAAAAGTGGCACTTGCATTTATAGTAATTGCAGAGCCTACAACGCTTCCAGACGCATTAATGTTAACTGGAGTTGCAAGGACTTTTCTTTCATTAAAACGAGATACCATTATAGACTGGGTAACTCCTGAATTTTTCACAACTCTATCCACATTCATTCCTGGAAAACCAGTTAATCCTGTAGCTGAATCGTATGCAGCAAGTTTCATTGGATCACTAGCCCCATTGTGAACAGCAACTCCAATAAATTGAGTTGGGTAAGTGGTTGTCATGTAATTCATAGCAACTGCTCCCCTTGGGCACCATCCGCACCAAGTTCCAGTTCCTTCTTCAAACAATACATTTTTAACAGATGCTTGGCTTATGGTGTTAAATTTATTAGATCTTGTATTATCACTTGTATTACTATCTACATTTCCATTTACTTGTGTTGCAGTTACTGATAAAGTTTTCTCTACAACTGATGCATATTGAACCGCTGTTGGATGGATTATAGTTACTGTTTCACCAAGCCCTATAGATGTCGGTATAGTAGCAATATGATCAGCACCATCATTCCAATTTACAGTCACATTATTTACTACATTACTTCCTTTATTTTTAAGAGTTAATGAAAGAGTATTTGAAGAATTTAATAATCCGTATCTTACTATTTCGGAAGATACTATTTGAATATCATTAGGTAGTAAACTTTTTACTTCAATATTATCTAGTATCAAATAGTATTTATCGGTACAATTGAAATGTCTAAAACTAATGTAGATGGTTTGACCAATAAAACTTGATAAATCAAATGCTTTATTAGTTAGATTGATTTCTGAGATATCTGTTTCATAAAAAGGAGTAGATGCAGTAATTACTGCTGGATCATTTGAGTTTGTTATATAAATTGCATAATGTTCGTCTGGCCAGCTTGGGTCACTAAGCTGATCGTATAAAAAATATACGTTGGAAGCTGTTACCCCAGTTAAATCAATTGCTGGTGAAGTAGCTAAATTATCTGGAGTTAATGGAGCAGAAGAAGCATCATCATAAGAAAATGAAACTAAAGATTTCAAACCAATATTGCTGTTAATACCAGAAGCATTTAAAACATCCCATAATTTGGTGTCGCCATCTAAATCAGTTGAAATCCAACCGTTTAGTCCTCCTTCAAAGTTTTCAGAATAATAAGTTTGCGCCTGACCTTGAAGAGCAAACAAAAATAAAAATAGTAAAGTAATTTTTTTCATAAAGTTTGTATATTGTTTGTAATTTATTGAATCGTAGTGCAATTATAAGTATTATTTTCTTATTTTGATAAGATTTTAAACAATTTTTAAAAAATACTTAAAAAAAATAATATAATACTTTTAATAAATTTATATTTGCTCAATTAAGGGGGATTAGCTCATTTGGCTAGAGCGCTTGCCTGGCAGGCAAGAGGTGACCGGTTCGAATCCGGTATTCTCCACTTTAATTATCAAGGCCTTACAGCGATGTGAGGCTTTTTTATGGACTTTGAGTGGCGATATTGGGTAGAGTTTTGATGGTTTGAGTGTAAAAAATGAGTTCTACTTTTAGTTCACTTAATTCTTGCGTAATTTTTAATAAATAAGGGTTTAACTTATATTATAAAAGTGAGCCTTTATTTTTCTCTGAAATCAAGAGACTTTAGCAGTACCGCAAATTTTAAGATTATTTACTTTTTTTATAAACTTTTAACATTGCTAATTAAGGAGAAGAACCTACTCCCTCTATTGGAGAAAGTTACAAATATGAGCTAAATTATACCTCTAGTTTTAATATTATATTTTTATTATTTTATTATATTCATATATTTGCATTTAGAGATATAAATAGATAAAATATGAAAACTAATTTTTTATTTGTAATAGCAATAATGATGATGATGAGCAATAGTAATGCTCAAGAAGTCATCATAAAAGACACAATAAATATAAAAAAATCAAATCCCTTGAATGGTCTTGTGAAAGCCCATTTTCAGGATATTGACCAAAGTCAGCCATTAATGCTAGATGGAATTTCTATTCCTGTTTATTCTGATAAATCAATATTGATTCAAGGAGAAGAATTTAACAAAACAATGATGTCAGGAGATTATATTCCAGAACCCTATATTGATAGCAATAAAGTTGTACAGGCATTTGTCTTAAGAAAAGCAACCAATGAAGAGAAAAAACAAATGATGCAATTTGAAGACAGTCAACAAAATTCTTCTGATTTGATAGGTAAAGAGGCATTCCCGTTTTCAGCAACAGATATTTCAGGAAATAACTATTCGCTTGATGAACTTAAAGGAAAAGTTATTGTAATTAATTTTTGGTTTGTAGAATGTAAACC
>Ga0209597_1002733_pt1 | contig 11118 bp, 5 predicted proteins | sample M_140625_MF_Meta_FD_187316 | JGI IMG/M metagenome (GOLD analysis project Ga0209597, IMG submission 187316) | Freshwater microbial communities from Lake Montjoie, Canada to study carbon cycling - M_140625_MF_MetaG (SPAdes) (version 2) | ecosystem: Environmental > Aquatic > Freshwater > Lake...
CTTTGTCACGAGGGAGTCGAAGTTTGAAGTGGGGGAGAGAGTATTAACCACAGGGCTGGGGGGAACATTCCCTCCGAATCTTTTGGTGGGAACGGTGAGTGAGGCGCCTCCGTTGACAGCGGAAAAAAACTCAGGCCTTTATCGAGAAGGGAAAGTTGCACCTGCTGCAGATTTAAATGATTTGAGAGAGTTGTTTATTTTAACGGGGGGAGCTCCCACCAAAAAATGAAGACAAACTTTGTTCGTTTCATTTTGCTTGGGTTGGGGGCGTGGTTGGTCAGGGCTGCGGGCCCCGATTGGTACGGGGTGACAGCTCTTGGAACCAATTTGATAGGGGCGGTTGTCATTCAAGCCGCGCTGGCCTTATCGGTTCCAGGGTTGTGTCTTTGGGTGTTGGGGGTGGGGTTTTTTTGGGACTTCGCCACATTTTCCGCTTTGGGGCATCACGCCCTCGTGTTCGGTGTGGTGGGAATGTTAGTCCGAACCCAAAGAGGGTGGTGGGTAGGTGCATCGTGGGGGGAGCAGGCGGTGGGATCGATTTTGGCAGCAGTAGGATTTTTTGCATGGGACCGCTTTCTGCACTGTTGGGAAGTACGAGCCTGGGCTTGGCCATTTTCGTTGAGCGTGGCTCTGGTGATTGCGGGAACAATCAATGGACTGGTTTCGGTTCTTTTGGGCATCTGGCTGAAGCCAATCGCTGAGCGGGCTCGGGTCGGTGGTCTGTGGAGGAGAAGGTAATGTTGCTCGTTCGCCCGCAAGCCAACCTGCCGAAGCGTATGAGCGCAGCGATGATTGTCGTGGCTTTGGCCGCGCTGATCTTATTGCAGAGACTTTTTGTCGTGCAGGTTGTGGATGGGCAAAAACACGCCCAGACGTTGTTACAGCAAACTACGATTCCGATTCTCTTGTCACCACCTCGGGGCTTGATTCTCGACCGCAATGGTTTGCCTTTGGCGGAAAATCGGGCTCGGTACGACGTCGATTTGTATGTACGCGAGCTGACAGGAAATTATGCCCGCGCCCATCGGGGCCGACTTCCGATGACGATGGTGGAAGTAGGTGTAGGGGATAAGAAAAGAAAACAGAAGCAGGTGGATATAGCGAAAATTGTGGCGGAGACCTCGACAGAACCACTCCGGAATTTGGGGATCGTGCCAAACTATGAAGTAGATGAGCTGCAGAAGCACAGCCAGCAGCGACCGAACACACCGTTTCAGCTGGTGACTCAGATCGATTTTGCAACTCTTTCCCGAATGGCGGAGAGGGATCCGCGAATTCCTGGTGTACAAGAAGCGGCTCGGCCTGTGCGCTGGTATCCGTACGGGGCTTTGGCATCACATGTGATGGGATTTGTGGGAGCACCTGAGGAGCAAACGTTGGAAACGTTTCAGCCAGAGGTGATTGGCAAAGAGGGAATCGAAAAAGGATTTGAAGTCGATCTAGAGGGAGTGCCAGGAGGAAAAATTCTTAAGAAAAATAATTTAGGATTTATCATGGAAGAGCAGGGCTACCAGGCTCCTGTGCCTGGTCATAATGTGTATTTAACCTTGGATGCTCGGGTGCAAACGATTGTTGAGGGGGTGATGCGACGAGTCGGGCGAGGAGCTTGTGTCGTGATGGATCCTAACACGGGCGATCTTTTAGCGATGTGTTCGGTGCCCAACTTTGATCCAAACAGCTTTGTTCCCGGGGGTACGGGCAAGTCGACCGATTGGAGGCAGTTGATGACTGCAGAAACCAAGCCGATGCTGAATCGCGCTTTGGGAGCCTACGCACCCGGTTCAACCTTTAAGACTTTAACGGCGCTGGCGGCATTAGAAAACCCTGCGGCAAAATTTACTCCTGCGACCATCATCCATAGTCCCGGCTCGATTGAGATGGCGGGCAGGACATGGCATGACTGGAATCCGGATGGACAGGGTGACATTACCTTGAAGCGAGGCTTAGCGATGTCGTGTAATACTTTTTTCTATCAGCTCGGGGTACGAACGGGAATCGAGTCGATCAGCGAGATGGGAAGACGCATCGGCTTTGGTGAGAGACTTCTGCTGAGAAAAGATGGGGAGTCGGCACTTTCGGGAGAGGACCCCGGCACGATGCCGGGCAGGGAGTGGATGGAAAATCGAATGGCTCAAAGAAAGAAATCATATAAAGAAAAAATTGAGAAGTGGGTGGCGGAAGGGCAAAAAGTCCCGCGGCCGACTCCGCCTGCTGTCGAAAGGTGGAGTGACGGTCATACTGCAAATACTTCGATTGGGCAGGGGTATGTGCGAGTGACCCCTCTTCAAATGGCGGTCATGGTTTCGGCAGTTGCGAATGGCGGAACGGTGTACCAACCACGTTTAGTTCAGGGAGTTGGGCGAACAACCGAAAATGGGACAAAGGCCACCAAGGAGTACCCCGTTGCGGTGAAAAGGGGCGATTTAGGTGTGAAGCCAGAGAATCTTGCCGCAGTGCGGGAGGGATTGCGTGCGGTGGTCACGGAGGGAACGGGAAAAAACGCGGCGGTGAAAGATATCGAAGTCGCTGGAAAAACCGGCTCGGCACAATTTGTAACGATGATTGGGGGGAGCACGGTCAAAGATACGCGAACATGGTTTACCGGATTTGCGCCACTGAAAGAGCCTAAGTATGTGGTGATCGTGATCGTGGAGGGGGGAGTGTCCGGTGGATCGACTTGCGCTCCATTAGCTTCCGAAATCCTTTTTAAGCTATTTGAAATGGAAAAAGGGGTTCCTCCGGCGCTGGTGTATCAGGCGCCGGTAGTAGGACATTTTCACGGGGTAACAGCATCGGACGGCTCGTATACTCCTGGCGGGGGACCGACGGGGGATGATGACACGGGTGGATTGGGCGGATTCTTTAACTGGATGGATGAGGGCTTTGGAGGTGGCGCAAGCCGCGGATTGAGGCGCCGATGAAAGTCAAAAAAGCTTGGAGAGGAATTCACTGGCCCAGTTTATTGCTCATGTTGGGGCTTTGCCTTTTCGGCGTATTGGTCATTTATAGCGCGACTCATACTAGCGAAGCAGCCGACCTTCGGCATGCGGCAATTCAGCAGGCGGCTTGGGTCGGATTAGGTCTGGTATGCTTTTTTGTTTTTGCTCTGGCAGATTATCATCGCTGGGTGGATCAAGGGTGGTTTTGGTTTGGGGGAGGATTGCTTTTGCTTTTACTGGTGTTGCTGTTTGGAAGAGAGGTGAATGGAGCCAAGAGCTGGATTCGTATTGGACCTGTTGGGTTTCAGCCTGCCGAGGTGATGAAGCTGGCCTTTTTAGCTGGGGCTTGTGCTTTGATGGTGACCTTGCGGGAGCGCATGGAAAAGTTTAGTACCGTTCTCGCTTTGGTGGGTTTGGCTCTCATTCCAGTTTTTCTGATTTTGCGGCAACCCGATTTAGGTTCAGCTGCAGTATTTCTTCCGATGTGTTTTGGGCTTCTCTTTGTGGGGGGGACACGGTTGCGATATCTCTTAATTCCCGCAGGGTTAGGACTTGCGGGGGTCCTAGCAATCTATTTTTACGTAGGTCACTTGGGCAAGGAGTTGCCTTTTTTAAAGACCTATCAGAACAATCGAATTCGAACCTTTTTCGATCCGAACCTAGATCCGCTGGGGGCGGGGTGGACGATTCGGCAATCGATCATCGCCATCGGTTCGGGAGGGTTTTCAGGGAAGGGATATCTGCACGGGGATCAGAACCTTTATGGGTTTTTACCCAAAAACATTGCCTACAATGATTTTATCTTTTCTGTCTTGGGCGAGGAGTGGGGCTTTTTAGGTGGGGCGGCACTCATCTTGGGGGAGACTGGGTTGCTACTTTGTATTGCGTGGATTGGGTGGAGGGCATCAGACTTTACGGGCAGGCTTTTAGCCGGGGGTGTTTTGGGAATGCTTTTCACACATTTTTTCATCAACGTGGGAATGACAATCAAGGTGGTACCCATCACCGGCATTCCCCTGCCCTTTGTCAGTTACGGAGGAACCTTCTTGGCTGTGTGTATGGCCGCGATGGGATTGATGCAAAGCGTATGGCGACAAAGGCATTTGGGTTAAGACCCAAGGCCAAGTCGCGAGAAAGGAAACGATATGATACTAGAAACGATTAAACGAATCTTGGGAATGAAACAGAAAGAGGAGAGGCGAAGCCTTCTTCTCTCAGTCGAGCCACTGGAAAAACGCGTCGCTCTTTTGGAGGGAGGAGTGGTAGAGGAGTTCTCGATTGAGCGTGAAGGAGATCGCAGCATCTCTGGAAGTATTTACAAGGCACGGGTCCACAATGTGGAGCCCTCCCTCAAAGCTCTCTTTGTGGATATCGGTCTTGAAAAAAATGGATTTCTCCATTTCTGGGACGCGGTACCTGCGGCGATGGATGAGCAGATCGAAGCGATTGAGAGAAAAGGTGGCCGAGGACGGCAACCCAGAATTACAAGCAATGACATTCCCCGGCTGTATCCGCCGGGAGCAGAGGTGATCGTCCAAGTGAACAAGGGGCCAATCGGAACCAAAGGGGCCCGAGTGACCACGAATCTGAGTTTGCCCGGTCGGTATCTCGTGCTGATGCCATTTGGAGAGATGAGCGGTGTTTCTCGAAAGATCGAAGATCCGGAGGAGCGGAAGCGCTTGCGAAAGATTCTCCAAGAGCTGGATGTTCCAGAGGGAATGGGGGTGATTTTGCGAACGAATGGGGAGGGGCTACAGGCACGGTATTTCGTGCGTGATCTGGCGCTACTGTTGGAGCAGTGGAGAAAAGTAGAGGAGGGAATGAAAACTAAGCAGGCGCCTGCGGTCCTATTGGAAGAGCCCGACTTAGTGGAAAGATCGGTTCGAGACTTTCTCACTGAGGAGGTCGACGAAGTATTAGTGGATAATGAAGACGCAGAAAAAAGAGTTCGGGATTTGGTGGGAGCGATCTCAAAAAGATCCCTAAGAAAAGTGAAGCGCCATTTGGCGGCAGAGCCTCTCTTTGAAGCGTTCGGTGTGAATCGACAAATCGAGAGCGCACTGCGGCGACAAGTTTGGTTAAAGTCTGGTGCTTCCCTGGTCATCGACGAAACGGAAGCACTTGTCTCGATCGATGTGAACACGGGAAAATCGCGTGGAGGAAAAGATCATGACGATACGATTCGGCGTACGAATCTGGAAGCAGCCGAGGAGATTGCGCGGCAACTGCGCTTGCGAAATTTAGGTGGAATTATCGTGATCGACTTTATCGATATGCGGGCTCGGCGAGATCAGCTGGCAGTGTACGAGAAATTCAAAGATTGTTTGCGAAGGGATCGGGCGCGAACTCACACCTTGCCGATCTCTCCGTTAGGGCTGCTCGAGATGACCCGTCAAAGGGTGCAGGAAAGTATTCGTAAAGCGGTGTATATGGAGTGTCCAGGTTGTCGTGGAAAAGGAATGGTGAAATCCTTTGAAACGATGAGCGTGGAAATTCAGCGTGAGATCAGCCGCGTTTTGCGTACGCATCCGAATGTGCATGAGATCAAAGTGTTGGTACATCCTGGTGTTCTGCATCGGTTGCGAACGGAGGATGACGAGCTTCTGATCCAGCTTCAGAGGCGTTGCTCGGGGGCCTTTAGCTTTAAAGCGGATCCTGCGGCCAATGTAGAGGACTTCAAAATCCTCGATTCGGCGACGGATCAACCTCTCGAATAATGCAGGACCCTGGTGGCCCTTCCGTGGTGGCGGTGCCCCTGCGAGCAGGGGCAAGCCAACAGGAGTTTCGGGCTCGGGTAAGCCAAGCCCTTGCGGGGGTAGCCGTTGAAAAAACGGAGGAGTTACGAGAGGCAGTTCGGATTTTCCTAGGAGCGGAGGCGGCCCAGTTGGCTCAACAGATCCGAGCGGGAGGCTCGGGTCTGGATGTGCCTCACCAGCGAGCGTCACTTTACTCTGCTCTGCTCCAAGAGCTATGGATTCGGGCGGGAGGGGACAAGGCTGGGGATCAGCTGGTGTTGGGTGCGGTGGGTGGATTTGGGCGGGGAGAGATGAGTCCTGCCAGTGACTTGGATTTAATGTTTATTCGAGAGGGGTCGCAGGCAGGAGTGGCTGAGGAAGTTGTAAAAAAAGTGCTTTATGTACTTTGGGATCTAGGTTTCAAAGTGGGTCACGCTTGTCGAACGATCGGCGAGACGATGGATCGATCTGAATCGGAACCAATGATAAAGACGGCTCTTCTCGACGCGCGGTATTTGGCGGGATCGAGCCTGCTGTGGGATAAGTTTCAAGCGGAGTTTCGGCGGCGGGGCTTGGAGAATGAAGTGGAAAAGTATCTCTCCTGGAGATTGGAGAATCAGCAGTCGAGGCACGCAAAAGAGGGGGGAACTGTTTTCGTGCAGGAGCCGAATTTAAAGTCAGGGGTGGGCGGGTTACGGGATTTTCATAATTTACGTTGGGTAGGCAAGGTTTGTGGGGAGGGGGATACTTTAGAGAAGTTGGTGGAGCGGGGGTGGTTGGGTGAAGTTGAAGCGAGGCAGGTGGAACAGGCCTTCGCCTTTCTCATGATGGTGCGCGAGTGGTTGCATGAGGGACAGGGCGGGCCAGGGGATGTCTTGACGTTACGTCGTCAGGGAGAGTTGGCTGAGGCGATGGGTTATCCCCAGCCCAATATTCTCCGAAAGAGTGAGGCTTTGATGAGAGAGGTGTATGGGCAGATGCGGACGTTGCATCTTTTGTGTAATTCTACGGCCACGCGGCTTTGTCAGCAGAGGCTGGGAAAGCCTAAGGGCTTTTGGTCTTTTTTCGCGGGTTGGAGGGGGGCGAGAAGGGCGACGGACGGGTTCCTTCTCAATGGAGCCGAGTTACAGGCCGAGCACGCGGGGGTGTTTGCGGATGATCCCGCTCGAATGATTCGTGTCTTTCGAATATTACAGGATCAAGGTTCGGTTCCCGGGGCAGAGCTGAAAGCGTTAATCCGCGCAAATTTTGCTTTATTGACCGACTCACTGGTGCAGCAAAAAGAGGTTCAGGAGACCTTTCTCCACATTTTGAAGCAAAAAGGAAAGGTGGGGCGGATTCTTAGGGCGATGCATGAAAGCGAGGTCTTAGGCCGAATGATTCCCGAGTTCGCTCCGTTGACCTGCTTGGTTCAGCACGAGTTCTTTCACCGGTACACTGCGGATGAGCACACCTTAGTTTGTTTAGAGCAGTTAGATGCAATGCTGGGTTCGAAGGAGCCGGATTTGAGAAAGTATGCTGAATTGTATGCGAGGGTGGAAGTTCCTGAGATCCTCGCTTTGGCGGTGCTTTTACACGATACAGGGAAGGCGGAGTTGACGCGAAACCATGAGGAGTTGGGGGCCGCTAACGCAGCCCATGTAGCGCGACGGTTCGGCTTTTGGGGAAGGGAATTGCGACTGATGACCTTTTTAGTGGATCACCATATGACACTGAGTGCTTTTGCGCGAAAGAATCTGGATGAACCTGAGACCATTCGGGAGCTGGCACGACTTGTGCAAGACCCGGAAAAGCTAGATCTTCTGATGTTGATATCGGCTGCGGATGTTCGAGCAGTTGCAGGAAAGAATAATTGGTCTGGGTGGCGGGAGCTTTTGGTTTGGAATCTTTATCGCAAGACCAGGGAAATGTTGGCGGGTGAGGAAGAGTTTCTTAAGGCGGAAGAGGAGAAGCAGGAAAAGCGCAGGGAAGAAGTACGAGAGGTTTTATCGCGAGAGTTCACGCCCGATGAGGCCAGAGAGCATTTAGAGAGAATGGGACCAGCCTACTTACGAATGTGCCCTGCCGACCTTGTCTTGCGTCACTTGCAAGCGGTTCATGAATTTATGGAGCGGCGAGTTTCAGGTCCGGATGCGCTTGTTCCCCTGGTGAAGTGGTTGGATCAGCCAGAGGAAGGACATACGGAAGTGCTGGTCGTGACATGGAATCGGGAGAGGCTTTTTAGCAAAATTGCAGGGAGTTTTGCGCTGGCGGGATTGAATATTCTAAGCGCGAATATCTTTACGCGACGAGATGATGTTGTGGTGGATACGTTTCGAGTTTGCAACGAGCGAATGGAGGCGGTCAGTCATCCCGTGGACCGCCAAACGTTTGAAAAAAGCCTGACGGAGGCTCTGGAAGGTACAGAGGATCATTTAACGGAGAGAATTGCCCAAGTGGGACCTGCCTTATGGCAAAAGTCGTTAGGGGAGGCAGAGTTTCCGTCCAGCCTGAGGCTGGATCGGAGCAGCGAACCGGGGCGAACCCTGATTCACGTCGATGCACCCGATCGAGTGGGATTATTGTTTGCGTTGACGCGTGTCATTGCGGACGAAGGAATGCAGATCTCGGGGGCAAGGATTACGACGGAAAAAGGGGCGGCGTGGGATACGTTTGTCATTGTGGAGAATTCAGGTGAGGCGGTATGCGATGAGGATCGATTAAGTCGCGTTTTCCAAAGACTCAAGGGAGTGATCAGCCAGTGAGGATCAGCTCAAGTGCACTTGGGATTCAACCGATCGATCTGGCGGATCCTCGAAAACTTGTTCGGAAAGTTTTGGAAATAGCTCGAAAACGGTTCCGGGTAGAGCGGGCGGCTTTGTATCTCTTCAACCCTAATCTTGGCGATTTAGAGATCGATATGGCGGTGGGAGTCGGGGCGGAGTCTCGAGCGAAGCGTGTGGCCTTGGGCAAAGGTGTTGTGGGATGGGTGGCGAGTCGGGGTGCAGCTGCGCGGGCTGATCTGCATAAGACGGTGGGTGGCTTGGGTAGGGGGGGAAGTGAAATGGCGGCACCGTTAAGTGAGGGGGAGAGCTTGTTGGGTGTGATCGCTGTCGGAACGAAAAAGAAAAACTTTTTTCTCGCAGGGCAAGAGCAGGAGCTCGCTGTTTTGGCGAACGAGGCTACCCGTTGGCTGGAGTTAGCCTGGAAAGTAGCGGGCACCCAAGAGGAGGGTGAACGAGCGGCCGCTTTAGCAGGGGTAGGTGCGGCGATTGGAGCTGAGGAGACTTCATCTGCCATCCTGGGAAAAGTAACGGCGGAAGCGGCACGGTTATGTGGGGCCCATTTGGCATCTCTTTTTTTGTTTGATGTGAAGAGCGATACCCTTCGATTAGAAGTTTGTGAGGGGGGATCCAAGCGTTATCAGATGCAACCTTCTCTCAATACAGATGAGACAGGGTTGGGTTTTGTTGTTCGAAGGCAAAAACCGTGGGCCGTGAGCCAGATTGCCAAAAACCCTCAAGATCCGCATACGGCACTCATGCAAAAGGAGGGAATTTTATCTTTCTTAGCGGTACCTCTTGCGGAAAAAAGGGGAGCACTGGGTGTCCTTTGTGTGGGAACGAGGAGATCGCGCCGGTTTTCGGATGCGGAGACGAGGTTGTTTCAAGGGTTGGCGGGGTTGGCGGCGGCCGCTTTGCAGAGAACCAAATTGGCAGTGAGGTTGGGTCAAACGGAGGAGGAGCTACGGCATCGGGAGAGGCTTTCGTCCTTAGGGATGTTGGCGGCGGAGGTGGCGCATGAGGTGAGGAATCCGTTGGCGGTGATTCGAATGCTTTGGCATACGGCGATTCGAGGATTGCAACCTAGCCATGAGCAGAGGCGGGATCTGCAGTTGATTGAGAATAAGCTGGGGCAGATGAATGGAATTTTAGATCGGGTTTTAAATCTGGCACGATCGGCAGATCCTCAAATGGGGGAGGTGAATGCAAAAGATATTATGGAGGAGGTAGCGTTGCTGGTTCGGATCAAGCTTTCAGCAGCTAAAATTCGGCTGAACTTACATTTCCCAAAGAATGAGATGATTCGAATTCGGGGAGATCGATCTCAGCTTGAGCAGGCTGTTCTGAATCTTGTCTTAAATGCGCAAGAGGCGATGGATGGGGGAGGAACGTTAACGTTGGGTGCTAACCAGCGAGAGGATGAGGTGATTTTTGTGGTGGAGGATTCTGGCAAGGGGATGAAAAAAGAGGTAGCGGACCGATTGTTTGAGCCATTTTTATCAGGGCGTCCGGGGGGGACTGGGTTAGGGATGGCCTTGGTCCGACGAACCGTTGAGGCGCATGGGGGAACTTTACGAATTCAAATGAAACATGGGAAAGGGACCAAGGTGGAGATTCGTCTGCCCGCTTGGGCAGGAAGCGAAAGTTAGTTTATCAGCTTTTCGAGTTCCGTATCCTTTGGAACTCCAAGCTCGAGGGCACGACTATAGTGACGTTTGGCCAACTCTTTTGCAGGGGGGGTCTGAGTGGCATAAATCACGGCTAGGTTGAAGTGGGCATCTCCGTAGCCTTCATCTAGCTCGATGGCTTTTCGGCACTCCTGCTCTGCGGCTTCTTGAAGGCCTTTTCGGGACGAGGAGATGCCTAGGTAATTTCGGGTTTTTGCATCGGAAGGGTCGAGGGCGACTGCTCGGCTCAGGATTTGGATCGCATCGTCATACTTTTCTTGTTGGACCAGAGCGATCCCGAGGACGGAGTGGGAGAATGCATCGCTGGGTGCGACGCGTATGGCCTCGCGGAGAGCTTTTTCTGCTTCAGGGTATTTTTGCTGCTGGAATCGGACGACTCCCAGATTGGAAAGTGCGTAAATCGATTGCGGGTATTTCACTAAGATTTTTTCGTAGGCTGCAGCGGCTTCATCGAACTTTTTTTCATTATAAAGAGATGTGGCTTGGGCGGCTGTCTCCTTAAACTCATCGGGAATACGGGGCTTTTCAGAAAAAGTTTCAGGACCCGCGGGCTTTTCTGCGGCACTAGCGAGGGTGGGGGTAGGGGCGGGTGCCGAGGGTTCAGGAGCAACGAGAGTGGGAGCGGAGAACTTGAGCATGCCTTGCTCTTCCTCGGTTAGGGCGACGAGTGGGGAGCTGAGAACATCCATTTGGGTTTTCAGGGCATCGGTCGAAACGGCCAGATTCTTAAATTCATCCAAAACAAGGCGACGGGCGGCTTCGCGGCGAGCCTGCTCTTTGAGCTGGCGGTCTAGAATTGAGCGTAGCATTACATTCTCCTTGGCTAGGGCGGTATCGGATTTGCCTGAGGGGCCGGCCTGCTGGAGTTGAGCCGTCAGGCTGGCGATCTTGGTTTTGTATTCCTCGTTGGCACGCGCTAGTTCGGCGGATTTGTTGTTCGCCTCGGCGAGCTTCTTTTCGAGCTGGTCAACTTGGCCTCGAAGAGAGGTCATTT
>Ga0209597_1002734_pt1 | contig 11116 bp, 9 predicted proteins | sample M_140625_MF_Meta_FD_187316 | JGI IMG/M metagenome (GOLD analysis project Ga0209597, IMG submission 187316) | Freshwater microbial communities from Lake Montjoie, Canada to study carbon cycling - M_140625_MF_MetaG (SPAdes) (version 2) | ecosystem: Environmental > Aquatic > Freshwater > Lake...
CCTGGATGCACCACATAGGTTTGCTTGCGTGAGTGTTTAAGAATGTTTCTATAGGTCGTAGAAACACCGTTCACTTGATCAAAGGAGTCTGTTGCGATAAGTATTTTATGCACAATGGATTTTTACAAACAAATGTGACAGTTTTCTTACAAAAGAAAGAAATAATAGAATTAAATTATCTTGCAAATAAAAATTAGCCTTAAAATTAGTCTTTCAACATTTAAGCCTATACATCATGAAGAGTCCTTATAAAGGTAAGACAGGTATCAAGCGTCTAGCTAATGCATTCACTTACTCGGTTGCAGGCACATTAGCCGCCTTCAAACACGAAGACGCTTTTAGACAAGAGGTTATCTTGAGTATTGTTCTAATTCCATTGGCTATATATCTTGGCCAGACACCGATTGAGCAAGCATTAATGATTGCCAGTATTTTATTAATTATCATTGTGGAATTATTAAACTCTTCTGTAGAGGCTACGGTAGATCGTATCTCGGTCAAGCGTCATAAGCTCTCTAAAAGGGCTAAGGATATTGGTAGCGCTGCAGTATTCTTTAGCTTAGTTAATGCCGCTGTAATCTGGTTCTTAATTCTGGTGAAATAATTTTTTATTGCTCGAGCGGTAATTCTTTACCAAGCTGAATATACCAAACCCGACTTGGGTAATTCGTTGTATTTTCCCCTAATGCAAAGTCGTTATCGTTACTAAGCGCAACCACTGATGGTGTCAGGACGGCAAGTCCTTCTAGCTTATCGGTATCCAATTGAAATAAAACGTCGACGCTATTAAATACAACACTCGTTTCAGCGGGTTCAATATTGAGCGTATTTAATGATTCGCTTTTTTTTTCCGGCTCTAAAGTTGAAGAAATTGGAAGGTCTAGAATGTTGGTCGCATGCTTAAGATCAGCCACGATCAGTTTCACTTTCTTTGCAGCCCTCTCCAAAAGAAGCATCTTGGTCGATGACAACATCACCGCATCCGAAAATTTCAGGTCAGCTTGTTTTGCTGTCGATGGATATTCGCTCATGCTACTTTGTAACACCAAAAACATTCCTGTAACCTTCATATCCAGTGGATTGGTAACATCAAGCTTTACGATTCTAACTGTTCTGGAGCTAGAAAACTGAGAGCTCTTAGCATCCCCCATGGGGCTTTGCAGTATAGCGTATGCGGTTTTACCATCAGGGGCTAGTGCGAGATTCTCGAACCCTCGATTGCTCCTGCGATTCTTTAATACTTCAGGTAAGCTATCCTTAACCGAGTAGGGTGTATCTACTTTTGCTTTACCCTTTGGTAGGTAGCGCATTAAAACTTTACCATGAGGGTCAACGACTAAAACACTTGGCCCGTATTCTTCCGAAATTAAAAAATTTCCATCGGGTAACAATTGAATAGCCTCAGTATCAATACCGCCAGGGCGGTAAGGTATTACCTTTTCATTAATATCATAAGGTGTCTCATCATCCTTACCATTAGAAATGCCTGAGACGGATTTGCCATTACTATCCACAATAGGAATCGACTTAACAATTTGAATCGTTTTATTTTCCAACTTAACGTGCATGATCGCTGGCGCAAAATTTTCTAGGGGGAAAATTTTTCCATATACTTTTCCTGCCCCATTCGCGTTATCAAAATTTGGGCCGCGGTCAGTCAACATATAGAACTCATTCTTTTTGCCTGGTATGCGAATGATTCCAGATCCGATGCCTGGATAAGGCCTGCCTTTATATCCTTTTGTTACCGAATTCTCTATAGAATCGAGTGGAATATTTGGGTTAATTAGAGAGATGTCTGTGGGCACAAGCTCAAAAGTTTCTAGAATCGAAGCGCGCGAATTTTTTGTAGCTGTGTTTGGTAATTTTAATTCATCCGCATTTAGGTGGGCACAAAAAATAAATAGGGGGATTAAGATAAGCCTCATGATGTAATATCTTTTTGAAAATTTTAAAATATTATTATATTAAGTTAATTCAATGACAAATTTATGAATTAATAAAATTCACTTAACTAATTATTTATTTAAACCTAATTAAATTCAAGGGTAAATTAAACTTTTTGAGATGTTACTTAATGATTGCACGAAAAACATATTGAAGTGGCAATGCGTCCTGAACAGCAATATTTGAATCCGCGCCAATAAAACCAGCTAGCTTTTCAATAAAAGGTAAAAATAACTCTCGATTCGGTTCATTAAAAATTCTTGGAATGCCTGCTTCAATTTTAAAACCAGTCTGATCAAACATTTCAATGATTGTTTGACGAGTAAACCATCTTAGATGCGTTCTATCCAATAACCCTGAGTCTTCGTATCTCAAATCACCAATACTTAATTTGGCTTGTAAAGACCAGTGCTGTGCATTAGGAATACAAACAACAATACATCCTTCCGGCGGTATAACTTTGCGAATTTTAGATAAGATCAACCAAGGATCTTTTAGGTGCTCTAATGTGTCTCCAAAAATCCAACAATCTCGGTCAGCATAGAGCTGAAAGAAATCGTCACCAGCACATTCGATATCTGTATTTATACAAGCATCACAATATCTTTTAGCAAGCTCAGCATAGCTTGGATCAACTTCTAATCCAACAAAATGAGAGCTAGGTATTTTTTGCTTAAATGCTTTGGCGAATGCCCCTGAGCTGCATCCAATTTCTATAAGCTTCTTTGACGTCTCGGGGATGAGTGACAGAAGATCTGGATTATATTGATCATGAACAGGTGTTTGTTTCATTTACTCACCCCATTTTTCAAGGTAAGTTTGATATGAGGCTCTCCATTCTTTTGAACCGAAAACTCCCGTGCTTTCATGAATAAGGGACAGGTCAATTGTCCCGCAAGACAATTTTTTCATTTCTGCTTGACGACAAAAATCAAGGTCATAGAAGTGAAAATTAAATCTCTCGTCAAAGAAGAGTTCATTCTTTAAAAGCGTTTTGCTATGCGATGCCAAAAAAAGCCCGTCTAATAAAAGTACGCGCTGGCGAGGCAGTCCAAATACACTTAGATCAGATGGGGGAAATGTTCTTCCATGTCCTACAACACCGCTTAAATTTTCAGGCTTATCTTGCTTAAAGTTATCATCTGGAAAGATCCATGATGGTTGCCTTGGCACACGTCGTCGATTACCTGCCAATCCAACTATATCAAAATTTTCGAGTCCATCTGTTACCCTAAAGAACCAGAAAAAATCTAGAAGATGTAGATCATCGTGAGCAAAAACTAATGTAGCGGGATCGTTCTTTGACTCCATTATGACTTCGTTATATATAGATGATAATCCTCTCGTGTTATTTGGATAAAGACGCAAATCAATGAAGGACGGCGCATTAAATGCAAGCGAGCGACCGGTTGCAGTATTCACAAAAAAATCCTCTCTCGATTCGCGAGTCGCAACAATCAATTTAATCTTCATTTATAAAACCTCAGAAAATATCCTAGCTATAATATAAAATAAACAAATGAAACAAAAACAAATTGAAAAAAATTTCAACACTGGCGTATTGCAATTAAACAATCGTCTGTATAAGGAAGCCATAGCTTCTTTTTCGGAGTGCATCTTCCTCGGTCAAAAAGTCCCAGAAGTTTATTCTAACAGAGGGATCGCCTATTATGAGGCTGGTCTCTATGTGGAATCTATTGAAGACTATCGCAAAGCCATTCAACTTAATTCAAATTATGTTGAGGCTTATTGTAATTTAGGGGTAACCCTCAATCAACTTAAGCGTTTTAAAGACGCTTCAATAGAGCTCAAGAAGGCTATAAGTCTTCGACCTACATTCCCTACGGCCTATATCAATTTGGGTATAAGCTTTCAAAATCTCTCATTATTTGATGAGGCGCTTAGGCAATATGATTTCGCTCTGCAACTTAATCCCAATAATGAAATTGCCCATATGCAGCGTGGCATTACTTTTCTTTCATTAAAAAAATATATTGAGGCGTTTGATAGCTTCGATAAAGCGATCAGCTTAAAACCAGATTATATTGAAGCATACTTAAATGCTGGCATTGCATTTATGGTCGTAAAAAATCTAAAAGAGGCGTTAGCTATCTTTAATCAAGCTATTCAAATTGACCCAAAAATAGCAAGGCTTCACAAACTAAAGTCAAACATGTTATACGAACTTCAAGAATATGAAGCGTCTATGGAGTCGCTAACCGAGGCTTTAAAAATTGATGTCAATATAGACTGGGGGCTTGGCGATCTCTTGCTAAGAAAAAATATGCGCTGTAACTGGCAAGACTATGATGAATCCCTCAATCAACTTGAAGATAAGATCAAAAAAAATCTCCTTGTAACAGAAGGTTTTGTAGGTTTAAGCCTATTTGACAAGCCAGATCTTTTAAAAAAGATAGCGACATTGGGTTCATCGCTGCAGCCCCAAAGAGGCCCCCTCCAAAAAAACGCCTATCATAAAAAGATTCGGCTTGGATTCTATTCCTCAGACTTTCATAACCATCCTATCGCTCAACTTACAAGTGAGTTCTTTGAAACAATCAATAGATCTAGGTTTGAGGTGACTGGGTTTTATTTTGGGTCTGCTAACGATCAAGATCCCTACAAAGCACGACTTATAAAGGCATTCGATAGGTTTATTGATGCAAGGGAAGTAAATAACCAGGATGTGGTAGGTATATCAAGAGAACTTGAAATAGATATAGCAATAGATCTTAATGGCCTGACTAGCGAACTTAGAACTGAAATATTTGCACTCCGCGCGGCTCCAATTCAAGTGCAGTGGCTAGGATTTTTAGGAACCATGGGGGCAGAATTTATCGACTATATCTTCGCAGATAAAATTCTCATACCCGAAGAGGAGCGTACATATTACAGCGAAAAAATTGTATACCTTCCTAATTACCAGCCTAATGACAGCAATAGAGAGGTATCTACCAAAGAATTTATTCGTTCAGATTTTGGCCTATCAGATAATCAATTTGTATTCTGCTGCTTTAATAGCGCCTACAAAATCTCACCTCATATTTTTAACAGTTGGATGAATATACTTAAAGGGTCGCCAAAGAGTGTGCTGTGGATTGCCGAAGAAAACGAGACAGCAAAACTAAACATCAAAAATGAAGCTCTAGTAAGAGGGGTAGAGCCTTCACGGATTGTCTTCGCAAACAAAATCCCGTTGCCAGAATATCTGGCAAGATTTAGGCTTGCTGATATATTTTTAGATACTTACCCATACAGCGCGGGGACTGTTGCAAGCGACGCCTTGAGAATGGGACTGCCTCTGATCGCGCTCCAGGGGAGGACATTCGCGAGCAGGATGAGCTCAAGCTTACTCCACTCTATCAATATGCCCGAGCTTGTCACAAAATCAAGCATGGAGTATGAGGCACTAGCCATCGATCTTTATAATGATCATGGCAAATATGATAAGGTTAAAAGAAAAATTCAAACTGAACTGCTTAAGTCACCACTGTTTGATATCGAACGCACCACTAAGTCTATCGAGATGGCGTTTGAAATAATCTACGATCGCTCACAGAGCAATAAGCCTATCGAACATATATTTCTTGATGGCTAATATCTTTCTTGTGCTAATAAAAAAACCCGCCGTATGGCGGGTTTTTTATTTTAACTTCTGTTATGTTTCTTAAGTTAGAAGCTGTACTGGCCTCGAACCATAAATAAGTTTTCATGATCAATTAACTTAAGCCCAGCATTTGGCGTACTCCCAGTAACTCTTGGGGTTTTAGCACCGATATCGATTGCATAGAACGCGTTATCGTAGTCGGTATAAGTGTAATTTACCTTGAACATCATATTAGGATTCCAGATCCACTTAACACCCGCCGTGTATGACTTCGCGCCACCATTACAACTGTTTGCAGCTGTAGTAACACCGGATCCAGTGTAAGAGCACTCGTCAATTTTTGATTTTGTAGAGCTTGAATTGACAGTCGTGCCGTCTGTAGCACCTTGGAAGCGGGAAGTGCCTGAACCCGTATTAGACGTATTGTTTACATCGAATGCGTCTACACGGAGGCCTAGCTCCCAAAGACCGTATCCTGTGCCAGAATCCATGTTGAATTCATTTTTTGGCTTGAGCGCTCCAAATGCACCTTTTTTGTATGCGTCTGAATACTTCTCACCCGTGACCAGCCATAAAGCTTCAGCGTACCATGTCTTTACATCAGCCTTCATTTCAGATTCAGTCCCATAAACACCCGCGCTGTTAACACCCGTAGCACCTTGAGATCTTGCTTTATAGGAAGCGTCTGAGTACTCGCCTTGGACCTTAAAGTTGTTCCAAGCTAAGATACCCTCGAGACCGAAACGATCCGTATGAACAGACGCTGTTGTAGGAGAGAGTGTATTATAACCCGCGTTTAAGCCCGAAGTAGATGTTCCTACAGCGCATGTTAAAGTTTGAGCTGCTGCACCGCCTGTGCCTGACGAGGGCACTGCAATCGAGCAAGCAGTGGCGGATGTGGAATTGTCAAGGCCAGAAGAACCTGCTTCAGCGCCCGCGATCTGCATTCTGTAAGCGTTTGCTAAACCACGGCCACCGCTCGTAAATGCAAATACACTACCTCTAGATGATGTCTCGGCATCACCTGATGTATTGCTTGAAGAAGCTGTATTCATCTCGTAATTTGAGTTATATCCTGCTAAACCCACGTGCATGATCATGTCTTTGTTACCCATAAGCTCAGCAAAGTTAGCGGTTACGCGTCCTGCTGTCGACATATTATGATCTTTTTGTGATAGCGCGCTATCGTTCATTTGGAATAAGCCGCCTGCATACGTTGCGCCCGTTGTTTCTCCATGAAGTTGAACGTTTAATTTTTTAGCTGGTGATAATTGGTCAGCGTAGGATCTTTCCATAAAGTCAATATTATTTGAGCTTGTTAATTGCTCAAGACCGAAAGGAACCTTGCTCATACCGAACTTTAAGCCAGCGAGTTCAAATTTATTGATGTCAATGTAAGCTTCGTCTATAACCTTGGCACCCCCAGCAGCTAAGTTAAATTGTAGGAGGTAGTCAGCAACGCCGCCTATACGACCTTTAGCGCCCAGTCTTGCACGTCTCATTTCAAATTGACTTGCTCCGGATTTTGAATCATTGTCGCGGTTCCATGGATACGCTGATTCATTACCAAAGCCGTCGAGGCTGTTGTAGCGTGCATCGAAATGCATACGACCTGTTAATTGAATGCTATTCTTGCCGTTAGGGCTTGAGATGGAGAACGCGCCATCTTTTTCTTTGACTGTAGGTGTTGCATCAGCTTTAGCTTTTGCGCCCTTAGAGATTAACTTGCCTTCCTCTTCAGTTAAAACACCCTTTGAAATTAAAGCGTCAACGATATCTGTTGTGCTGTCTGCTAATGCAGCTTGACCTGCCATCAACAAGACTGCGCTTGACACTGCTAGCGCTAATTTTTTATTAAAAATCATTTTTTAATGCTCCCTTGATTTAATCACTTAAAGTTTAATAAATTCGAATTTAGTCAAATATTAAGCTTTTGACATTTTGTAATTTACCGATTCAATGTGACACATATGTGACAAACAAATAATATTTGTTGTTTTTTGTTATTTTTTTTAAAAGTGTTGTATAAAAACAACAAGTTTGCTGCCTACAACATACAGAAGGCTATTTCAGCCGCTTAACCCACAAGAATTTTATTAAAAATGGATGTAATTTTGATAGAATTCTACCTCACCTGAGACTAGATTGTAAACTGCGCCCACCAAACCAATCTCTTTCTTCTCGATCATCTCGGTGAGCAGTGGACTACTTTTTAAGATGCGCTCCATCTGCACCTCCACGTTATGGAAGCAAACTTTTTCAACAAACGCGTCATTGCTTGAGTCGCGTTGATCTGAAATTGTTTTTTCTAGAAGAACTGCTGGGTCGATGAGCTCAATGATCTCGCCGATGTTGCCGCCCTTGTAATGATCGCACGCGGCCTTGATAGCGCCACAGTTCGAGTGGCCCATCACGACGACTAATTTAGAGCCCAAATATTTACAAGAAAATTCTAAGCTACCAATCGCTTTGATTGATGCTATGTTACCTGCGAGTCGCACACTAAAAATATCGCCCAGGTTCTGATCGAAAATAAGTTCGACAGTCGTTCGTGAATCACTACAACCTAAAACAGATGCAAAGGGATGTTGTTTGTCTTTGATGACGTCGCGCACGCTTAACATGTCATGCTCACGCTGCACATTATTTTTGAAGCGTTGATTACCCTCGATTAAAATATCGAGCGCTTGTCTCGGGGTCACTTTATCTCGATCTATAAGTGGATGACAATACATAAGATTAATTCGCTTCAGCGCGCATGTGTGGAAATAAAATGACATCACGAATCGAAGGACTATTGGTGAGCAACATCACGAGACGATCGATACCAATACCACACCCGCCGGTCGGTGGCATGCCGTATTCGAGTGCTCGAATAAAATCTGCATCAAAGAACATCGCTTCATGATCCCCCGCTTCTTTTGCTTTTGCTTGATTGTGGAATCGTTGCGCTTGATCTTCTGCATCATTCAATTCCGAAAATCCATTTGCAATCTCTCGACCGGCAATAAAAAGTTCAAAGCGCTCTGTGATATCTTTATTTTTATCAGACGCTCGTGCGAGTGGAGATACCTCAACAGGGTAATCAATAATATAAGTGGGGTTCCATAGTTGTGCTTCAGCAGTGCCCTCAAAGAGAGCTAATTGCAAAGCACCTAAGCCTGCATGATCAAAAGCCTTCTGACCATATTTTAAAAGTTCTGCGCGTAAAAATTTTTCATCGTTGAGTTGCGCGTCCGTATATTGCGGTGCGTATTTTTTTATAGCGTCGACAATCGTGAGTCTTTCAAATGGTTTATCAAAATTAATTTCACGATCTTGATATTCGATTGTCGTTTTTCCTAACGCAATCATCGCCGCATCGCGAATACAATCCTCTGTGAATTGCATGAGCCAATGATAATCGGTATATGCCGCATAAAATTCCATCATCGTAAATTCTGGATTGTGTCTCACACTCAATCCTTCATTTCTAAAATTACGATTAATTTCAAACACGCGATCGAATCCACCGACGACTAATCTTTTTAAATATAACTCAGGTGCGATACGCATATACATCTGCATATCAAGTGCATTGTGATGTGTAATAAAAGGTTTCGCTGCAGCACCCCCTGGAATCGGATGCAGCATAGGGGTCTCCACTTCATTGAAACAATGTTTCACCATGAACGCACGGATGCCACTCATGATTTTCGATCGCGTTAAAAATGTTTGTTTGGTTTCATCACTCATGATGAGATCAACATAGCGTTGACGATACTTCACTTCCTGATCAGATAGTCCATGAAATTTTTCAGGCAAGGGTCGAATGGATTTTGTGAGGAGTCTTAACGCATTCACGCGAATAGAAAGTTCACCCGTTTTAGTTTTAAATAAAATTCCACTCGCACCTAAGATATCGCCTAAGTCCCAGTGTTTAAAATTTTCATAAATGTTTTCAGCGTCATCACTTAAAATATTTTCTTTTGAAATAAAAAGTTGGATGCGTCCTGATCCGTCTTGAAGTGTCGCGAAGCTTGCCTTACCCATGACGCGTTTTAACATCATGCGACCTGCAACAATTACTTCAACGGCTTTAGGATCGAGCGCGTCATTTTCAAGTGAGTCAAATTCCTCATGAATCGTTTTTGCAAAATGTTGGGGCTTGAAGTCGTTTGGAAATGCAACACCCGCTTCTCGTATTTTTTTTAATTTTTCACGACGCTCTTGTATGACGTGATTTTCATTTTGCTCTATCGGTTGATTTTCTTCCTGCAACTTTTACACTCCCTGCTTTAAGCTTTCACTAATGAATGGATCAAGGTCGCCATCAAGCACACCTTGTGTGTTACCTACTTCAACGTTCGTTCGTAAATCTTTGATGCGTGATTGATCGAGCACATAACTTCTAATTTGATGTCCCCAACCTATATCTGTCTTAGCATCCTCTAACGCTTGCTTTTCTTCGTTACGTTTATTTAACTCTAGCGCATAAAGTTGTGCGCGTAACATATTCATGGCCTCGGCTCGATTTCGATGTTGCGATCGATCATCCTGACACTGCACCACCGTATTCGTGGGAATATGTGTGATACGAACCGCTGAGTCAGTCTTATTAATATGTTGGCCCCCGGCTCCAGACGCTCTATAGGTATCAATCCTTAAATCCGCTGGATTAATATCTACTTCGATCGACTCGTCCACTTCTGGATAGACCTGCACACTTGCGAAAGATGTATGACGTCTGTTACCAGAATCAAAAGGTGATTTTCTCACCAATCGATGCACACCCGTTTCGGTTCTTAAATGCCCGAAAGCATAATCCCCCGATATTTTTAAGGTCGCACTCTTAATACCCGCGATATCCCCATCTGAAATATCGAGCACCTCTACTTTAAATCCTTTTCGCTCTCCATACCTTATATACATACGAAGAAGCATATTCGCCCAATCTTGCGCCTCAGTCCCGCCACTGCCTGACTGGAAGTTAATGAAAGCGTTATTCGCATCCATGGGATGAGAGAACATGCGACGGAATTCCATCGCCTCCACATTTTTTTCGAGTGTATGACTTTCTTCTAAAACGACTTTAAGCGTCTCGTCATCATTCTCATTACGCGCTAACTCAAATAACTCACACTGATCCTTTAAACTTGTCGCGAGATTACTTAATCCATTTACAATAAAGTCGAGTTCACGCTTTTCCTTGCCTAAAGTCTGACTCCTCCCCTGATCATTCCAGATAGTGGGATCTTCAAGCTCCTTTGAAATCTGATCTAATCTTGACCTTTTGACGTCAAAGTCAAAGGTACCCCCTAAGTGCTTGATGGCGTTCATTTAATCCATCGAGTCGGTGCTGAATCAGGTTTAAAGTTTCTGCGTCCATAGGCTTTTTGTCTGCTAAAACACTGAATTATACATATAAATCTTTAGTTAAATTTTTGTCATAGATCTGTCACAATTAGTCCATAAACTAGCTCCAGATTCACTAACTTAAAACAAACATAGGGGCTTTAAATGAAATTGAACAAAATCAAGAACTTAGGTTTAGCAGCGTTAGTTGCTTCGACCTTTACTTTC
>Ga0209597_1002735_pt1 | contig 11115 bp, 10 predicted proteins | sample M_140625_MF_Meta_FD_187316 | JGI IMG/M metagenome (GOLD analysis project Ga0209597, IMG submission 187316) | Freshwater microbial communities from Lake Montjoie, Canada to study carbon cycling - M_140625_MF_MetaG (SPAdes) (version 2) | ecosystem: Environmental > Aquatic > Freshwater > Lake...
CGCAAGAAAGCAGTTTCAAACTGTATCAAAACGTGTAAACACTAGTGTTTACACGTTTTTTTTTGTTCTAGCATGTGTCAAAATGTTTCAATTTGTACCCACTTTTGGTAGCTAACTGGTAACCCCTTTTAGAAAATCAAAAAAGGGTTACGAGTGTTGGTACAAATTGGTACAAATTGGCACAGTAAATCAATGTGTTAGACTTGTTTTGTTCTGCTTGGGTTTGTAGTTTTGTCATCAAAATGGGGGCGAAAATAAAACAATCGCCATGTCGTCAAAAACAACTTTCGGTTTGACCTTTTTCATCAACCGATCAAAAGAAAAAAAGAACGGGGAATGCCCCGTGATGCTTCGCATCAACATCAACGGAGAGCGTGCAGCTCTTCAATTGAAAAGGTATCTCAAACCTGAAGATTGGGATACCACCCGCTATGTAATGAAAGGCCGTTCTAATGAAGCACGGATTTTCAACGATTACCTGGAAGCGGTTCGGGTAAAAGCTCACAAGAAATACAATGAGCTTTTGTCTCTGACAGATGACCTAACTCCGCAGCTGCTCCGGGATGCAATCCTGGGGGTAAACACTGCCAAAACAAGGACAGTCATCGACATTTGGGAAGAACATGTAAATGGACTCCAAAAATTAATTGGCAAGGAAAATACCTATGCCACTTATCAGAAGAACAACACTGCAAAGAATCATTTCAAAAAATTCTTGCAAAAGTATTATCGTGTCAATGATATCTCAGTCAAAGCGATTGATTATCGGATGATTCAACAATACAACATGTTCTTAAAAACGGAAATGGGTTGCGGCTATAACACGGCTAACAAGTTTTTGCAATATCTCAAAAAGATCACTTGCATTAGCATCAGAAATGGTTGGTTAATCAAAGACCCATTTTTTGGTATAAGCTTGACCATGAAAGAAGTGGACAGGCCTTATTTAACTATGGATGAAATTCAAAAGTTGATTGACTATGATTCATCAATTGAACGTATGAAAAGGGTTAGGGACTTTTTTGTTTTCTCGTGTTACACAGGATTGGCTTATGCCGATGTTAAGAAATTGAAGAAGGCGGAAGTGGAAGGAAATGATGAAATTGGTTATTGGATTCGCACTAGGCGACAAAAAACTGGTGGTCGTTCAAATATTCCAATCCTTGATATTCCTATGGGTATCGTAAACAATTATTGCCGATTGGATTTGCTGTCACCCGAAGATCACATCCTTCCCATGTTAAGCAATCAAAAAATGAATGCTTACTTGAAAGAATTGGCTGATTGTTGTGGAATACATAAGGAGCTTACTTATCACATGGCTAGACACACATTCGCAACCACTGTAACGATGACGAACGGAGTGCCAATGGAATCTATAAGTAAGATGCTAGGCCATAAAAACATGAAGAGTACGCAGCATTATGCACGTATTGTTGATCAAAAAGTGGGCGACGATATGAAAATTCTTGCAGATAAATTAAAGGGCAATAGATCTATTGTTTTCACCCGAACGCCATGATGATGCAGTGCTGTCATAAATTGAGGTTTAGACACTAAGAATAAAGAAGGGTAATATTATTGGAATAAACGGGAAAATCGGCCCCTCTTCAACGGACGGAAATTGGTCCCTATGTAGGTAATTTATGATGCTAGTTTAGGCTTTAAATAATGGCGGCATTGGGCGTTTTTGGAGGTGTTTGGTTCCGGCGAAATGGGACATGACAATTTGAAGTCCCTGATGGAAATGCTTGATGAAGAGCTAGAAAATGTAATGGAAGAAAAGGACGAGGATGATGAGCATTCAGATATCTCTGTTTGCGATGAATACGACGATGATTCCGTAGAATTCCGTGAAAATCCAGAAAATTCCGATTTTTTCAGCTCATTTTACCATGAATTCCCACGAAAATCCCATGGAATTACTTTTATTCCGTGGGATTACTTCGGAATTACTGCTGGACCAGGCACTAAGAGTTAAAAATTACCACGAAATGAATGGACGAGGTATTTTTCATAGTGTAATTGGCATTTATGACCTCGATTTTGCATAATAAGCTTATTTCTTATCTGCGTATTTTGTCAATATTTTCAATTTTTGAACCAAAAAATAGCAAAATGTCACTTTTTATCTAGTGTATTTGTGAAAAAATCACAAAAAGGATGTTTTTGATCTCTATTGATTGAAGCTGCTTTATGCTTATTGTTCTGGAATTTGGGGGTGATGCCAATTAAAAGTGCACATGAGAGTACATTTCTCTGACCATTAATAACGCAAAGGACAATTTTAGTTTAACTTGCCTCGTTGAAATTGTAAGTAGACCTAAAATTCGTACTGGATATAATTAGGCAAAAAACGGCACTATCAATTAATCCTAACAATTATTTAGAAATTAATCCTAAAAATTGAAAAGTTGAATCTAACCCACTTCGAAAGATGGTCTACTTGCACTCACTGCTAATTAACTTACCTCAAAATTTGTATTGTTCCATTGTACCGATATTCGGCTCCATTTCCAGAAATGCCTTTAATTGAATAGACGTAAACTCCGGCGGGTATATCTTTTGTTGGTTGCCAAGAATCAGTTAAACTGTGTTGTGAATGTATTTTTTGGCCCCAGCTGTTATAGATGTCCATTGAAAATCGCTCAAATCCAATTGCAGTAATAATAAATTCATCATTCAACCCATTGTCGTTGGGCGTAAATGCGGATGGAATAAATATGAGTGGGTCTGATGAAGCACAAACTACATTGCTGTTGCTTTTAATATTTGTAATTGCTTGGATCGCGCTGATACGATAACATTTTGAATATTTACCCTGTTGAATAAAGGAATTGTCATTGGTAATTGTGTCATTTAAACTCTCAATCAAGGTCCAATTAGTTTGTGATGAATCGTAGTTTGATTCTATTTCGTAGTTCAAAACACCTTCGTTCCAAAATTCATAAGGGTTCCATGTTAAACGAGTGGATTGTGAAGTTGACCAATTCGTGGATGGAATCACTTCAACCTTTAGAAAGATTGTGCGTCCTACATCACTTAGCGAACTCACATTGCCACAAAGGTCCGATGCTTGAATTTGGTATTGAATCGGTCTTGAAACATCCGTGGATTGATGGTCAATGAAGATTGTGTCGGTTGTTTGGCTATATATTTTACCATCTTTATAAATCGTATAATTGTTTGCGCCTTTGAGAGATTTCCAATTTACTTGTACTCGGCGATTGTCTAACATTGTGACCAATTGAAGGGAGGGGACATCTGTCGGTTTGATTTCAGTGACTGGGATGTTCAAAATTGTGACAGAATCCTCGAACCATTCGGAATAACCATCGGCTGTGGATCCCAAGCATTTGTATGCAAATTTACCTGCCGTTTTATAGGTGTAAATGGGCTCAAATGTCGTCATAGTATCCCAATACTGACCAATAGTGTCTTTAGCTAAATAATAGATAAAATGATCAAAATGCCGACCGATATTGCTGTTATTTTTGAATATATATTTTGATTCACAGCCGTTAAAAGGCTCTGGTCGAATTTTAATGTAGTTGTAGACAAATGGTGTAGGTTGTTCTAAATAATAATAATCCCAGTTTTTTGATGTTGATTTAATCAAGCCGGTGCCGGAGTATTTGTTGTCAGATTTGTCCCAGTAAAGATAATTTGAACTGCTATTGTCGCTTTGAAACTGGAGAATGCCGCCGTTGTGGGATAGAAAAAGGGCGGAATACCGTGGAAAATCATAAGGGACCTGGCATAATACAGCTGAATTTTTAACAGTATTTTGATCAGTGATTTGGTATTGGATTACATTCCAAATACCTTTATTTGGATAGTTGATTTGACTAACATAAATGAATGAATCATTTGGAGAAAACGCAACGTAAGGAAAATGGACGTTTTGAACAATTGTGGGTGGAGCGAATTTTATAAGGGTAGTGGAATCGCGAACTGTGTGTTTTGTGGGATCCAAATCATAAATCACAATGCGATGTCCTCGCAGAATGGTTGAATAAGTATACAATGGGGGAACTATTGGTATTCTATCTTTTACTTCCTCTGTTATCACACAATATAGTTTATTGGCTTTGTTCGACAGTTTAAATGAAATAAGTTGTTTTTGGGAAGACCTTTCTGGTTTGTTGTAAGTGGAAAGATCAAATAGCTTGGTGTTGTTTAACAGGTTGTATTCGCTGATCAATGTTACGCTGTTCCATTTTACATGATAAAAAAATACATCGCCGTGGTAATTTGCTGCGGCCATCAAGTACGTGGAATCATTGAGTCTAGCGCTTGTTAACTGACTAAATTGCCATGTATCCCGTTGAAGTAAATTGTTCGATGAAATAACTCTTATATCCTGGGCGTCGGCAGCATCAATGTTTGAATAACGCAATTCATCGCTGTTGTCAGATCCAATGATTCCTGATCCCGTAATTCCAAAAAGCATGAATCTCCGACCCTTAAATTGAAAAAGTGCAGAGGTTGACAATACATTCGCTTTTGATCCACATTGAAAAAACGCTTTGGAGTTGGAGGCAATGGAGACTTTTTTGTAATTGTAAATGGATGTGTCGGATGCGTAAAACAATACATTGCCTTTATTCGTGACTGCTATTTGTGTTTGGCTTTCAATTAAGCACTTTGATCTGAAATTCGGATTTGATAAGGTAATGTATATGTCGTTTGTTTTTTCGAATACCGAATATAGTCGCCGATTAACAGAATGATCACCCAGTATGGATCCCATTTGTCCCAATGAATTATTGGCTATAAAAAATAAAAAGATTTTGAAAATCAGGACTCGCATTATTTGCAAATTAACTTTTCTGCTCTAGAATTGTTATAAATATCTTTCACTTGCAGAAAGTAAATGCCTTTTGATTGGATTTCAAAACTATAATCGGTTTGATTTGGTTCAATAATGTAATCATTGATTAACTGGCCAATTGAGTTATAAATACTGAATGAATTTACGTTTTTTAGGTTTGAAAATTCAATATTGAATTTGCCATCTAAGCTTGGATTTGGATAAACCTTGATTGATTTGGTTATAGAATATTTATCGATTTTTGAAAGTTGACTGCAAGTTAAATCACAAATACCGCTAGTATTGAGATTTTGTATATCTAAGGCTGCAGAATAAGGGTCGGTAAAGGGAGGAATGATTGAAGGTTTTTGATTTGAAGAAGCACTTGTGTGGTAGAAGTACTTAACATGATTGTTAATATAACCAGGTCCTGGAGTGAAACCAATGAGGACACGATAACGATTTTGCCGCGTACTACTAAAGTTATTTAATAAGCCAATTCCATCGGGACTGAGAATTGCAACCTCGGTCCCCATTGGCGAATAACAACTTGCTCCAGATGCAATGTAAATATCTACCCCTTGAGACACAAAGGTATTGCAGTCAGCTTCCAATCCTATGCAATTTCCATTTATTTTCAATCCATAAATATTGAAATGATAAGTAGCACTGTTAGTTGTGTTGGTGATTCGGTTTTTTCTTATTTTCGACCGATCATATCCAACGTCGTCGATATTAATTGACCAAACGTTTGCGGCGTTATAATTGAAATCATTGTCATAGATTGTTAAGCTAATACAGTTGTCTGAGTTGATATGTTTTAACTCAACGTTTAAAGAGCTCCAATTAGTGAAATTCGCGTCCATGGCTGCGGAATTTGCTGTAAATAGACATTTTGTAATGATGCAGCCCCAACCATTAACCATTTCAATACCAGTTTTGCAATTAGTAAAATTTGAATTTCTTATTGCAACGGGCAAATATCTAGAGGTTGTAATATAAATACCTCTAAATAGTTTATTGAAAGAATTATTTGTACTTGTGCCGTTGTAGCAGTTGTCTGGACAACCATCATCGTCATCACACCATAAGTTGCCGCTTTTACTGGCATGCATTGTAGAGTAGTCGCATAATATACCCACAGATCTTTCAGTATAGTCGCTCCGACTGCCGAAGTTATTTGTAAATTCGCAACCCCCAATATTTATTCCTCGTACTACTTGTAAATGAATGCCCTTCAGTTCGGAATTGTTGAAATTTGGATTGAAATTATTCCAAATAAATTTACAATCCATCGTGTATGAGGCATTCATTTCGGGGTGCCCAAAAGATTTATATTTATAAACATGAATTCCTAATTGATTATCTAAAAAGGTAGCGCCAGTAGCTCTGATAATCGCGCCAAGATTGGCACGTACGCCACACTCTGCATTGATAATGTAACAGCCCGCCTTTATAAATACTTGTGATTGACTTGGCTCTAAGGATCCTTCCCATGCAGCAGAGGCGCCCGCACTGCCATTTTTTATATTATTATTTGGCTTGCCTCCCGGTGTGAATTGATCTTTCGAATAATCGCCATTAGCCTCAATGCCTAACCACTTGTTATCATTATTGTTATCAGTTAAAATTGCTGAATTGTCAATTATAAGTTGACATCCTGCATCTACCATAATTTTGGCATTTGAATTAAATGACCAAGTATTTCCACTAATTGTTAGTTTTACATTGTTTGTTAAATGAATGCCCTCTTCGTAACCTGGAGGTGGTGTGCTCCATATTCGGACACCGCCAGATCCGCTATTTACAAGGATAGGGGTTTGGCCATTAAGCGTAGTTGATAAAAAAATACAAACGACTAATACTGTAATATTTTTTTTCATTTTCATTCTTAGTTGAGTTATTCTTTTTTGTGAGGTCCTTCGTTTCTCCATGATCTTTTATTATGGTTGTGTTTTTGCCCTTTTAGTAATATTTGAAAAATTCAAGCTGTATAAATTGTATAATGTGTTATTCTGGATTGGTAAATTATAGGCGAAACTCAAATACGGACTATGTTATATTCATTTTTATATTTACTGATCTTTTTATAGATGGTAGCTACATTTATATAGCGCTCATGTCTTTTAGGTTATATACGGCTTCGCTTCCTCGAACAAACAATACAATACAAATTGTAATGGCTGCTTCATCAAGATACTGCAAATAGCGCATCGCAATTTTTAGTAAATTTTTCGAAATAGATTGATGAATATTCATCAAAAATTGAGAGGAGATTCTCAGTAGGTCTTATGTGTATTTGAATTATTCCTCCCAGAAGATAAACCTGCGAGTTAATTCTTGGAAGCCACACATGTTTCTCTCCATAGCGCGAGCTCGATGGTTTCTTACACTGACTGATTTGAGATTTAATAGGTTGGCAACTTCAGCCGTTTTTAATCCAGTATTATATGCCTTTAATACTCTTATTTCTGCATTAGAGAGTAAAGGCCTCGGCGTGTCTGACATGTCCTTGATCGACTGCTCCCGTTTAACCAGAGGACACAAATAATTTTCAGAAGCAATTAATTTTCTAATGCCTACGATAAGGTCTTCTGTTTTTGTTCCTTTAGATACATAGCCCGTGATTTTTGTCGATTTCAATGTGTCTAATAAAGATCTGTTGATGTAAGAACTGAAGACCATGTAAGGGATTTCATTCTTACAACAATATTCAGGTATAACTAAGCTTTTGCCGGATTTGATTTGGAGATCACAAATAATCCGATCTATTTGTTTTGATTTTAATATTAATAGTGCTTCTTCAACAGAGCACGTTTTTATTATTTCGACATTCGATTCAATTTGCCTTATATGAGATTCTAGGAATTCTAAAATAATAGGATGGTCATCGAGAATAAGAAATGTCATTAGGCGATATTGATGGTGATGTTTTCATGTTTGTATCCATTTTCTGAATGCTTTCGGAGTTTAGCATCTAACAGACGCATTCTCTCTTCAATAATGAAAGAACCTCTACCACTTTGAAAAAATGAATTTCTTGTAATTTTATTGGTTTCTGAATTACGGTATGTGAAATTGAGGTTGACCGATTTCTGGTCATGATAAATTTGAAATGCAATCCAGTTAGCGTGGCCATGGTTTATGATATTGGAAAGCATTTCTTGACTTAAACGGAACATTTGATGCAATTGCTTTTGAGATAATTCGATGTCGCATTCTATTTCCAATTCTACATGAATTGACCCTACACTCATCGCATTTGCGAGCCCTGCGAAGCTAGCCTTCCAATTATCAACCAGGAGTTCTCTTGGGTAAATATTCTCAACTAAACTTCGAAGCGAAAAGTGTATATCACCAATTAGTATATGTGCATTTTTTAATTCGTCTATCGCATGTTGGTTGGTTTGCAATATAGTTGCCTCGTGCAAGGCTGCTCGAACTTGTGTCAGTGAGAATCCAATTTGATCATGTATGTCATTAGCAATCCGTTTGCGTTCATTTTCTACGCCATTGAAATTCATTTGATAAAGTCTCTTAACTGCAGTTGAATAACGGCGAAGCATTAAATAACTAATTACTATAGAACTAATTAATAGTACAAATGCCGGGATAATTATGGCGGCTAGGTTAATTAAAAAATAATCTTCTGAGATTTGCATTGATGATTATTAACATTGTTGTAAAAACCAGGTAGTCGCCAATGGAGAAATAAATCAGTAGTATAGAGTTTGCCCAGTTTTGGCCTACTTGAGCTAAAGTGTATTCCTGCGCTGTAAAGTAAATGTATGCTGTAATTGGAGTTAATACTATTGCAATTCTTCTTTGATTCGAAGATTTTAATAGATGATTTTTAATTTCAAATAGCAAAATCAGCATTGACAGTATAAAACAAATTTGAGTGAGGGCACAGGAGTTGATTACAAGGAGCATTGTACCTAGAATAGTTGCAGCGCAAAATTGAATAAATACTGACATTTTATTTGTTAAATAATGCGACAGAAATATTGATGCGGTAAATGAATAATAGAAATTATCTCCATCAATGGGTATGCAAGAGAACCAATTGTCTAAAACTAAAATTGAAATAAATCCTAATATTGGTTGAAGACAGGATTCTGTTTTTAATTTCTTTAGTTTAATAAAATAATAAATTAACCGTAGAGCAGTAAAGTTTAATAAAATATTATTGGTCCAATTGTTTAAAAAAATTAATATTTCCACTACATTAACGGAGAGTTTGGAGGGCAGAAATAAGGACAATGCTTCGATTCCCCTATTATTATTCCATTGGTCATATCATTGCCGTTATTATCCACTCCAACAACAACAATACTGAGAATATTATTGCTGTTAAGGCTGAAATAGGTTCGGATTTCAACCACTCCAGGTTGAGAGAGTAACTGGTTGTAAGCGGTTTTGTCAATCGCGCAAGATTTAGTAAGTCCTTGGAATTGTTGTGCGTTCTGAAATGCATGCGTTTCAGTTTCTGCTTGAGTTAAGGTGATGATGTTGTTTGTCATGGTTGTATTGTATTGGCAAAATTAGTTTTTGGTTTTTTGTAAAATTGATGAATATTCATCAATTTTCAATGATTTGATATACTGTATTTTGTAATATGCTGAAAAAATTAAATATAGCCCTATTCGTTGCAACTTTTCTAATGTACGCTGATAGCAAGAGTCAGCAATTTGATGTGACCTTGACTCATCAAAGTATGTATTCTGCGGATGATCCAGCAATTTTTAGGGAATTCATAACCTGTAGGTCGGTGAATTCGGGTAGGACAGTGTCAATAGGTACGGTTGATGGAGCACCTGGGCCGTTAAGATGGTTTTTTAATGAAATTGATTCGTCGGGTGTGAAAGTATTAACAAATTGTAGAGAAATCAAATCTTCACCTAATACACGATTCATTGTTTTAATGGATATCAAGCCTTTAAAAAGCAATTTAGGATATGTAGCTTGCGGATACCAGTTCTCAAATACGAGTCCAAATATATTTAAACCATTGTCAATTTTGTTTGATATCTCTGGTGTGCCATTAAAAGGCTATACCTATAATGATTCTGGCATTTTTACTAGGGTCATTGAGAGCCCAACGGGTGATTTCATATTTGTTGGTGCCAAGGGGAATTCTGCGTTTATTAAAAATGCAAATCGTACGGCTTTGATAGTCAAGACCTATCCTTCTCTGGTTGAGAATTATTATATTACAATTCCGGGGGTGGTATCCACCGAGTCCTATGATTTAATAAGCGATTTGGCTATAAAATCTGATGATAGTTTGATTGTAGCAGGTTCTATCACCGCATTTTGCAATGTTGGTAGTGGTTTGAAAGCACAGTCGGTTCTGATGTGTTTAAACCCAAACAATGGCGTAATACATTGGCAACAGAATTTATTTAATACAAATTATGTTTCACCTAAAATTACACTTGAAAATGATACGTTGTATACAATCTTCAATGCAGGGCCTCCCAACCAGGCTGCTTTTTGTGTTGTTTCGGCCATCAACGGAACTTTATTAGGAGGACGCCAAATAAAATTGGATGCTGTTATGAATTGTCAAAATAATTTAATCAATACTGATACAATGCTGTTTCAGAGTTTGATTGTTCGGTCACACAACCGTATTTTCTTGTCAGGAAAAGTAATACATCAAAGTGGTCAATTTCCGTTCGATATTGAATTTTCGAAATCGAATTATTCTGTAAAATATTCCAACATTTACTTTAATAAATATAAATCACCTAATTTTGATGGGATGAGTTATTCGAATTATAGAATTAGTTCTGGTTGTTTGAGTAGTTCAACAATTTTACCATTGTTTTCAGTCAACTCGAGTACATTAAATTCTAACGATACCGTCTCTACCATTGCGGCTACAACGTTCGCAGCTACCCTAGCGGGTCCTTTTTACTCATATTACCCTTGGTCATTCACCAATAATTATTCAATCATCACGGGAAAAAGTAACGCCTCAGTGAATTTTAGTGCTCTTCCGAGTAGAAGTTCTACAACTTTAACTGTTAAAACACCCGGTATAAGGCAATGGTCTGATTTTGGTTTGATTTATACATTGCATCCCGTCGAACAAAATGGTTGTAATACATATAAAACGCCATGTGATTGCAATCATTAACTTTGAATATGGACTGCCGGTTTTTTCTCTGGAATAGATACTTCTCAAAAAAATATATTTTGTGGATTGTCTTTTTAACTATCTCTCGATGTCAATTGTTTGCCCAATACACTTATCCAGTTTATGGTGGTGTGTTTCGTACAATTGGTTACTCGGA
>Ga0209597_1002736_pt1 | contig 11112 bp, 13 predicted proteins | sample M_140625_MF_Meta_FD_187316 | JGI IMG/M metagenome (GOLD analysis project Ga0209597, IMG submission 187316) | Freshwater microbial communities from Lake Montjoie, Canada to study carbon cycling - M_140625_MF_MetaG (SPAdes) (version 2) | ecosystem: Environmental > Aquatic > Freshwater > Lake...
CGTGGAATCGATATTGAATTCTCATTGGAAAAAGAATCAGCCGACATGGTAGAAATCAAAAAGGTAGAGAATATGGATAATGATTGGGCTTTATACGAATATAAAGAAATGCAAGGAACTCTGTGTCCTGTGACCCTTCGATATTTAGGCCATCACCCTGATTCCTTTTTTTTCGACCTGTAAAAAAGCCATTCAATATCGAATTTCAGATAAATTTGAAGGAGGATTCTGGTGAATTTCCGTAGCAATCGGATAGAAATATCTAAAATAGTATTTCAAAAATATCTAATTGACTCCTAATCAAGCATTGTGTAGGATAGTGATATGCAAAACCCAGTCAATACGATTCCAGATGTGGACATGAATAAAATCAAAGCCACTATCCAAGATTCTATTCAACAGCTTCTTAATCAACGTAAATGGATTATCCAAGAATTTAATGAACGGCTGAAATTGTTGGATGCAGAAAGAGATGCCGCCCTGAAATTGAACGAGGGGTATTTGAAGGAGCTTGGGGTAAAAGATGACAATATACCGGCTCCGCCAGCTCTGAATCTAAATCTTGGTTCCATCAGAAAACTAAGCAACAATCAAATCGTGAGTCTCTTAAAAGAGTTTATGGAGCCTATGGTAAAGTATTCCTCATCTGAGATTTTGGCTCACCTGATGATTTCCTATGTTGATTTTCGTAAATTTGTGCAGGAAAACCCTAGTTTCCTCTTAGGCGAAGGAAGAAACAAGGGGCGTTCTTACATGCTAGTTTCCAGAATGATATAATATCCTGAAAAAAACTTCCGAAAAAATCAGAAATATTTTCTTGATTTTATCAGAAATACTTGATACATTCAGAGCATGATTAAAAATTCCTCTGGCGATCAATTTCTTCCTTCTTCACCCCAAGTATATACAAGCAATAACTCAAATTTAGATAAATATATTAAAGTCGAGATTCCCCAATTCTCGGAATTAGAGAGTCGAGTAGCTGAGCTTGAAAAGCTCATTACGAAAAATAAACCATCTTCGCCCTACTCTACAATCGAAGAAGCTCAAGGATATTTGAAATGTTCGTATTCGAAGGTTAGGCGTCTTATTGACAGAGGGTTCCTAAAAAAGAATCTTGATTCTCGGCATATCAAGATTTTACGCAGTTCAATAGATGCGTATATCACAACAACAGCTTCAAGTTGATTTTTGCTTAGATCGAAGTTTTTCGACCTCACTGATCTCGTGATCTTGGTCATTTCCTGAAATAACTTCGCTATATACCTCCATTATCAATACTCCGCCATCTTGGTGCCCTTGCCAATTTGCTATGGTTTTTGGCATGACACCTTTTCGCAATTGGTCGATAATGGTCATCTGTCTAAAGTTTCGAGCAGTATAGTTTTTGAGTTTTAGTTTTAAACACGCTGTATCAATAGCTTTTTTAGGGTTCGTAACTTTAAATACTTTTCCTGACTTTGGTTCACCGCATCGCGTATATAGTGTGCGCAGAAAAACCATCAGGTCTGGGAATATGGAAAAAGTGTAAACCGCCTTCGTTTTTTTTCTCTGAACTGAAATTTTTGGCAATTTACCGCTGAAATTCACATGGCTCCAATCGAGGTCGTTTGCCTCCGCGACTCCCTGCCCAGCAAGCCCAAGATATTCAACCAAATCAGCAGAATCCTGTGCGGTATCGGAGAGCTTTTGGTTTCTAATGCAGTCCACTATTTTCCGAAACTCCTCCAAAGTGGGGGCATTTGGCTTTTTTCTCACAACCTGTCGGCGAATTTGTGAACGATACTTGGTTTCGCTCATCGGGTTTTCTTGAAGGAAATCGGGAATGCCCCAGTCAAAGACGGCTTTCAATCTTTCATAAAAAAGATTCGTGCTTCTGCTGCCAAGGTTGAGGGACTTGATGAAGCGAGCAATTTCATCCTTCGAAATCTTCTGAACACTTTGGTTGGCGAAGGGACATTTTTTCAAATGGTTGATTACCCAAATTGAGTGCTTCTGATTTTTTGTAGTTGCCTCTTTGAAGTCGCAAGCCAACTGCATTAGTGTACGTTCGCCTTTCTTCCCCTTGAGCCATTTTTTGAGGTCGAGCATTTTTTTCTTGGCAAAATCAAGATCGCCCGTCTTCAAGCACAATTTTTTCGGAATCTTGTTACCATTAAATTTGGCAATCAAGTAGTATGACCCAGCCTTGCCGCTTCGTGAATAGTAGCGGTATAGGCTTGACACTCCTCTGACCTTTTTGAATGGTTGTGGACGATGTTTCGCGGAGTCAACGGATTTCAATTTTGCCTTGGATACGGTATTTTTTCTTTGCATGGTGCAAGTATACTAAACCAGTATCCAAAGCATTTCAAGATCAGCCTTGATTCTTCATACAAAGCATTGATCTTCAGTTAGTATTGCGTCCCTAGCTCAATGGTAGAGCAGTTGACTCTTAAAGAGTTACGTCAATTAACTCCATTTAATCCCACCTGATCATTTTCCTCCTGTAGAGCAGTTTCCCCTCGCTGATTAGCAAATCCCATTTTCCATATCTAGGCTCATTTTGACTTCTGAGTTACCAAAAAAGTTACCAAAAATTTTGGTGAATTGTAGGGGGGCATTGCTCAGACCCCGTCAAAATTTCAATCTTTGTTCATATCAAATTTCCACAGCCTCTTCAGTAAATAAATCTCGCCTATTAGTGGCAGATTCAAAAAATTCCATTCGATTTTGAGGTGCTGTTTTATTGATCGATAAAAAATCCAAGACGATTTTTAAAAATCACCAATCCTCCGCAGAGCCTTTTTCCAAGGGGTTCCCCAAGCATCTGCCCATTCAAAAAACATTCCAAATGGAATTTGGTATTCCAAAGACTGCCCACTCCAAAAATTTTTGCGAAAGCCTGCGAAAGCAGATTGGATGCGGGTTTGAGAGCTTTTGACTCTCTACTTGATTCAATAAAGTCAATATTCTGACATGCTCAATCCATGACACTTTTGGAAATTCAAAAAGCCGCAGAGAGTCTTTCCATCGAGGAGAAGGGGGAGTTGATGATTTTCCTTTTGAGGCGGCTTCGTGAAAATCAAGTGGAATTACCGCGAGTTCGAGATATTCCGAATGAGACTATCGAGAAATGGATCGAGGATGATGAATCGAGTTATAGAAATTTCCTTGATTCAAAATCGTCAGAATCATCGGAGAAGTAGATTCCAAGGGGGTCGGCAAGCTTTTGAGAATTTTCGAAAAAACAGAAATCAAGTGTGACTGAACAATTATACCACCCGCAAAGCTAGTATTCATGTGCTTCTGCAGACATTCTCACTACCAAGTTCTCCGCTGAATGGTCTGTATAGTCTCTCTTGGATTAAACCTCTGAAGATATTTTGCGGTTGTCGCAATGTTGGAATGTCCGAGAGAAATTTGAATGTGCTGAAGACCGATTCCTTCGTTTAAAAGGTCGTGAGCGAAACTGTGCCTAAAATTGTGAGGGTTCATTCGCTTCTCAATTCCCGCCGAGTCTGCAAGCCGCTTGAGAAGGTTCCGCACATACGCAGTCTGAATTGGTTTTCCGAAATTCATTTTGGAAATTCCACAGAAGATCGGAGGGTTTCCCGCACCATTGATTCCAAGTTCCTTTCTTTTGGAAATCCACAAATCCAGATTGAGCTTGGTTTGGGAGTCTAATCCAACCACTCGCATTTTGTTTCCCTTACCTATTACGCGAATGGTTCCTTCATTTGCATTGTAGTCGCTCGATCGAATACTAAGAGCCTCTGAAATTCTCAGCCCGCAACGATAGAGGACGATGATGAGAACCTTGTTGCGAGTTCCTGTTGGGCCGTTGTTGCATCTATCAACCAAAGCCATCACTTCGTCTCTGGTGTAAGTTTCGATGTGAAATTTTCTGCCTTTGGTGGTTTTGGAATGTTGAAGATGGTCAAAATTCATAATAGTATTAGTATTGTTCAGAAGTGATACTATTATTTCAGTTTTTTGTGGGTGGTCAAGTGGTTTTTTGAAAAGTAATACTATTTCTTGTTTTGCGCAGTATAAAAGTCTTAATGATATTATGAGAAAAAATTCTAAAAAAGCCTTTTCACTACTTTACATTTTAATGTAGGTCTAGGTAGTGATGCAATTGTCTCCTCCTTGTCCTATACGCACAGCCCTGCATTCCGTCCCGTGACCAAAACCGCTTTTGAGCCTCTTAACGGTAAGCTTATCCACCAAAGGAAGACCTCCCTCCAAATTTTATGAAGGCTTCTAAAATTACACGCTCTACAATTATTTTATTTCTGATTCTAGACTTATGTTCATGCACATATGCCCCCAATCACTCCAGCAACAACTATAATGCGAGGCAAATGGTTATCGGTATTGAAAATTTGCCGAAAAATACATTAGTTTCCAATAGCTATGAGGATAGCGAGTTATATGATGAAGCCAACCATAGTTCGGAAATGCAATACAAAGGGCACGCGCGCTATGACCCCCCCCCACGATTCAGCTGTGATGCCTCGAAAATACCCGCAAGAACAGTCGAAACCTAAAAAACCTCAAGCTGAGTTTGATTATTGTAATCCTTATGGATATGTGATGGATCCAAATAATTCGTCGCGTGTTTACAGAACTAAATTTTATTAATGAATATTTTGACTATTACGACTGCAAATATCTCACGTGAGAAATGAACTATAAATTTATTAACCAAAGATAATATCCAATTCTTGCAGTCAGGTACCTCGCAATGGCGATAACCCACCATTTTTTTACATTTAGAACACAGTTAATATTTTTTTTGCTTTATTGCTCGCAATCATGCACGTATGCTCCGAACAACTCCAGAAATACATTTACCGCAAGACAAATGGTTGTCGAAAGTAAAATCTTTCCTAATAATGGTATAGTATCAGATACTATAGACGATTACAATACTGGTGACAATAATGACAATCCTCTGCCAAACCGGTCTCAGGATTTATTGAATCACAAAGAGGCTTCATCTCCAAATCATACCATGCCCAGTAATTTTTCAGTTCCAGACAGGAATCAAACATCATCATCTCGAACCTCTAAATTCACACTTCACAACGCCCAGCAAGGACTTCCAATTGGAATAACCCGTTCTTCCCCCCATGGTGGAACTGCTCCAGATTATGGTTGCGGTCTGAGTTATGGCGAAACATATCGTAGATATCTTGAATATATGAAAAGATAGTGATTAAAAATTTATCATGAACATATACATACATAAAAACGATCAGCAAATCGGACCTTATAGCGAGACCCAAATTGCGGAGGCTGTCAGTAGTGGACAAATTTCCTTGGAAGATTTGGCATGGAAAGAAGGGTTAACTGAATGGGTTCGTTTGGGGGAGTTGATGAAGATACCACCAACCAGACCCCAACTACCAAAGATTCCGCCAGTTGAACATGCGGGAGGTGGTAACACATTTCCAAGTCACCCCTCTTTCAACAATGCAAAAGCAAGTGGGGCTGACTGGGCGTCTGTGGTAGCCGGAGTTGCTTCAAAACATCCTGAAGTTCTTAATTATACTTTATCGAGCGAAGAAGATCATATAAAGGCTGTCGAGGCAAAAAATCAAGTCAGGCGTGATATTGATTCCCTTGACGTTAGTTTAAAATGGAAAGAGCGCTTCAGACTTATTGAGCAGATCGGATGGGACAATGGCATGTTTAAGAACTATTGGAATTTCCGCTCTCTTAGCTTCTCACAAAGGCTGACACTTGCTTTTAACATCTGGGCTTTTTTGTTTGGGATATTTTACTACTTCGCGAAGGGATTGTGGCTGAAGGGCATTTTTCTTGTTGGAATCGCCGTAATACTTACAAATCTCGATGCTCCGCCAGTATTCGGCTTTTTAATCGTTGGCTATTGCGGTGGTTTTGCTAACTACGACTTTTACCTATTGAAGGTGCAGGGCAAGCAACTCTACTGAAGCGTAAACACATCTTCTGGACTATAATGCCAGAAGAAGAGAATTAAAAACGCCATGCGATTTAAATAACAGCGGCTTGAAAGTACAAACTACTAGCAAATGCATTATTAGTTGTTTTGATTAAATTGGTTCTGAGGCCTGCAAGTATACATCTAATGCATCAGAAACTCAAAAGATGATGCCGACAACAAAATAGTTAAAATGGACACTCCGATTCAGGTACTACTAGTTTTAATTTCAATAATCCTAGCAATAGTGATTATGGTATTAATATTTTTTATTCCATCATGTATAGCCTTCTACAGAAATCACAAATACAAATGGCCAATTTTCTGGATTAACTTTTTTCTTGGATGGAGCTTAATAGGATGGGTCGGTGCTTTTGTCTGGGCAGTCATGCCACAAGATGAAAAGTAATAAAAAGACTTTAACTGAATAACAAACCAAACAATAATACCAGAAGCATAAGCAGCGCAAATATAAAAAATGTAATATGTATAGCGTTGCCAATGAAGTAAAAAATAAACCTTGTTGCCGTTTTGTTTGCATCATTATTATGCTCTCTTTTTTTTCTAATTTTTTCTCTCTCCCATTCTTTCCAAACGCTTCTTATTTTATGATTGCAAAAATTAATAATAATATTTGAAAGGAGTACGCCCACCAAGCCCCAGAAAATTAAACCGACCACTAGATTTATCGGATTAGAAACAGCTTGAATAATTCCCAGAAAACCCTTTGAATATTTGCCTTGTATGTTTCCTAAAAAAATATTTTCAAATACAATTCCTGGTATACAAAATAGTCCGGGAATAATAAATAGCGATATTCCTAAAAGAAAAACAGTGGCATGAAACTCTTCTTTAATTGCACGACAGATAAACTTCCAAAGAGTAATTTTGTTACTTAATGACGTTAGCTGGTGTGTTAATCTCGGACTATTGGCACGTGAAGTGCTCGAAACTAGTTCATTGTGTTTTTTTGGTGTTTGAAAAACTGGCAAAGGTGGAGGCATAACAACTTTGGGGATAGGATCAATTAATTGATCCAAAGTTACCCACTCCGAAAGTCCATCATACCATGCAAAAGCAGTTATAGGATCGATCTCGCTAGCAGTAACCTTTGCTTTTAGTTGATCCAGCGTTGCTTCGAACTCAGGTTGGTATGGCAACTTGACTAGTATTTTCATTAAAATGATTATTGTGTTTAGTTCGGCCTCTCTATCCTACCCATTTGACGCAACTCTCCCTCACTTTTGCATAATCCAGCCTTTCCAAAGTTGCAACCATAACTGGACACTTAGATTGTCCATGTGGATTCATATAAGGTTGATAAAAAACCGACATTGCATATGGATATTCAACGGGAGGAGGCTGAAATGTCTTTTGTGGTGACATCGCATTAAAAGCCTCCGCAAGAGTAATCAGAATCTTCTGCAAGATTAACAGAAAATCACCTCAAACCCATGATTCTTCCACTGTGGAAGAGTCATGTTCAGCAAAATATAATTATCTGTAAAAAAGCTTTTTACTCCTCATCATCCCTGAAGTGCTCCTCGCAAATGGCCACCTTGAACAGCATTTGCTCAGCTTCATTCAAGTATGGGGATACCTCAGCAACAAAATCCTGAACAAGTCGAACTGAGCTTTTGTAATTCTCAGCCATGATTGCAACGCTATTTGGATAAATGTTCCCAATTTTGAACTGAAAAGCTCCATCATTCTGCATTCCGTATTCGTTCAATTCGTTGAGATTCTCTTTTCTGTATTTTTTCAACAATCCAAGAGCAATTTTCAAATATAGAGTTTCTCTAGTGACATCCCAAAGTTGATCAACATCGAAAGACTTCAGGTGTTTGGCGTGTAGCTTGCCCAGTTTTTCGTTGATCTGAGCTTTGGTCATGCTCATTGACTTCTTATGTTTAGCTTCTAGCTTTTGAAGCTTAGTTTTTACGGGTTCCGACACCTTGGGGTTTGTGCTTTTAGAGCGCAGGATTTTTTTGGGTTCCTTCATAAGTTTTTGGGTTTGATTTCGGATGTTTTACAGGTTGAGAAATCGAATATCAAAATTTTAGAAAAATGAGTCAAGCGTTTTTCATACTAATTTTTTAATGTGAAAATCAAATCCCTCCTTTGCTAGCCCCCTCAATAACAGAACCGGAATCATTCACCCCTCGCTTTTCTGCGACCTGCTGAATTCCCCAAAATGTTAGAAATGCCCCCATATGTTTTGCTTCGGCTTAAATTGAATCGATGTAGATTCTAATAAGTTATCCTTGGCTTCTATTTGGCCCTGTAAATCGTTTTTTCTAAGAAGTAATACCAACCTTTTGTAGGTATAAGATTTTTCATTTTTCGATACCTACAAAAAAAGCATGGCCAGATTAATTTCGCAATCTTTTGTTTTCGATTTAACTTTAATCGGAAAAATAGATATAATTTCTAAAATTTACGGTTTCTGATAGAAAGCCTCATAATAAAAATAATATTTTTCATTGTTTTTTGTAAGGTATATTACTGCCTGTTATTAACTGCTGTTGTTGTTTTTAAGTTACTATGTGTATAATTTATGTATATGAAATACTTAAAAAAATATAAAAATATGCTTGAAATAATACGACTACCTGATTATGATGCCTGAATGTCGTTTAAGATATTAAACCGTTCTGCTGAAACTTTTGATTTAAGATTATTCCACCAAGTTCCCGATTGCGTATCTGATTTAGCTTATGAAGAATCTTACCAAATATTAAGTTATTTGATATTGTGTTACAAAAGACAATATCGAATGGTTGATGAAGAAGGTTTTGTTTTGTTGCCTTCGGTTGCATTGAAACAAATGTTTGGTCGAAATTACTACAGAGGATTGGAAGAATTGTGGGAATTTGACTATATTCAATGCAAATGGTTTAAAAATAAACATTCGAAGTATGTAAGATATTGTCGAGAATTAGGAATTGCCACCAGATTTAGAATAACCAGATTGGTCGAAAATTGTATAAATCAACGGAAATATCGTTTCATTCCTGTTAAATTGAAATATTCTGTCGTTAAACCTAAAAACGGCATATTCAAACTGAAAAACAAATCAAAAAACCCGAAAAATTTGAAATTACTTGCATCATATTCGGGAATTTCGGTTGATCCTAGTTGGGTGGATGTATTTCGAAATGACAGCCTATATCCTCCGAACCATTACAAATATCCATCCGAACCTGTCAATAAATATTCTCTTTTGGTTCATTGCCGATGGATTATTGAGAGTATTCTGAATAAAACACTGTTGATAAGTGCGGAAAGTGAATCTGGGCGAGTTTTCCATCCTGTCTTAGAACTTACCAAAATTGTTCGGCCATATGTTCGAAAAGATGGCGAAAAACTTGTGAATATCGACGCAAAATCTTTCCATCCTTACCTTATTGCTTCATTCATAGCAGACAAAGATCAACGGGAAGAATATTTGGGTATTCTCAAAAAAGGATTTTACGAGCTTTTTTCGGATAAAAACCATTCAAGAGACCAGATCAAAGTATCATTGCAAAAATGGCTATCTGGAAGAACCACAAAAGACCCTAAAGTATTGGAAATCGGTCGTTGGTTTGAGAATAAATTTCCAGATGTTGCCCTGAAAATGAGAGAGTTGAAGAAACAAAAGAAAACCTTTCAGATGTGTTTGCAACAACTGGAATCTTCGATCTTTGTTGATGATGTATTTATTAAGTCAGACTTTTGGTGCCTTCCGATGCACGATGGCATTTCTGTTCTGGACAAGGATCGTATTGAGGCATTTGAATTTGTAAAACGAGCTTGTGAAAATTGTTTAGGCTATCAAATACCTTTGGAAATAAATTGAAAACGCTTACTTTTCGGAGGTATAGAAAAATAAAAATATCAACACCTCCGAAAATCCTCAAAATTTCTTGTAGGATGAAAAAGCCTGAGTGTAATAAAAGTATTATTTCGATGCTAAAAATCTTACTAAACTAATCACCAATATATTACAAAATCCGAGAAGGGAATTTTCTTTGCAATAATCACAACTTTTTAACAAAATTAAGCAGCTTTTTAGTATTTTTTACTTGATTTTATCGGAAAAAACTGCAAAAATTCAAGTATGCCAACAACCAAAAAGTCTAACCGTGTATTTCTAAGCAAAGTTTTCAATGAGCATTGTTTTGTAGAAACCTTTGAAAATATTGAATATCTCATTAAAAATAAAGCTCCCGAAATACATTTGGAATTATTAGAAACGGATTATCTGGGATTTGAAGCTATTTCTACGCTGTGGAATCTTTTATCGAAGCGACATGAAACAACAAAACTGATTGTAACAGTCCATGCTTCAATCAGAAATGAGATGCTTCTTCTCCTATTATGCGCTGACAAAATCGAATGTAACCCATTAGCTTGGTGTTATTTTGAATCAGTGCCTAGATTTGAAGAAAATTCTGAATCCAAACGATATTCCTCGGCTCACTTATTCAACCATAAAAACCTATGCCATCTGGTTTCATCGTATCTGCCCTTGAACGATGTTTATGACATGTTTCTTCCTATTTCAGAGCTTAAGGAATATCTGATATTTGATGACTTAGATAAAATGATGCAAAATTGATAAATAATGCCGCTTTTTCTTCAAATTTTCAAAAAAGCCGGCTTCTGGATGTTTAATGATAAATCCAAAAGTATTTTTGAAGAACCATTCGTTGGCGGAACCTCTGAAGTCATAGATTATATTCTAAAAGAGAGGAAAATCTGGAATGGAGCGCACAGAGGCATTGAAATGGTGTTTTCCGACCATAAGGAGTCCGATGATATGGTCCAATTTCAAAAGATAGAGGATTTGCCTGATAATTGGGCAAAATATGAATACAACGGTATGGAGGGTTTGCTGTGCCCTGTAACCTTGCGATATTTTGGAAGTTTCCCTGAAAAAATATACGTCAATTTTATCAAAAAACCATTCAATATTGAATTTCAGATAAATCTCAAGGAGGATTCTGGTGAGTTTCTATAATAGTCGGATAGAAATATCTAAAATACCGTTTGAGAAATATCTGATTGACCCCCGATCCAGCATTGTGTAGAATTGTTATATGCAAAACCCAGCCAATACGATTCCAGATGTGGACATGAATAAAATCAAAGCCACTATCCAAGATTCTATTCAACAG
>Ga0209597_1002737_pt1 | contig 11111 bp, 6 predicted proteins | sample M_140625_MF_Meta_FD_187316 | JGI IMG/M metagenome (GOLD analysis project Ga0209597, IMG submission 187316) | Freshwater microbial communities from Lake Montjoie, Canada to study carbon cycling - M_140625_MF_MetaG (SPAdes) (version 2) | ecosystem: Environmental > Aquatic > Freshwater > Lake...
CGCTTCGCGAAGATGCTGAGCGACACGAACCAGTCCCAGCGCGTGAACAACGGTGTCTGCAAAAAGAATTCCGAAAAAACTTCAAACTTCATTCTTAAAACTTAAAACTCTCCCGCATGCACATCCGCGACATTCTCCAACCCGGCAAGCCGACCGTATCCTTCGAGTTTTTTCCACCAAAGACGGCCGAGGCACAAGAGAATCTCTTCACCACCATATTGGAGTTGGAGACCATCCAGCCGGCGTTTGTTAGTGTGACCTATGGGGCAGGCGGCTCGACACGTGAACTCACCCACGATCTCGTTCTTAGGCTTAAAAAACAAACATCCCTGAACCCGATTCCGCATCTTACCTGTGTGGGACACACGGAAGCCGAGATTCAAGTTATCTTGGAGCGTTATGCCGCGGCCGGTGTGAGTAATATCCTAGCGCTCCGCGGCGATCCACCACGGGATCAAGCCGACTACGACCACGCTCGCGATACTTTCCCACAAGCCGTCGACTTAGTCCGCTTCATCAAAAAATTCTCAGGCCACCCCGATCTCCGTGGGTTTGGAATCGGCGTTGCTGGGTTTCCTGAAGGTCATCCCTCAACGCCCAATCGCCTGCTTGAAATGGACTATCTGAAGGCGAAGGTAGACGCTGGCGCAGATTACATCTGCACGCAGCTCTTTTTCGAAAACCGAGATTTCTACGACTTTCGTGAACGCTGTGATCTAGCGGGGATCCACATTCCCATCGTGGCCGGCATCATGCCGGTGACCAGCCTCTCGTCGATGAAGCGAATGGCCGAACTCGCTGGTGGTGCGCGCTACCCCGCCCGCTTGCTTAAGGCCCTTCAACGCGCTGGTGACTCGCCAGAAGCCGTTCGCCAAATCGGCCTCCATTATGCTACCGAGCAATGCGCCGACCTTTTGGACAACAAGGTCGCTGGCATTCACCTCTATACACTCAATCAATCCACAGCCACGCGCGAGATCTGCCAGAGGTTGGGAGTAACTAAATAAAAAATCACCATCAGCGAGGTTCAGCAAAGAAATGTAAAACCGAACCATTCACCCGCAGCGCTATATTCTAATAGGTTCAGCGGGTTTATTTGTTTTTTGATGATGTGATTTATGGGCCCTGTGATAGGGCGAAATCCAGCGCCATTAAAGGCAACCCCTGCAATTCACCCCAACTCGATACGTGATTTCCAGTTTTACTTTTCCCAGTTTCCGCCTTTGATGACACCTTCGCTTTTTCATCATGTTTAATTGGATCCTTAAGAAAATCATCGGCTCAAAAAACCAACGCGAGTTGCGTCGGATGTTGCCGATCGTAAAACAAATCAACGAAATTGAGGTGGGCCTCCAATCCTTGTCTGATGAAGCTCTGCGTGAGAAGACCCTTGAGTGGAAGGAGCGCTTGTCGAAGATCGCGGATCTGGACGTTCTAGCCACCGAGTTGGACGCGATCCTTCCTGAAGCATTCGCCGTGGTAAAGAACGGAGCTCGCCGCCTGAATGGACAGGAGCTCATTGTTTGTGATCATCCTCTCCCGTGGAACATGATCCACTTCGACGTGCAGCTGATTGGAGGCATGGTGCTTCACCGAGGTCATATCGCGGAGATGGCCACTGGCGAGGGAAAGACGCTCGTTGGAACATTGGCCGTCTACCTCAATGCCCTCACCGGTCGCGGAGTTCACGTGGTCACGGTCAACGACTATCTCGCCCGACGCGATGCGGAATGGATGGGCCATCTTTACCAATTTCTAGGTCTCTCGGTTGGGATCATTGAAAACGACCAGAGCCCCGATTTTCGCCGTACCCAATACCAGTGCGATATCACCTACGGAACCAATAGCGAATTCGGTTTCGATTACCTTCGTGACAATGGAATGGCCAGCAGTCGCGAGCAACAAGTCCAACGCGGACACTATTTCGCCATCGTGGACGAAGTGGATTCCATCCTCATCGACGAGGCCCGCACGCCTCTCATCATTAGTGGGCCCGCGACGGTATCCACCCACCAATACGACCGATTCAAGCCGCTCATCGAGCAACTCGTGCGAAAGCAGAATATGCTTTGCAACCGCTTGGCCACAGACGCGCGAGAGCTAATGGAATCCGGTAAGTCCACGGAAGCGGGGCGCACTCTATTCAAACTCAAATTTGGCCAACCCCGCAACAAACCCCTCCTACGCCTCCTCGAGGATACCGAGATGCGAAAGGCGATGGACAAGGCGGAACTCGAGTTTTACAGAGACACGGATGGCAAGGCCGCCCTCGTGGACCTCAAGGAGGAACTCTACTTCACCATCGAAGAGCGCCAACACGAAGCCGATCTCACGGAAATGGGGCGCACTTATCTCAACCCGGACGACATCAATGCCTTTGTATTGCCTGATCTTCTTACGGAATATGCTGACATTGAAAATGATAAATCGCTCAGTCAATCCGAAAAAGCGGCCAAAAAAGCGGCCTGCCAGCAACACTGCGACGCGCAATCTGAACGCATTCATAATATAACGCAACTCCTTAAAGCTTATTGTCTTTATGAAAAAGATGTTGAGTATGTAGTGGAAGAAAACAAGGTCATGATCGTGGATACCTTCACGGGCCGCAAAATGCCGGGCCGCCGCTGGAGTGATGGGCTCCATCAGGCCGTCGAGGCTAAGGAAGGAGTTCAAATCGACCGCGAAACCCAAACACTCGCGACGATCACGATCCAAAACTACTTCCGCCTCTATCAAAAACTCGCCGGCATGACAGGCACAGCCGAAACCGAAGTCAACGAGTTCCATGACATTTACAGGCTGGATGTCAACGTGATACCAACCAATCGTCCGATTAAGCGCTTGGATGAAAATGATCGCATTTACAAAACCCGCCGCGAGAAATACAACGCCGCCGTCGAGGCCATCAAAGAGGCCCACGGTCGAGGTCAGCCTGTTCTTGTGGGAACAGCCAGCGTCGAGGCCAGTGAACTCATGAGCCGCATGCTCAAACTGCAGAAGATCCCCCACTCTGTTCTGAATGCCAAATTCCACATCCAGGAAGCCGACATCGTCTCCCGCGCCGGTCTCCGTGGATCTGTTACGATCTCGACCAACATGGCCGGTCGAGGAACTGATATCAAACTCGGTGAGGGAGTGGCGGATCTCGGTGGGCTCTTTGTTATCGCCACCGAACGTCATGAATCCCGCCGTATCGATCGCCAGCTCCGTGGCCGTTGCGCCCGGCAAGGAGACCCTGGCCGTTCGCGTTTTTACGTCAGCTTCGAGGATGACCTCATGCGCAACTTTGGGGCCAGCGATCGGATGACGAAAATCATGGAAACCTTCGGCCTCAAGGAGGGGGAGGAATTGGAGCATCCGTGGCTCAATCGCAGTGTGGAAACAGCCCAGAAGCGGGTCGAACAACGCAATTACATGATGCGAAAACGCACGCTGGAATTTGACGATGTCATGAACCAACAGCGCGAAGTCGTTTACGGCTATCGTAACGAAGTCATGGATTCCGAGAACCCGAGAGAACTCATTATTGAAGTCATCAATGAGATTGTTCCAAAAAAAGCAGCCCAGTTTTTGGAGGAGGCTGAGGGGAACGAGCCTGATGGCGAAGGACTCCTACAATGGATCAATACCACATTCCCGCTTGGTCTGAGTAGCGAGAGGGCGGCCTTTGCAACGCGCACAGTTGAGGAAAATGGACAGTTCCTTGTGGATACCATCTGCGACTCCTACCAACGCAAGGTCGCTTTGGAACATCAGGATGCCGTTCGCGGCCTTGAGCGGTATGTGATTTTGAATGCGGTTGATCGTCTCTGGCAGGAGCATCTCTACGCCATGGATGGACTTCGTGAAGCGGTGTATCTCCGTTCCTTCGGTCAAAAAGATCCCCTTGTGGAATACAAGAATGACGCCTACGTCATGTTTGTCGATCTCATGGATACCATCAAAGGAGAGGTTCTCATCAACCTCTTCCGCAGCACGACCAATCTCCAAGCCTTCGAGCATATGCTGTCTAGCATGCCGCAGATGCTCTCCCGCCCTGAGTTCGCTCTTAACCCCGAGGCAGCCTCAGGGTCTTCCCAGCCCGAAGTGGCCCCCCCTACCCTTCGACTAGAGCTCCCACTCAAGCGAGAGATGCCTAAGGCCGGACGCAATGACCCCTGCCCTTGCGGTAGCGGTAAAAAGTTCAAATCTTGCTGCGGTCGTTTGGCGTGATTGAATAAGGCCATTGGCCCATTGAAATTGAACTTTCCAGCGGAAAAGAAGGGGGCATGGCCGTCTCGGCCGTGTGGAGACTGGTCTACTTTCTCGCGCCCCTGACCATCGGAATCAAAGGAGCAGACCGCAGCGCACAGCCGGTGCCTCCGGATCGGAGAGTCTACGAATCGGTGAGACGCGTTGTGCCCCTCTCCTAAAACCCAAAAGCAAGCGGCTTTTGGTATAAGTTCAGAGATCCTGACCTGTCGGGAAAACAGTTGACCTGATTGGGCGGTAAACGAGGTGGAGGAGTTCCGAGATAGCAGATTTCCGTGGTGATGAGTTCGGTGCATATGGCCTCAAGGGTGGCGTCGTGGATGGCGGTTGGCTTGGTCGTGGCTTTCGACGCGTAGTTCGTTGCGGGCGGGGTCGTGGCGCAGGTTGACGCTGGTCGCGAAGATGGCACGCAGGGGGGATTGATGTGGCGCGTGGTTTCAGGAGCCGAGCGGAGCGACACAGCCTGCCGACAGGCAGCCCGAAGGGGTGAGCAGAGCGAAGCAATGGGGCTGATTCGTGTTCGAAGAGACGATCCAATGCCTGGTGTTCCCGCATGTATTTGAAGAAGTTTCCCTGACTCCATCTGGTGAACATGGTGGCGGCTGAGCGCTCGAGTTCACTGGTGATGAGGGTGCTGCTGGTGCGAAAAATCGGGAGCTGAATTTGTGTCATTCCTCACTATCACCCTAGGAAACAAAGTCCTTAAACTCGGTTCATTGAGCTTCCTCGTATCCGTCCTGCGCCTCCCGAAGGTCAGGATGCCTGAAGATTCTCGGCTGGTTTGTTCCACGTGGAACAAGTGAGTGATGGGTTTCGGGGCGGGGCTACTCGAAGTTGCGGATTAGTTGGTTCGATAGCACGCCATTGTCACTTTGAAGTTGGGCATTGCAGTGCAAATTAAGGGGTCTTTGCCTCTCTTCGATCCATCAGGCTATCCGGGTTGGAGGCGACAGTCGTGTGGAGAATGCTCTACTTGCTGACAAGTGCCCTACCCTTTGGAGCTAAGGAGTACGCCAGCACACAGGTGGTCCCTTCAGTTTGTAGACCCTTCGGATTAGAGGGACGCGCGGTGTCCCTCTTCAAAAATCCAAAAGCAAGCTGCTTTTGGTATTAGTGGTTGGAGGTTTACCCATGAGCGAATCATGGCTGAACGTTTTTTGAATAAAGAAATGTGATATTCTGGGTGGGCTTTCATTTTTTAGAAATCGGCCAAGGTTTTACGGTAAAAGAATTCCAAGCCTGAATTGAGTTGACTCAATAAAAGCTTGGAATCTTGCCGCCTTTATAAATGAGCAGAATGGGCCTTTCACGGGCTTGAGTGGCTCTCGTGCTACAATGCCCCTCTTTTCAAATTAAAACCCTTTAAGTGGAATCCTGGCGCCATGATTTTTTAAGCGGTTTCCCTGAAAAACGACAAATCGGGATACGAATCCTTTTTTAGGGATTTCCAGGTTGAAATTGTGACACGTCAATTCAAAGCGGCATTTTGATTTGTCGGGCCCCTTCGTATAAAGCAATCCCAACCGAGGTCGCCAAATTGAGGCTTCTGGCTTCTGGGTTCATGGGTATTTTCAAAACGTGATTTGGGTTTGCGCGGAGTAGGGATTCCGGCAAGCCTCGCGACTCTCTACCGAAAACCAAAAAATCTCCATCAGCAAAGGTTTCATCCCAGTAGGCTTTTTCGGCTTTCGTGGAAAAATAAAAAAAACGTCCACCCGGGTTCTTGGATTGAAGGTCCATCAAGCTTTCCCAGCGGTGAATGTCGCAAAGGTGCCAGTAGTCCATCCCAGCGCGCTTCAGTGATTTTTCATCAAGAGAAAAGCCTAATTCCCCAACTAAATGCAACCGTGCCCCGGCAGCTAAACAAAGGCGTGCGATGTTTCCTGTGTTGGGAGGAATTTCGGGTTCAATTAGCACGATATGCAACATGCTTTCAAAATCGCAAACGAGCTCGTTTGATGCAATCCAGAATGTGCCATCCTGTTAGGGGAGGAGATCAGAGTGTTCCACGTGGAACACTCTGGTTCAAACACGGGAGATGGGTTGCCGAAGGGAACTCCGAAGAAATGAGAGGGGTGAATCAAAGGACACAACCGAGAAGGTTAGGGGGGCCTTGGAAGAAAAGGCATCCAGGGTTGGTGAGCGAGCGAGAACAGCGAGCACTGGGAGAGAGATTGGGCCAAGCCATCCGCGGGGGAAGCGAAGCAGAATCAAAGGGGATTCAGCGAGCCAACGAAAAAAACGATCGTTTTTTATACTTCCATAAGAGCCGTCGAATGTTTTGCGCAACACCCGACGGCCCTAATGAAGTCCTGTGGAACTAGGCCTCTTTTCTAGGAAATACGGTTTCGTTTTTAAAAGGAGTTGGGCGGAGGAGGGGGGTGTTCTGGCTTGCTCCATGCGTTGAGTTGTTTCTGCACTATCGCGCTGGTGTTGCTCCGGAATAAAATCGGTAGGGTTGTTTCGCCGAAACTACCCACTTGAGCGGCAAAGCCGCCTCCGTCAACGCGCAACGCGCTGGAATCTTGGGGCATCTCGGCGATCTGCCCCTACCAAGGCCACGCATTTTCGATTTGGCTGTGAAACTTAAAAAAATCGTTAAAAAGGTAGGGATGCCGCGCCGTCGGTGTCCCAAACATGAGGCGCGACGCGTCGTCTCTGGGATACAATGGCGCCTTCTGCGCGAGAGACGGACGGCGACGGCGCGCCATCCCTACCTTTTGGAAAGGGGAGCGTTGCGCGCAGCACGATCTTCCGAAAGTTGTGGAGGTCTCGTCGTCTGGAGGCCGCGACGCTTACAGCAACAGCGGCAGGTGGTGCTCGCTGCAACGCTTACATACACTCAAAGCTGAAAGTCCTAGCTCATCCCGTGTAAGGAGAGAATTTAAAAGCCCAAATGATGTCAAGTCGTTTATGTTGTTGGTATAACAAATTATTATAATGGGAAACAGGGGTGCGGCGAAGAGTAAAAGGAGCGTTGGGGGAGGCGTGGGACACAGTGGCTGAAGGGGCTTTGGCAAGGGCGAGTAAATGGAGATGAACGATTTCGATCGGGCCCAGAAAAACTGAAAAAGAACACGGAACCAAGGGGCCGATAAAATGGAAGCTCAAAACTCTTTTCGAGGGATAGGCACCGGACACAAAACAAAGCGCCGAATCGATAACCCTACCTAAGTAACAAATTGAAGGGCGCTTGAGGTCGCAAAGAAAAGTGAAGAGATTTTCGGAAGGAAAGAAATCGGGCCGGAGAGATTTGAACTCTCGACCTCTTGAACCCCATTCAAGCGCTCTACCAAGCTGAGCCACGGCCCGACATCGAAGCACAATGTGATTCCGACAGCGGGGATTTTCAAGAACGAAAATGGGGATAGAGAGGGAACAGCGTTGTGTCGAATAAACAGGGGCCCAATGTCTGCAGTGGCGGATTCTTTAAAATCCGGCAGGGGTCTTGTGGCCGATGGGGATTTCGGATTCAATGCCGCGACTTGAGTTTATATACTGCTAACTCCGTGGGGACGCCAGATCAACGCCTCGACTTTCGCGTGGAGGCCCGCGCCACGGGCTCTAATGCTCGCGCGGCGACGTTTCGCACGCTACACAATGAGGTCAGAACCCCTCTTTTTATGCCGGTGGGAACGCATGCCACAGTGAAGGCACAGGCAACGGGATTTCTTGAGGAATCCGGGTCGCAAATTCTTCTGGCGAATACCTACCATCTCCTCCTGAGGCCAGGGCCAGAGGTTTTCCGCAATGTCGGCGGTATCCACCGCTTCATGAGTTGGAAAAAATCGGTGCTCACGGATTCAGGTGGCTTCCAGATTTTCTCGCTACCCCATTCGCGTTCCATAAGCGAGGAGGGCGCCGTTTTTCAAAGCTATCTCGATGGTCGCACGATTTTATTGAGCCCCGAATGCAGCATTGAAACCCAGAAGGATATCGGTAGCGACATCATGATGGTTCTGGATCAATGCGTGCCATCCACCGTCGATGAAAGCACAGCGCGGACGGCGATGGAGTTGACTCATCGCTGGGCCGCCCGCAGCCTCGCGGCGCGCGGTGATTCGCCGCAGTCCCTCTTCGCTATTGTGCAGGGAGCTCTATTTCCAGAGCTGCGCCGCGAGAGTGCGCGTGCGCTTTGCGAAATGCCCTTCGACGGATTTGCCATCGGTGGCTTGGCCGTGGGTGAGGGGAAGAGTGAGCGCGAGGACACGTGCGAGTTCACCACCCAATTGCTGCCGCAGGATCGGCCGCGCTATCTCATGGGCGTTGGTACGCCGCTTGATATCCTTGAGGCCGTTCATCGCGGGGTGGATATGTTTGACTGTATCATCCCCACGCAAATGGCGCAGCGTGGCGGATGTTTCACTTCGCGCGGACTCCTTCAAATGAGGCGTGGGATTTATAAGAGCTCCCAAGAACCCTTGGACCCTGATTGCGCCTGCCCGACTTGCGCGCGCTACAATCGCGCCTACCTGCACCACCTCACTAAATGCAAGGAAACGCTGGGATGGCAACTACTCGGTCAGCATAACATTTTCTTTTATCATCGACTCATGCGTGAGATGCGGCAAAGCATCCTCGAGGATAGCTTCCTCTCGTTCTACAACGAGAAGCGGGAAGTCCTTCAAATCGACGACATCGACAATCCTGTGACACCCATGCGGCGGCGTCCGCTCAAAAAAATCACGCTGGGTGATTATAAAATCCACACCGCCATCGAGGGATTTTCTAGCATTCTTCATGTTTCTTCTGGCGAGATCATGCATGCCCGCACGCCGCCGATGGACGAGGCGAGGGGGCTCTATATTGAGCAATCACGTCTTTCGGAGCGACTCGCTGAAACCACCGCAGAGCCGCTTGTTATCTGGGATGTGGGGCTGGGGGCAGCAGCGAATGCAATGGCGGCGATTCTCACGCACGAATCGATGGCCGCGAAGGGGATCGTGCGTCCGCTTCGCATAGTGAGTTTCGAGAATGATCTCGATTCCCTCCGGCTGGCGTTCAAGCACCACGATCGTTTTCCCTACCTGCGCCATGCTGGTCCGCCGGCGATCCTTAAGCATGCGACTTGGCAGTCCAAGCAACACGAGGGACTCGAGTGGAAGCTTATAGAGGGCGACTTCCTTGCGACGATGCATCTGGCGGAGCCGCCGGATCTCATTTTCTACGACATGTTCTCAGGAAAAACCTGCGCACCAGCATGGACGACGGATGCCTTCCGATCGGTGACGGCGGCCTGCGCTGGTCGCGATGTGGAGCTTTTTACCTACACGTGCTCAACGGCGTCACGCGTAGCCATGCTGGCAGCGGGATTTTACGTCGCCCGTGGTCGTAATGCGGGAGACAAGGAAGAGACGACGATTGCCTTCACGTGCTTAGATAATGGCCGCGAGAGACAGCGCGAAATGCTCGGAGCCGAGTGGCTGAAAAAATGGGAACGTTCGTCAGCGAAATTTCCGGCGTGCATTACGGCGTCTGAGCAGAGCGTTTTTGAGGAAACGATCCGCTCCCACCCGCAATTTTTCATGCGGGCGGACGACTAAACCTTAAAATGGTTTTTTATATAGGATGACAGGATGGAAAGGATTCACAGGAATTCCTTAAGGGTGTTGGATGTCGCACAAAGCATTGGATCCTTATGGAAGTGCAAACAACTGATTCTCTGTGTCCTTTGACTCGCTCGGCTCGCCCTTCGGGCCAACCTTCGGTTGCTCTATCTCAAAGGTCCCGCCTTTTCGATTGCGGTCAATTCTGCTGAATTCGGGCTAATACCATTGTCCCTTTGAAATTAGACTTTGAAGCGTAAAAGGGGGGCATGGCCGTCTCGGCCGTGTGGAGACTGGTCTACTTTCTCACACCCTGCCCAACGGAACCAAGGAGCAGACCGCAGCACACAGGCGAGACGCGCTGTGCCCCTCTACTAAAATCCAAAGGCAAGCGGCTTTTGGTATAATACGAAGAGAATTACTTCTCGGGCTTCGTCTTTTTAGAGAACTTGGGTTTACCTTCGTCGGCCCCGGATTTGCTGGTGGCATTGTAAGGAACGAGAGAAACAACGATCGGACCGGAGTTCGTATCGATCTCGCGCGGGCCTGTGCGAAGAGTGTCCAGAAATTGTTTTGGTACTTGGGCGAAGGATTCACCAGGCAGTATGTCAATAAGGCCCACCGAGCGCCTTGGGAGGCCGAGGCCATCTTCTAGGAGGCTCATAATGTCACGCGGAGTGATGCCCGTTTCGCGACCGGCATTCGTTCGCACCCAGAGCATGCCTCGAGCTGGAGGGCGGATGTTTCCCATGGGAAGATCGGGTTCCGAACGGACGGTGGGTTTGGAAGGAGCGGGCTTTTCTTTCTCTGGCGCAACTTCTGGGCCTGCGAGCATTTCAATGACAGCGGAAGCAATGTCCGTGGAGTTGAAACCTTCTTCCAGCAAGTGGTCTGTAACGCGGGATGAGAGGTTGCCTCGATTGAGGACTTCACGAATGCGCTCAAGGAGGCCTTCAATGCGACGTTCCTCGACTTCGCCAGCAGTCGGAAGAGTGCCGCGTTTGATTTTAGTTTTTGTGAAGCGCTCGATGAATTGAAGTTTGTAGATGTCGCGACCGGAGACAAAGGTCACGGCCATGCCCTTGCGTCCAGCACGGCCTGTACGACCGATGCGGTGGACATAGTCCTCGGCGTCGTAGGGCAGATCGTAATTCACCACGAGCTCGAGTTCATCGACGTCAATGCCGCGGGCCGCGACATCCGTAGCCACAAGGAATTCAAATTCGGCCTTCTTGAATTTGTTCATCACGCGAGTGCGTTGCGCTTGTGCGATGCCGCCGTGGAGTCGGTCGGCGGAGAAGCCCTGCGCAATGA
>Ga0209597_1002739_pt1 | contig 11110 bp, 6 predicted proteins | sample M_140625_MF_Meta_FD_187316 | JGI IMG/M metagenome (GOLD analysis project Ga0209597, IMG submission 187316) | Freshwater microbial communities from Lake Montjoie, Canada to study carbon cycling - M_140625_MF_MetaG (SPAdes) (version 2) | ecosystem: Environmental > Aquatic > Freshwater > Lake...
ACGAACCGCCTTCAATTGCTCCCGAGAAGTAAACTCTCCAATTTTCTCTCTATATTCAACAATGTTTTTCGCCAACGAGGGACCCAAGCCGCTCACATAACTCAACAAATGTTTGCTCGCAGTATTTAAGTTGATACCCACCTTATTTACCGAACTTTCAACCACGCTCACCAATCGCTTTTGCAGTAACGGTTGATTTACGTCGTGCTGATATTGTCCTACTCCAATACTCTTTGGATCAATTTTTACCAATTCCGCCAAAGGATCCATTAGTCTTCGCCCGATACTAATTGCACCCCTTACGGTCACATCTTCTTTTGGAAATTCTTCTCTAGCAATTTCTGATGCACTGTAAATACTTGCACCCGATTCATTTACCATATAAATGGGCAATTGAGTTCTTACATAATCCTTCAAAAACGAATACGTTTCACGCCCCGCAGTACCATTTCCAACGGCAAAAACTTCTATTTCATAGCGTTTTACCAATTCAGAAATTGCAGCCACAGATTTCTCTGTTTCATTTTGTGGTTCATGAGGGAAAATTGCACTTTTATGCAATAGCTCGCCGGTATTTGATAAACAAACAACTTTACAGCCTGATCTAAAACCTGGATCTAATGCCAACACCCTTTTTTGTCCAACAGGAGAAGCCAACAACAATTGCGAAGCGTTCATTGCGAAAACGCTTATTGCTTCTTCATCGGCACGCAATTTTGCCATTGCCAACGATTCATTTTCCAAACTTGGCTGCAACAACCTGTCGTATGAATCATTCATGGCAAGTTTCACTTGATCGGTTAAATCGCTATACCCTTTCAAGCAATGTTTTTTCAATAAATAATAGGCCCTTTCCTCTTCAGGGGAAACAGCCAATTTCAAAAATCCCAACTCAGCACCTCTCATCATCGCCAAAAAGCGGTGCGAGGGACATTTGGTAATCATTTCATTGTGTTCAAAATAATCTCTGAATTTCTGAGCTTCTTCAAGGTCTTTCTTGCCTCTTGCTGGCTTGCTAGAAATAACCGCTTCTTTTTCAAACAATTGACGCATTTTACTTCTCAATGGCGCATCTTCATTGATCCATTCTGCTATAATATCTCTGGCACCTTGCAGTGCGTCTTCTGTATTTTTTACATGTTCATTTAAATATTGAGGGACATTATTCAGCGCCCTCATATCTTTCTGTTCGAATATAATTTTGGCTAGTGGCTCCAACCCTTTTTCTTTGGCCATGTCGGCTTTGGTTTTGCGCCTTGTTTTATAGGGCAAATACAAATCTTCAAGGGTATTGATATCTAGGGCTTCTTTTATTGCCTTTTCAAGTTCAGGAGTAAGTTTTCCATGTTCTTTAATTTGTTCTAAAATATATTCCCTGCGTTTGTTTAACGCGCCAATTCTATCAAACTCATCTTTGATTTTTGAAATTTCAACCTCGTCTAAATTGCCCGTTTTTTCTTTTCTGTAACGGGCAATAAATGGTATTGTGCCACCTTCTTCCATTAATTTCAAAACAGCCGCTACCTGCCAAGGCTTAACTCCAATTTGTTCCGCAATAAATTTGTCCATAAAAAGCGAAAATAACACTTTGCAAATTGGGTTTATTCACAACTTCTCATCGAATAAAGAAAATTGCAAATTCATATTCTCGTCTAATTGCATTTTTTGAGAATTTCAAATCGAAAAAAACAAAAATCGCTATCAACCGCTGTATTCATTGGGGTTGACAAGAATTGGGAAAAAGTTAACGGGACACCGCTGATAATAACCAATATTGATTTCTTAAAAATCGATAATAATAAATATTAAATTATTACAATTTAATTATGAAAAACAAAAAAATAACATTCATAATAATTTCAATTTTGTTATCTTACACATTTAATTATAATGCTATGAATCAAAGCCCTAGAAAAGATAATCATTTTAAAATAATAAATCAATAATTAAATGAGAAAAAAGACAAAATTATTGGTCACATTATTTTTGATTTGTTTAGCTCCATCCATAAATTTTGCTCAAATATCATCACTACAAATTGATTCATTGGTATCTGTTGCCTTGTTGAAATTCAAAGTAGCAGGCGCTGCTATTGCCGTTGTTAAAGATGGAAAAGTAATTCACTCAAGAGGATATGGCGTAACGGATATAAACACTAAAATAGCTGTTAATGAAAATACTAATTTTCAGATTGCTTCAAATACCAAAGCATTTACAACAACAGCACTAGCCATTTTGGAAGAGGAAGGAAAAATAAAATGGACAGACAAAGTGATAGTCCATATACCTGAATTCAAAATGTATAATGATTATGTTACGGAGAATTTCAATATTCAAGATTTATTAACGCATCGCAGCGGACTTTCATTGGGTGTTGGCGATTTGATGTTTTTTCCAGATGGTTCAGATTTTACAATTAAAGATGTAGTAAGCTGTTTTCAATATTTTAAACCTGTTTCAGCCTTTCGAACAAAGTTTGATTATGATAATTTATTATACATGGTGGCAGGAGAAGTAATTGCAAGAGCCAGTGGCATGAGTTATGAATTGTTTGTACAAAAACGAATTATCGAACCCTTAGGAATGAACAATTCGTTTGTTGGTTATTTACAGAAAGACAAAAGCAATTTGGCAACACCACATTCATCTGAATCGGGCATAATCAAATCAATAGATAGTTATGACATAGGCATTGCAGATGCGGCCGGTGGAATATTCTCTAATGTAACAGATATGTCAAAATGGATGATACTTCAATTAAATAAAGGAATGTATGGTATTGATTTGAAAACCCCATTGTTCTCATTAAAAAATCACCGTGAAATGTGGCGGGTACATACAGTTTTAAAAACAAATCAAAATATTAGATACAATTCTCATTTTAACGGCTATGGATTGGGCTGGGTATTGACAGATGTATTAGGCAAATTCAAGGTATCTCATACTGGCGGATTGCCTGGAATGCTTTCAATTGTAACAATGTATCCAGATTTGAATTTAGGCATTGTGATTTTAACCAATACTGAAAATGGTGGAGAATCACTTTTCTCATCCATTACAAATACAATAGCTGACAGTTATTTAGGTTTGGACGATTATGGATGGATTGATAAAATGGCAGCATGGAGAAATGAGGATAAAAATGAAGAAGATAGCGTTACAAAAAAAACTTGGGAACAGGTTGAATTGGCAAAAAAAACAAAGGTGAAAAATGAAAACTTCATAGGAATATATGCTGACAAATGGTTTGGGAAAGTAGAAGTGTTTGAGCGTAATCAGCAATTATGGATTAAATGTTATCGTTCTCCAAAGTTAAATGGACCAATGGCTTTTTACAACGACAGTACGTTTGCCATAAAATGGGAATACCAAGCTATGAATTGTGATGCCTTTGCCGAATTTTCATTTGATAAAACAGGTAAAGCACAATCTATTAAGATGAAAGGCATTTCACCAAATATTGACTTTAGCTTTGACTTCCAAGATTTAGACTTGACGAGAATTAATAAATGAAATTTCGATTAATTAATCATAGAACACAACGTCTATCAGCCAAATACCTGACTGATGTTTATGATTTGTCTTGCGGAGACAAGGAATTTATTTACTGTTGTGTTCCAAATGGAGAATTAGGAATTACTGTAATTTTAGAAGGGGAATGCCATATAAAAACAGAAGATGGATGGCAGAAACAGGCCAACGTTCATCTTTACGGCCTAATTAATAAAGTTCAATTGCTTAAAATGAGTCCCAATTACCGCGAAATATCAATTGGTTTCTATCCACATTATCTTCAATTATTTTTAAAAGATTCTTTGCATTCAATCAACAAAAAAAATGGAACGGATTTGTTGATTTTATTTAAAAAAGACAAAGTAAATAAACTGTATGATAATTTAAGCCAATGCAAAAATGATTTGGTGTTAATGGACAAAATAGAAGACTTTTTGAAAGACAATATACTTATTGAAGAATTGGATAAAAGGGTTTTAGTTGCACACCATTTAATTACAAATAAAAACCAGTACAGGGTTGATGATTTAAGTTCAATGTTAAATGTTACGCCCACTACTTTGAGAAATCTTTTTAATAAACATGTTGGGATTTCACCAAAAGAATTAATCAAGATTCATCGTATAAAAAAGACTTTGGACTTTGAATTGACCAGTGAAGAATCACTCACCCAACTGGCCTTTGAATTAAAGTATTTCGACCAAGCTCATTTCTGTAAAGACTTCAAAGATTCAACAGGTATTTCACCCAAACAGTATTTTTCAAATAACCAACTCTCTTCCGATTTTTCCGATTTTCAACATTGGCGCTTTGATAGTTTTGGAAATGCAATTAAATAGTGATTACTCCCTATCTGATGTTATAAAGATTTAATTGGTCTTTCTCTTAAATATTGTTTTGTAAAATAGTTAAATCACTTTCGATTTTTACAATTTTTTATTAATCTGCCGCAATATTTTTGTCGCTTAGACACAAGTAGTACGTCAAGTATGGCTTATTAAACTTAAAATTTTAAATCATGAAAAAAATAAAACTATTTACATTGTCCTTTTTGTTTTCTTTTACTTTTTCTTTAGTAAAAGCTCAAGAAATAGATTGTGGAACTATGGCAAATCTTGAATATTTAAAAGCGCAAGATCCACAACTAGAAAATAAAATGTTGCAAAATGAGCAAGCATTACAACACTATATTAAAACTCATTCTACCATAAAATCGAGAAAAGGCACAATCATCACTATTCCCGTTGTTGTTCATGTAGTTTATGCCAACCCATCGGAAAATATAAGTGCGGCACAAGTTTTATCTCAAATAGCTATTTTAAATAAGGATTATAGAAAATCGAATGCAGATACTTCAGCTATTCCTTCAGTCTTTGCAGCCGTTGCTGCAGATTGTGAAATCGAGTTTTGTCTTGCAACAAAAGATCCAAATGGAAATAGCACATCTGGCATTACTAGAACTGCTACGAAACAAACTAGCTTTTCTCCCGGAACTTTTAATGGGGTAAGTTGGTCAAATGATGGAGTTAAATATATATCATCTGGGGGTGCTGATGCCTGGAATACCTCAAAGTATTTAAATATTTGGGTTTGTGATTTGGGTAATCTTCGCGGTTATGCCCAATTACCTGGCGGCCCCTCTAGTTCGGATGGTGTAGTTGTTGATTATACAAGGTTTGGCAATATCGGCACAGCCGCTTGGGCCTCTTTTACAATTAGAACCACAACACATGAAATAGGACATTGGTTAAACTTGAATCATATTTGGGGCAACAACATTAATGAAACTTCTAATTGCGGAGATGATTTATGTGATGATACTCCAACTGAGTCATCATCAACTTATGGAACCCCAACATTCCCTTATAATACATACAGCGCATGTAATTCGGGGGCTAATGGTGAAATGTTTATGAATTATATGGATTATACAGATTGCAGAAGCATGTTTACACAAGATCAAAAGACAAGAATGAGAGCGGCTATAGATACATTTAGATCTGGCTTACTTAACTATACATGTCAGACGGGAGTTATTTATGGTTGTACAGATCCTAAAGCATGTAACTATTCTGCATCAGCTACTGTTAATGTTGATTGCAATTATACTACCTGTGCGGGTTGTATGGACTCAGCTGCATATTCTTACAATTCTTTAGCTACTATAAGTGATACCGCTTCATGTTTGTATTGTGATGTTTCAGCTTCAGCAGTAGTTGTTGATGCGAGTAGTACAAGCGCATTAGATGGCTCTGTTGACTTAACAGTGAAGGGTTGGAATTGTGTTACACCTACTATTTTAGCATCGAAATTTGGAGCAAATTCTGGCGCAGCTGGAGTAATGTTCAACATGATAAACACATCTAAGAATCCATTAACCATTACAGGGATTTCTCAAGGTAGTTTTGGTTCCAACTTTGGAAAAGCTAGCAGTTACGAAATTTATTATTATCCTGGTTCATATGTCCCTCAAAAAGGCAATGTAAATGGTTGGATTGCTGTTGCATCTAATGCAAGTGCTACTGTTCCATCAGGAGGAACGCTAACCGTTCCAGTTTATAGTGGAGCAATTCCAATGAAAGCAGTTACAATTCCAGCTGGTGCAACATACGGTTTTTACCTAGGACTTAATGGAACATTAACATATTCAAATACTACTGGAACAAGTGGTGTTACTCCTTGGGGAAGCGATGCTGCACTTACAATTACTGTTGGACATGGTGGTAGTTTTCCAGATCCAGTTTATAGTCCAAGAGCCCCTCTTATTCAAGTTCATTACGGAACCAATACTTCCACGCTCACATATAAATGGTCTAATGGTGCAACAACTGAAGACCTGAAGGGAGTAGCTGCAGGAACTTATGCTGTAACTGCTACAGATTGCAATGGTTGTACCGCTTCTAAAACTGTTAACGTAGGTGTGAATTTAGGTTTAAGCGATGTGAATTTCAACGCTATTTCCATACATCCGAATCCAGCAAAAAGCCAGATTACTGTAAAAGCAGCTGCAATATTAATAGGTTCAGATTATATCATTTATGACTTATTAGGTAAAATAGTACTTAAGGGCAAAATAAATTCAGAAAGCACAATGATTGAATTAGGTAGTTTAACGGCAGGCATTTATTTGTTTAGTGTAGGAGACAAATTGAAACAATCATTTAAAGTGATAAAAGAATAAGTAAAATACTTTTAAAGAAATATAAAAATATCCAATAAATAAATCAAAAACTCCAAATCATGAAAACAAAAAAAATACTTTTCAAAGCCATTGCAATTCTGTTATTATTCACATGTTCACAAACTGTAAAAGGGCAAACTGGTTACTATTCTCCTTCACTTGTCAACTTCGATGTTGCCATGAATAATCTTTTAAAAAATTATGATATTCCTGGAGGGCAATTAGCCCTTACTTATAAAGGACGTTTGGTATACAGCCGAGGGTTTGGTTCGGCCGATAAAATGGCAAAAACTTCTGTATGTCCTGAAAATATTTTTAGAATAGCTAGCTTGTCCAAGCAAATCACAGCTATCACTATCATGCATCTTTACGAGCAAGGGAGAATAGGTTTAAATGATACTGTTTTTGGTGCAAATGGAATTTTAAATGATACAATCTATCAAACTATATTGGATAAGAGGGTTTATGGTATTACAGTGAAGAATTTACTTTCTCATCAGGGTGGTTGGGATAGAGATATTTCAGGCGACCCCATGTTTAATACATTTTCAATTGCATTGGCTATGTCTGTTCCCTATCCTGCAAATATTGAAACCATAATTCAATATATGCTCAGTAAAACAAGACTTGATTTTGCTCCAGGAAAAAGTGCTGCGTATTCAAATTTTGGTTATGGCATTCTAGGAAGAGTGATTGAAAAAATAACCAACAAAGACTATGAGACTTATGTGAGAGATACCATATTGGCTCCGTTAGGCATCACAGATATGTACTGTGGAAAAAGTCTTTTAGTTAATAAACTTCCTAAAGAGGTTCATTATTACGATGATCCAACTGCGTCCCTCGTTCCTTCAATTTTTGATACTACTATCATGGTGTCTGTGCCGTTCGGTGGTTTTAATATGGAAACGCTTGAATCAGCCGCAGGATGGGTTGCTTCAGCTCAAGATTTATGTAAATTGATGTGTGCTGTGGATAAATTTATCTCAAGACCAGACATTCTTTTATCAGCAACCATTAATACTATGACTACCCCTATTCATTCTGTTTTCGGTAGTCCTTATGCGCTTGGATGGTTTATTAATACAACTTCTAACAATTGGTGGCATGATGGTTTACTCACTGGCACCATGGCCTATCAAGCCAGACGTAATACTGAGATAAACTATGCTGTTATAGTGAATTCTAGTTATAGTAGTGGTCAATATACTGCACTTAGTAACCTAGTTGGCACTATTATACCACTTATAACAAGTTGGCCTGATATTGATTTGTTTGATTCGACAATTATTTGCTCCCCAACAAATTCTGTAAATAATATTTCCAAAAATGCATCCTTATTTACTGTTTATCCTAATCCTTCCAACGGTAAATTTACAGCTAAAATTGAAGGACTTCAACAGGCAAATTGCAAATTATCAATCTGCAATTTATTAGGGATAGAAATACATAATGCATTTTTCAACTTGCAAACAACTACAGTAGATATTGACCTATCTAATTTTCCTAAAGGACTTTATTTTGTGAAGATGTATGATGGAACGAATAACTACACGCAAAAAATTATTATCGAATAACGAATAGTATTAGCGAACAAAAGTATTTATAAGAAAAATTATGAAATTGAAGAGATTACCATTCAACGAATTGTAATCTCTTTATCTTTCATTTGCAAAAAAACTCAAACAGGCATCTATTTGCTGCGTGCTGAGAAAATAACCACCAAACATTTAAAGTGATTAAAGAATAATCCAGCACCTTTTTGTTTATTTCAAATGCCGTTTAACAATTGTAAATTGCAGCATGAAAAATAGTGTACTATTTCTAATTGCCATAATTTTTATCATTCAGTTGAATGTAGGCTGTGGAACTTCACAAAATGCAGTAAAAACGGCAAGAGAAATTACCGTTGAAGATGAGGGTCCAAGAAATTCAAGCCCAAGTGATATCGCTCAGCGAGAGGAAATACACCCAATCGTTGGAAACGACAGAGATGTGCACGGTTGTATCAAATCTGCAGGTTACTGTTGGTCACAAGTTCAAGGGCGTTGCTTGCAACTTTTTAATGAAGGAGTGGCCCTAATGCCTCCCGTTGACCAAGCGCTTCCAACAGATTCAGACTCCCCTTTTGATGCAATTATGCAAAGTTACCTCATCTTTAGTTCTGATTCTAACAGAGTAGAACTATTCATGCCAAACAAAGAACCCATTTTCTTTCATAAAACTACTTCACAAGGCGATATAAAAAATTGGATAGCTGAGAATTACAAAATTGAGTTCCTAAATAGTAAGTTCATTGTAAAACAAAACATGGATATCATTCTTAAACAATATTGAAAAATTTCATTACATTTGTTTAAACAAATGAATCGAAAAGATTTCATATCTCAAGCAGCTTTATTGGCTGTCTTATGGAAAATACAAACCATCAACTCAATGCAATCTCTTCTAAATTTACCCGATACTCAGCACACCATGCCCGCCCTATTTGTAGGACATGGTAGCCCCATGAATGCCATTGAGCAAAATGAATTCACTCAAAAATGGGCGCAACTGGGACAAACTTTGCCCAAGCCTGCCATCATCCTTTGTATCAGTGCCCATTGGGAAACCTATGGTACACAAATTACCGCGATGGACAAACCCAAAACGATTCATGATTTTGGGGGATTTCCTCAAGCCTTATTCGATGTTGAATACCCAGCTCCAGGATTATCAAACTTTGCCAATAAAACCCACGAAGAAAATCCGTTCATTGCACTCGATCAACGTTGGGGATTAGATCATGGATGTTGGAGCATCTTGACAACCATGTATCCCAAAGCCGATATCCCGGTGCTTCAATTATCGCTCGATATAAACAAAACACCCCAGCAACATTTTGAGATGGCAAAAACATTAATGTCCCTCCGAAAAAAAGGCGTGCTCATTCTAGGAAGCGGCAACATGGTTCACAACTTAGGACGGGTGGCTTGGGAAAAAATGAGCTTACCAGAATATGGTTTCGATTGGGCCATTCAAGCAAACACCGAAATGAAAAGCGCCATCACAAACCACAACCTCGATATTTTAACAAACTACAGCAAACAAGGTGCAGCTTGGAATTTGGCTATCCCAACTCCAGAACACTATTTACCTTTGCTTTATACTTTGGGCGTAAAATCTGAAAAAGATAATATCAAATGGTTCAACGACAAAGCAATAATGGGATCACTCACTATGACCTCGTTTGTTTTGGAATCATAAAACGAAAAGCCAATCCAACAAAAAACGCCACATAAATGTGGCGTTTTTTGTTATCAATAAATTTAATTCTTACATATTTCTGCGGTACTGTCCACCCACTTCGAAAAGAGATTCTGTAATTTGTCCCAAAGAACTTATTTTACAAACTTCCATCAATTCAGCAAACAAATTCTTGTTTTCAACTGCAGAAATTTGCAATTGATTTAACAAATTCACTGCAACATCTCCGTGAAGCTTGTGTAAAGTTTCAATGGTTTCAATTTGGAATTGCTTTTCCTCCTCAGTACTTCTAATTACCTCACCAGGAACCAATGTAGGAGATCCTTTGCTATTCAAGAATGTATTTACCCCAATAATTGGATATTCACCGGTATGTTTTAAGGTTTCATAATACAAACTCTCTTCTTGAATTTTACCACGTTGGTACATGGTTTCCATTGCGCCCAATACTCCACCGCGTTCGGTAATTCTGTCGAATTCAGTCAACACAGCTTCTTCTACAAGGTCGGTCAATTCTTCAATGATAAATGCCCCTTGGGTTGGATTTTCGTTTTTAGCCAAACCAAGTTCTTTATTAATAATCAATTGAATTGCCATTGCCCTACGAACACTTTCTTCCGTAGGAGTTGTAATAGCCTCATCATACGCATTTGTATGCAAAGAGTTACAGTTGTCGTAAATCGCATACAAAGCTTGCAAGGTTGTTCTAATATCGTTAAAATCAATTTCTTGAGCGTGTAAACTACGTCCACTTGTTTGAATATGATATTTCAACATTTGAGAACGAGAATTAGCGCCATACTTCAATTTCATGGCTTTTGCCCACAATCTTCTTGCTACGCGACCAATTACTGCGTATTCTGGATCTACCCCATTGCTGAAGAAGAAACTTAAGTTTGGAGCAAAATCATCAATGTTCATTCCCCTACTTAAGTAGTATTCTACATAAGTAAATCCGTTAGACAGAGTAAATGCCAATTGGGTAATTGGGTTGGCACCTGCCTCAGCAATGTGGTAACCACTAATACTTACCGAATAAAAATTACGTACTTTGTTATGAATGAAATATTCTTGAACATCACCCATCAAACGAAGTGCGAATTCAGTACTGAAAATACATGTATTTTGAGCTTGGTCTTCCTTCAAAATATCGGCTTGAACAGTACCTCT
>Ga0209597_1002742_pt1 | contig 11105 bp, 9 predicted proteins | sample M_140625_MF_Meta_FD_187316 | JGI IMG/M metagenome (GOLD analysis project Ga0209597, IMG submission 187316) | Freshwater microbial communities from Lake Montjoie, Canada to study carbon cycling - M_140625_MF_MetaG (SPAdes) (version 2) | ecosystem: Environmental > Aquatic > Freshwater > Lake...
AAGTCGACGATTTACCCGGAGCGGCTCCCAGCATTCTTACGCGCGCAGGCGCACCCGGGTAAACTGGATCAAATCATCGACCATCTCCGCATTCACCAATCACCTGTCTCCGTGCTCGACTTGCGGCCCGCGTTGTTCGCGGCCAAGGCGAAAGGCACGGTTTACTGGCCGACCGACAGTCATTGGAACGGCGAGGGGCTCGCGGCCGGTAGCGCAGCGATTTTGACCCGCCTGGGGGAAATGCGCGTGCCCCTGCGATCATCCGATGCATCGAAGTGGACGACGATCGAATCCGTGGCGCGTGAAGGCGATTGCATCGGTTTGCTCACCATGAACGGACGTTGGCCCCTCGTGCCGGTGTCGCAACTCCGGCTCACGTTTCCTCCAGATTTTCGCGCGGTGCCGACGCCACTCAGTGATTTTCCGGCGTGGAAAACAGTCGGGCCGTGGGGGACGCCGTTAGCGTTTGAACGGACCTCGGGCGTGGGCCGGGCGGTGATGATGTGTGATTCTTTCTTCCGAGTGGGTGGCCAACCCGGCGAGGTGAACTCGCAGTCACCGCTCGTCTTGAGTTTTCAGCGTTTTGTCAGCCTGTGGAGTTGGGTCTCGACGACGAATTTGGCGACCTACGAAATGGTGGCGGACATCGCGGAAAAGGAGAAACCCACCGTCATCATCGAGCAATGGACGGAACGATACTTGCGCACGCCGGCGCCAGATCACCCCGAGTTTCAACGGGCACGCGCGGCCGCGGCGGGCAAGTGACGGCGCGGACCAGCGTGGGCAATCGACGCGGAAAAATTTAGCGGGCGAGCATCTGCCTACCTGTTCCGAGCGCAAGAAACGGGCGGGGGCGACACCGTGACGTCGTTGCGACCACTCTACTGGCGGGATTGACGTGGTCTGCGCTGCCGGCGCGAAGTGGAGAAAGCACCTCATGGACCCGGATGCATTCAGGCTGGGCGAACCGAAATTCCAGCGAATCGTGTGGGTGCTACCGGCGCAGGAACCGACCACGCAGTTCGAAACGGGGTCGCGCTTTCGACACGGATAGCTATCGTGGCGGCGATGTCACTCATTGAGCCCGCTTCGCCCGTCGTGGAAGAGGAACTACCCGCCGGATTGGTGGAGGCCGGGGTCTATCCGAGCGAACGCGCGGCGTTCGATCATGGGCTCGTGGTGCTAGCGATGGGGCGCCCGTATTGGACGGTCGCGACAGACAGTGGACAGCGCCTGCTAATCGAAGCGGAGGTCGCGGTGCCGGCCAAGGAACAACTCTTGAAGTTTGATCGTGAGAATCTGAACTGGCCGCCGCCAGCGTTCGTCGAGCAGATAACTTACCCTACGGATGTGATCACACCCTTACTCTGGGCGGCGGTGGTTCTAGGAATTTATCACCTGCAAGGGGCGCGACCGGGCTGGACGGCGGCGGGCGCACTGGATGCGGTGGGCATCTTCGGGCGAGGGGAGTGGTGGCGGTTGGGCACGGCGCTGTGGTTGCACGGCGACGGCGCGCATGTGGTGGCGAACGCGCTGAGCGGCGTGCTGCTTTTTACCGCGGTCGTGAAAACATTTGGCCGCGTGGCAGGGTGGGGGCTCGTCGCGCTCGCGGCGGTACTCGCCAATCTCCTCGTCGCCGCGTTGGCGTTTCCGTCGGCCTACCGCTCGCTCGGCGCGTCGACGGCAATTTTCGCCGGCGTGGGTTTGTTGACGGGGCGGAGTCTGCGCGTGCTCATGCGGGCGGAGCATCCGCACCGCAACCGCGCGATCGTGGTCGCACTGGCTTCGGGTGCGACCGTCCTCGCGCTCTACGGTACGGGTGGCGGAGCGGAGCGGGTGGATCTCGGCGCGCACGTCGCGGGATTTGTCGTCGGCGTGGGCGTCGGCTTCGCGGCCGCGCAGTCGTCAGGCTAGCGACGAGCGCCGACTAAGCGCCCCCCTCGAAGACCTCCTCGTTCCCAGTCCAAAGTCCCACTCAGACCAAAAGCAGCGCGGGCGATTCCAAGAGCGTCTTGAGGGCGCCGAGGAATTGAGCGCCAACGGCACCATCGAAGACGCGGTGGTCGCACGAGAGCGTGACCGTGAGCGTTTGACCGACGACGATCTGGCCGTTTTTCACGACAGGTTTGGTCACCGTCGTCCCCACGGCGAGGATGGCGGCATTGGGCGGGTTGATGATCGCGGTAAATTTCGGAATACCCATCATACCGAGATTGGAGACGCAGAACGTACCGCCCGTAAATTCTGCGGGCACGAGTTTCTTTTCCTTGGCTTTCTTACCGAGCGATTTCGCCTCGGTGCTGATCTGGAAGATACTCTTCAGATGCGCGTCACGGATCACGGGGGTGATGAGGCCGTCTTCCATGGCGACGGCAAACGCGACGTGCGCGGCGCCGTGGCGGCGGATATGCGTGGCTTCCCAGGAGGCGTTGACCGCCGGCACGCGGCGCAAGGCGTCGGCGCAGGCCTTGAGAATGAAGTCGTTGACGGAGAGTTTGACGCCTTCTTTTTCCAATCCGGTATTGAGTTGCTCACGGAGCGCCAAGAGCGGGCCAGCATCCATCTCGATGTCGAGGTAGACGTAGGGGATCTGCGTAGTGGACTCGAGCATACGCTTGGCGATGACGCCGCGCATCGTGGATACAGGAACGAGACGTTCTTCTTGCACGGGGCCGCGGGACGAGAGGGCGCCGCCGGTGAACGTGCTTCCCGATCCGGCTTTCGTGGCCGGAGGGTTCTTTTCCGCAGCCAGGATGTCGGCGCGGACGATGCGTCCGCCGGGGCCGGATCCGTTGACGAGAGTGACATCGATCTTCTTTTCCGCGGCGAGTTTCCGGGCGAGCGGAGAGATGCGCACGCGGCCAACCGTCGGAGCGGGCTCAGGGGCAAGCGGAGCCGTGGCCGGCACGGCAGGCAAGGACGCGGGTTTCGGCACGTTAGCGCTCGCCGCCACAGGAGCGGGCGGAGCGACCGGCGTAGCGACAGCCGATGCCGCAGTCTTGGGCGCAGGCGCGGCGACGACTTCACCGGGCTTGCCGATCGCACAGAGCGGATCGCCGATGGCGACTTGTGCGCCGGCGGCGGAAAATATCTTCAGCAGCGTGCCGGCGAAGAAACTCTCCAGCTCCATCGTCGCTTTGTCCGTTTCAACCTCGGCGAGCATATCACCGGCATTGATTACGTCGCCTTCCTTTTTCAGCCATTTGACCAGCGTGCCCACCGTCATGGTGTCGCTGAGTTTCGGCATGTCGATGAATTGAGCCATGGGAAGGAAAGGAGCGAGAAGTGGGTAGCGAGGAGTTGAGCACTAAATCCGGTCAGTGTACGAGCGGGGTTACGCCATTGCGGCGAGCACGGCTTTGATAACGCGAGCCGGGTTCGGGAGCTGTTCTGTTTCGACAGGCGGGCTGTAGATCGCGGGCGCGTCGATAGTGGCGAGCCGGTGGATTGGACCGTCGAGGTGGTCGAAGGCTTCACGCTGAATCATGTAGGCAAGCTGCGTCCCGACGCTCGCGAAGGGTTTCTGCTCTTCGACGATGAGGACACGATTCGTTTTCTTGACCGAGGCGAGAACTGTATCGAAATCGAGGGGACGAATCGTACGGAGGTCAACGACCTCGACCGAGATCCCGTGATCTTTTTCGAGCACTTCGGCGGCCTTCAGTGAATGGATCACACAACGTCCATAAGTCACGATCGTGAGGTCGGCGCCAACGCGTTTTACATCCGCCTTGCCCAGCGGAATGACATATTCGGCTTCGGGGACCTCGCCCTTGTCGCCGTAGAGGATGGTATTCTCGAGGAAGAACACCGGATCGTTGTCGCGGATGGCGGACTTCAGCAGGCCCTTCGCATCATAGGCGGTGGCGGGCACGACGACCTTCACCCCGGGGTGATTCGCGAGGACGTTTTCCGGAGTGTGTGAATGCGTGGCACCGACGTTAGTGCCGCCGTTGGCGGGGCCGCGGATGACAATCGGGCAGTTAATCTGGCCGCCGCTCATGTAGCGGACGTTGGCGGCATTGTTGAGGATTTGGTCAAACGCGACCGAGTAGAACGACCAGAACATCAGCTCCATCACGGGGCGGATGCCGAGCATGGACGCGCCCACCCCGAGACCAATAAAGCCGGCTTCAGAGATGGGTGTGTCCACAATGCGGGTGGGCCCAAATGTCGCGAGCAGTCCGTCAGTGACCTTGTAGGCACCGTTGAACTGAGCGACTTCCTCGCCCATCACGACAACGTTCGGGTCGCGGGTGAGTTCCTCGGCGAGGGCGTGGCGGATGGCTTCGCGGTAAGTGATCTGAGGCATCGGACGGCGGAAAGTTGGGAGAGGAGAGTTGAAGGTGGAGAGCCAAACGGTGACCGGGCTCAGTCGAAGAAAAGGCGGCCTTCCGATTTGCGTTCGGCGGGATGATCGCTCTCCCAGTAAACGTCTTTCTGGATGTCGTCGGGCGTTGGGTAGGGACTCGCGTCGGCGAACTCCGCGGCACTTTCGGCCTCGGCCCGGGCCTCAGCGTCGATCTTGTCGGCCAAGGCTTCGGTGAGGACGCCCTCGGCGAGGAGCTTGTGGAGGGAAACCTGAATCGGGTCCTTTTTATTCCGATACTCCTCGATCTCTGTTTTGGTGCGATAGGTGTTGTCGGGATCGGCGACGGAGTGCCCGCGGTAGCGATACGTGTCGATCTCGACGGTGCTCGGGCGGGATTGTTCGCGAGCGAGCGTCAGATGTTTGTCCATCAACGCTCGCACTTCGTAGACGTCGTGACCGTCGCATTGGCCCCAAGTCATGTTATAGCCCTCGGCTCGCTTGGCCAGTTGGCCCGCAGAGGAGCGTGCTTGGCTGGTGCCCATGGAGTAGCCGTTATTTTCGATCACGAAGACGACGGGAAGATTCCACAGGGAAGCGAGATTGTAGGCCTCATGCACAGCACCTTGGTTGACGGCTCCGTCGCCCATGAAGGCCATCGCGGCGCCTTTCTTGCCCTGATATTTCAGCGCGTAGGCGAGGCCTGTGCCGAGCGGAATCTGGCCACCGACGATACCGTGACCACCCCAGAAATTCTTGTCGGGTGCGAAATAATGCATCGAACCACCCTTGCCCTTCGAGCAGCCGGTGATTTTCCCGTACAGTTCGGCCATGAGCGGTTTCGTGTCCATCCCGACAGCGATCGCGTGACCGTGATCACGATAAGCGGTGATGACGTGGTCGTTCTTGCCCATCAAAGAGCAGCATCCGACAGCCACGGCTTCCTGCCCGATGTAGAGGTGAAGAAAGCCACCGATGTTAGTGCCTCCGCTCACGTTCTTACCCTGATAAGCGCGCAACGAGCGCTCCTCGAAGCGTCGGATACGGATCATCGTACGGTAGAGCTCAATCCTTTGCGGAGAGGAGAGCGCGGCATTAATAGGCGCGAGGGCGTAATCGGTAGCCTTGACGGCGGACCCGGATTTTATGTCGGCGATGGCGCTGGGTTTCTTGCTCACGGAAGATGATTCGATTGTGGGAAAAGGGAAAGTGTTCGGCGGATAGCGGCGAAATCAAGCGTGGATTCCAAATGTGACGCAGGGAGGTGGCAAATCCTGGGGCACTCCGAGGGACTCCGATCTTCGATTGCAAAAGCTAAACAATCTAACGGCGTAGGAATTTTCAGATAAAAAACAACATCACATTAATTAACATAATGCTTATTGTGCGGACTACAGGCCGGACGATTCCAGAAACAATACGGTTCCAGCGCGGTTCAACCCCCGGCTAATCTTTCAAACGTTTTTCGAGCGCAGCTTTCGTCAAACCGAGATGTTTCGCCGCCGCGGATGCTTCTCCACCAGAAGCGACGAGCGCACGGCGCGCGAGTTCTCGTTCGATGATACTCTGCATGACTTCGCCATTTTTACTGAGCGAAGCGTACAGGAAATCAAACGCGGCCTCCAGCGTCAGCGTCGGTGGGTTGGCACCAGCAGCGAGGCTGAGTGCGCTCACCCGCGCGGTCGCAACCGCTGCGCTTTCCGGCAGCGCGGCCCGGGCGGCGTCCAACGGCGCCTCACTGGCACCAGCGCCCGGCGTGGCTGTGATCGGTTCCTGGAGCCCAGGCCCGCAGATATCCGCGGGTAAATCCTTTACCAAGATCGCGTCCGTTTGGGCGATCACGGCGCTGCGATAAATGGCATTTTCCAATTCGCGGACGTTCCCCGGCCACCTGTGCCGGGTGAGCACGGCCATCGCCTCGGGAGAAACCTTCGTCACGCGTGATTTCTTCTGCTTCACGAGATTTTGCAGACAAAAATCGACGAGCTGCGGGACGTCGTCACCCCGGTCGCGCAACGGGGGCATGCGAATGCGCACGACGTTCAGCCGATAGTAGAGATCCTCGCGAAACGTCTTCGTCCTCACCATGTCCTCGAGATCTTTGTTGGTCGCAGCAATGATGCGGACATCGACCCGGATGGTCTCGGTGCCGCCGACGCGCTGGATCTCGCCTTGTTGCAGCACTCGCAGAATTTTGGTTTGGGTCGCGAGTGCCATGTCCCCAATTTCGTCGAGGAAAATGGTGCCGCGGTCGCACAACTCGAATTTACCCAGCCGCTGCACCGTAGCGCCCGTGAACGAACCTTTCTCGTGACCGAACAGTTCGCTCTCAATGAGATTGTCGGGAATCGCCGCGCAGTTCACCGCGATGAAGGCTTTCGTCGCTCGGTGGCTATGCTTCCAAATCGAGCGCGCGACCAGTTCTTTGCCCGTGCCGCTCTCGCCCGTGATCATCACCGTGACATCGCTCGCGGTCACCTGGCCGATGACCTTGAACACCTCTTGCATCGCCGGCGAACTCCCCACGACGCCCTCGCGATAGTCGTCCGCATTGATCGTGGGTTTGTAGTCGCCGACCGCCCGCATATCAGCGTGGGTCTTTAGGGCGTTTTCCGTCAGCGACAGCACCTTGGCCGGATCAAAAGGCTTCATCACATAATCGAACGCCCCATATTTCATCGCCTCGATGGCGGTCTGAGCGGTGCCAAAGGCCGTCATCAGCACCACCAACTGCTTCGGATTGACTGACCGGATATGTTGGAGGGCCTCGATGCCGCCCATGCCGCCCATACGCACGTCGAGAAAGATGAGATCCGGTGCCGGCCCTTTCTTCACCATCGCGATCCCCTGCTCGCCGCTCGCGGCCTCAGTCACGAGATACTTTCGCGAGGTCAGCACGCGCGAAAGTGAATAGCGAATCTCGTTGTCATCATCGATCACGAGGATTGTCGGTGGTTTGGCGGCGGCATCGGACATTGGAGAAATCATCGAGAGACGGCCATAAATCGCGAACGAAGGCGCTGGCGATTTTTGTAGGCGCGCCTTTGTTAAGCCGCATGCTTGGATGGTCAATGAACCTTTTCCGCATCCGGGGTATTCGCCTCGAGGTGCATTTTTCTTTCTTCCTCTTGCTGGCGTTCGTCGCCCAAGAAGGCTGGAGCGACGCAGGCTGGTCCGGACTGCTCTGGAGCGTGGCCACGCTCGTCGCTTTTTTCGCCTGCGTCGTGCTCCACGAGCTCGGGCACTCCTTTACCGCGATGCACTTCGGCATTGGCGTGCGGCGCATTCTCCTGATGCCCATCGGCGGGATGGCGGAATTCGAGAACATCCCCCGCCAACCCATGCGCGAGTTTCTCATGACCATCGCCGGACCCGCGGTGAACTTTGTCATCGTGGGCGTTTTGTGGTTTCTGCCGCTGGGCGGCGGCGACGACAGCGTGGCACCGCATTCCCTGGAGGGCTTAATGGAGCAGGTCTTCATCGCGAATCTGGTGATGGGCTGCTTTAATCTCCTGCCGGCGTTTCCGATGGACGGCGGCCGGATTCTCCGGGCGCTGCTGGCCACGCGCCTGCCGTATTTGCGCGCCACGTTCTGGGCGGCAACCGTGGGCAAGGTGCTCGCCGGCCTCGGCGTTGTCGGGGCCCTCGCCGCGCCTGCCTTAAACTTAGCCACCGAGCCGTTTTACATGCTCGCCGTGCTCTTCTCGTTTATCTTTGTCGCCGGAGAATCGGAATACCGGGCGGTCAAGCGCCGCGAGATTGACGACGCCCACTGGCGAATGGTCCTGGCGCGGGACTGCACCGTCGCTCCCCTACCCGTCGAACCGCCGCCCGCGCTGCGATCTTAACAAAAAAAAGAAGGCCGCCGGTTACGGCGGCCTTCAAAATGGTGGACCCTAACGGGATCGAACCGTTGACCTCCTCAATGCCATTGAGGCGCTCTACCAACTGAGCTAAGAGCCCATTCCCGCTAAACGGGAGGTCAGGAAAATCAAAGTTCCGCGCACGAATGCAAGGATTTTTTCAGCGTCCATCCAAATCCTTCGTTCGAAAACGCGCGGTCTGCACCGAACTTTTGCCATCCGGGCGCGCCGGCATCCGCACCCGCGAATAGGCTTCCAGTACTGCCCGATCAAATTCCGCGCTGCCAGAGGGACTGATAATTTTCGCTCCGCGGATGGAGCCGTCAGCACCGATGCGAAACTCAGCCTCAGCCACCAGCGTGTCACTCAGCCCCGGCGGCTTGTCCAACGCCTTCAATAAACGATCACGCAACATACCGAAATACGCGTCCATCATCTCCGGGGCGTCGCTGCGCACGAGCGCTTTGCCGCCTGCCCCGCCTACTTTATTCGCGGTCGATCCACCCTGAACCCCCTTGACGATGCCCTCAACGTCAACGCGAGGCGCGCTCGCAGCCGCAGCCTTGGCGACCTTGGCCTCTTGCTCGAGCCGTTTTTTCTCAGCGGCTTTATCCCGCGCGATCTGCGTTTTGATTTTCGATTCACTCCGGATCGCCTCCCAGCGCATCTGCTCGGCCATAGTCTTGGTTTTGGAGGTCGTCGGCTTCGGCTCGGTCGGCGATTTTACCGGCTCCTGTTTTGGAACGGGAGGTGCCACCGGCATCGGCGGCTTCGGCACGGGCGGCGTCGGTATTGGCGGCGTGGGTACGGGCGGCGTCGGTATTGGCTTTTCTGGCACGGGCTCGGGCTTCGTCACCTCGGGCGCCACCGGCTCCGGCCGCGGCACGGGCGGCGCGGGTACACTGAGCTTGATTCCACCCGGTGAGCCCAGTGCCGGCGCTTCCGTCGCTGCAAAATTATCACCTTCACCTGCGACCAATTCGAAGATTTTCGTGGCCGGTTTCGATTCGAAACTCTTCGAATACGCCGCCAGCAGTAGCACCGCAACCACGAGGCCGTGGAGGACCACAGAAGTCACAAAGGCAGCGGGCATTCGGTCGCTCATGGTGCGGGGCGGTAGTACAACGAAGACGGCCGAGGCGACGAATTCTTAGCCCGACACCTGAGTGTCGATCATGATGCGCGACAGGCCGTTTTTCTTCAGCTCATCCAGCACGACGACGAGATACTGCAGGACCGCCTTGGCATCGCCGCGGATGCGAAAGACGGGCGGTTTGGGGAGTTTCGCGAACGTCGCCAACTCGCGGGAGAGTTGCGCCACGGTCACCGACTTACTGCCCAGACTCAGGCTGCCATCCGACTTGATGGTGATCGTCTCAAATTTATCCGTCGGGTCCGCTTTCGTCTGCAGGCTCTTAGATTCCAGCGGCAGGCTCACCGGCAACGATTGCTCCTGCTTCGAGACGGTCGCTACCACCATAAAAATGATCAGCAGCATGAACCCAAGGTCGATGAGGTTCGTGACATTCAGGTCCGCGATCGGCTGGGCGGAGCGTGGACGGCGAAAATTTCTGGCCATGGTGTCGAGGTCGGAGGGGAGTCGACTTACTTCGATTCAAGTTCGAGCCGGTCGGCGAGGGAACTCGCGTAGTTTTCGATCTCGATCGTCATCGTGCGCGTATTACCGAGGAGAAAATTGTAACCAAACACTGAAGGGATCGCCACCACCAGACCGGCGATCGTTGCCAGCATCGCTCCGGAGACGCCCGGCGCGAGTTGCTGGATTCCCGCGGACTGCTGGGTCGCCACCGCACTGAACGCTTCCATCACGCCCCAGACCGTCCCGAGCAAACCGATGAACGGCGCACCTGACACGATCGAGGCCAAGAAGATCATGCTCGATTCGTAGCGCAGCGTCTGCCGTGCGATCGCGCGCTGAATGGCATTCTCAGCGTGCTCCAGTCGCGCGCGCGAATTCTCGATGCCTTGCTCCTTGGTAATCGCCGCGGCCCGCCAATAGCTCTCGACGGCATCGGCCAACAGGTCGGCATAGGGGATCACGCGTTGGTTACGAAACGACTCCGGCAGATCGAGCAGCGACTTTTGATCGCGGAGGTGGGCGTCGAAGCGGTGGTTGAGCATGCGCAGTCGCTTCAACTCGAAGTGCTTTCCAAACATGATCGTCCAAGCGATCAAACTGAAGAGCGCCAGCCCGACGACGATGAGCTTGTCGACCAAGCCGCAGCGTTCGAAAATCTCCATGAGGTTGGCGGAAGCAAGGACGTGCGGATGGGTAAACAACGCGAGCATAGGTGTGAGTATGTGAAGAGTTGGCGGGTTTGAACGACACGTTCAACGGAAATTCCCGCTGAGTTGCTCACCTTCGTTTCGTTCCTGAAAAACGTCCCGAAAAAATCCGCCGCGCACGAATCTGTTTGCCGCCGCCTGCCCACAATTTTCTCCTGTTCACCTTAATTCATCATTTATGTTTCGTCCCCGCGCCCTCCAAGAACTCCAAGCCAACCGCGCCCGCCTCGGCACCAAGTCCGCCGTCGTCGGTTTTGACGGCTTCGTCGATACCATCGTCACTCCCGTCGGTCTGCGCCGCGGTCAGGGCGAGGATTTTTCACCGATTTCCACCCTGACGGAATTTGGTCAGCGCATTGTCGCTGCAGCCGGCAAGAGTACTAATATAGAGCTCTTCCCCCGCATGGACAAACTCGGCGGCAATGGCCCGATCATGGCCAACGCCCTCTTGGCGACCGGTGCCCGCGTTACGTACATTGGCGCACTCGGCCAACCGCAGGTGCACCCGGTGTTCGCCGACCTCGCCGCAAAGGCGCGGACGTTTTCGATCTGCGACGCTGCCCACACGACGGCGGTCGAATGCACCGACGGCAAGATCATGCTGGGTCAGATGAAATGCCTCGACG